>Ga0182738_1000785_pt1 | contig 42557 bp, 25 predicted proteins | sample eDN5th30CBELigMG_FD_128876 | JGI IMG/M metagenome (GOLD analysis project Ga0182738, IMG submission 128876) | Enriched Miracle-Growth compost microbial communities from Emeryville, California, USA - eDNA 5th pass 30_C BE-Lig MG (version 2)... ...
CTCGAGTTTTTTTCAGATATATCATTGACAAAGGATAATACATAAATATTCATTCATAAACTCTTCAGAGTATTTTTTAATTCATAGAAAAGAATTTAGACAAAAAATTATTAAGCTTCTTCATTCATCAGAGATCGACTCTTTAACATCTCGCTAAATTTATCCTCATCAACCTCATTTTCATTGTTTTGTATTTTCCAATAATTTATCTCATCCACAATGGCCAATAAAGTCTCTTCGAATGTTAATTTTGCATCATTTTCAAACCTTAAATTGAGTTCTTCTGTACAAACAGGTTCATCCGTTGGGTCATGAAAAGCCCTGAGATATGGATGAACAATTGCTTCAGCAGCCGTGATCCTTTTACTTGGGTCTATCTCTAAAAGCTTTGAAAGAAGATCCAAAGCATCCTCATCATCGTATCTCATGATAGAAAGCAAAGGTCTTTTCGGAGCTTCAGGAAGAGTGTCAAGGTATTTTTTTGCCTCAGTTTTCGTTACAAAGCTTGTATCTTTTGGCTTGCCTAAAATGTCCACAATAAAACGGATTTGTTGTATGTAGTTTTCTCCTTTAAAAAGAACACGTCCAGTTATGAGTTCTGCCAGAATGCATCCAACGCTCCACATGTCAACAGCGATAGAATACTCGTCAGAAACTATCATTTCTGGAGCTTGGTAGTACTTGTTTTCCTGTAACTTATAATTATACTCACAGTTGAAGACGATCTTTTCAGCGAGCCCAAACTCACAGAGTTGCACGTCACAAGTTTCAGTTGCTAAAATATTTTCCGGTCTTAATCTGCTCTGAACAATATTTGCAGAATGCAAATAAAGCAGAGCGCGAACTATCTGATAAATAATAAACTGGAAATGAAGGTCTGTTAGTAATTGGGAAGATCTAAAGATGGCATACAAGTCAATCTCCATAAGATTAGTTATGAGATAAATCTCCCCAAAATCCTTTAGGTCTTGAGTGAAGATGACATTTCGCAATTCAATTATATTTTCATGTTGAAAAATACGCAAGATGCGAAGTCCTCGGAGGGAGAATTTAATATTACTGAGTAAAAAGGATTTCTTTTTCAAAAGGTTTTTCTCAAGAAACAAAATCTCAGTATATTAGAAATTATTATAAAAGCTGAGAAAAAATAATTTCAAGTTACGCTTATTGATTCACATCAAATATCATCACAGGTTAGTATGCATCCTTCAATGAGGATTTGCTCTTTAAAAAATCATTAAATTTCTCCTTATCAACCTCATCCTCATTATTTTGTTTTTTCCAGTAATTGACTTCATCAACAATAGCTAATAAAGTTTCTTCCATTGTTAACTTTGCTTCATCTTTAAATTGAAAATCAAGTTCTCCTGTGAAAACTGGCTCGTCTGTCGGTTCGTGAAAAGCTCTCAAATATGGATGAACAATTGCCTCAGCAGCTGTAATTCTTTTTCTTGGATCTATTTCTAGGAGTTTCGAAAGTAAGTCCAGAGCATCATCGTTATCATATCTCACCACAGAAAGCAAAGGTCTTTTTGGGATTTCAGAGAGAGTGTCAAGGAATTTTTTTGCATGCTTGCTCGTCACAAAGCTCATGTCTTTAGGTTTGCCTAATGTTTCCACAATAGAACGGATTTCTTGAATGTAGTTTTCTCCTCTGAAAAGGGTATCCCCAGTGATAAGTTCTGCCATTATGCATCCAACGTTCCACATGTCAACAACGGTGGAATATTCGCGAGAAATTAGAATCTCTGGAGCTCTGTAGTACCTGTTAGAAGGGAAATCTGAGGTATTCTCATCATCGTTCTCATTGCTATTGAAAAAAACGCTCCGAGATCTCCCAAAGTCACTGAGTTGGATATCGCAAGTTTCGCTTGCTAAAATGTTTAATGGCCTCAGCCTGCCATGAATAATGCCTGCAGAGTGCAGGCAAAGGAGAGCGCGTACTATCTGGTAAATGACAAACTGGATGTGATCGTCTGTTAATGCCTTACTGTTTTTACAGACAACATTCAAGTCAATCTCCATGAGATTAGTTATGAGGAAGATAGCACCAAACTCCTTAGGATCTTGGTTAAAGATGACATTTCGTAATTCAATGATGTTCTCATGCTTGAAAAGACGTAGGATCCGGAGACCCCTGAGGACCTTTTGAGCATCAAAAAGATTTTCAATTTTGTGGACTTTCTGGATTAGAACAAATTCATTTGTTCTTTTGTCCAAAGCTTTGATGTAAGAACCATAATCTCCACACCCCATAAACTTGAGAGCTTCATACCGTTCTCCAAGATTACAAACTGTACCGTTTAGATGATGCATGGTATTGCGAAACGTCTTATTGGAATAATTTTAGTAATTTTCTGATGAGATTAATTTTCTTTGGGGAACTTAATATTACTGAGTAATAAGAATTTTCTCTTGCTTTCGAACAAACAAAAAAACTCGAAGAAAATGTCATCATTTGATAAGTCCCAAATTAATTATAAAAGTTTATTAGAAAGATTATTATCAATTGAACCTTGAGATCGAATTTCTTCTTCTTCGGCAGCACAGAAAATCTTCTCCATGTATTTCACGAACCTGTTCCCATAGAAACCTGGTCTTTGCACAGAAATATTATGATTGGGATTGCACGCCAACAATTTCCTCACAAAAACCTCAAGCTTCTTCTTGCAATTAAAACTGATCAAATAGTCAATTATTCCAAGATGATAATACAAGTCATCCTGAGTTGACCTCATTGATATCAAACTCTCCCTATTCTCCTCTTCAGAACAACCACCATTTAAAAAACCTCTTTTGTCCACAAGATACAATGCCAAAGAATAATCTATCAAATTCTGAGATGCCAAAAAGGCAACATCTTTCTTTATTGTTTCAATCAAAGCCTGACTAAGGACAGAGCTAACATGCACTCTTTTTTCAAAGCGATCAAAATCCAAATCTTTCAGGTTTGGTATCAATTCCAACTCCTCAATTGACACATCTTTTCCCTTCACAGCCCTTCTTCCTGCAGTCGACCCTTTTAAATCATATTTCCTTCTTACATAATTCGAAGGAATTCCGTTAATATTCCTCATCAGGATCAAGTGATATCTCTCATTCAGGCTTCGTACTTGGAAAGTAAAAACGCCATAGATTTTAGCAATAATAGAATCAGGATTCGCTTCAAAATGCTCCAAGTAACTTGGGAGAATTTTTATTAGAATATTGAGTTCTGATGTACTGATAGTTTTTATAATGATTTTATTATCATTAGAAAAGAAGAAAAATTCTCCACTTTTTCCTCCTCCATTGATTCCACACTTCAAAATCCTCTTGAAATTCTCCTTTAAATCCAACGATACACTGATACTTCTTCCAACCTCATCCAATTGAATGATCTTTTCAAATATCTCCGGAGCATGTGCTGTAAATGTCCCTTCTGAAAAATCATAATCCCTCTCTTTTATCTCGTCATACAACTCTGGAATTGTATTCTCCATAATCCTCTGATCTATTGGGAAATACGCTTTATCATGAGCTCTATCCTTATATGAACGTTCTCCTGCCCTCGATTTATTCATATTTTCAGATTTTATCTTCCAAAAGCAATGAATACCAGATAGCACGGCATAAATGACTTGAATTCTTCTATTATGCTGAAACTGGAAAATATAAGACCTTTTTTCTAATTGTTTTTGCACTGTAGAGACATCAAGGCTCACTCTTCCAAGATCAAAAATAGCAGTCGCTCCCCGACGACGCCTGTATGAATAAATACAGCCATAAAACATCTTTTTCCAGTGCTCTCGCATTAAAGGGTCCAGGATTCTCGCCGCTGGCAAAAGGATAGAAGTAAAATTCAGCAAAATCCCTTTTGAGACAATAAGTTTCTTGAGAAGTTCAACCATGGCGTCATCATGTGCTCCATTGATAAATTTCAAGACATAATGGCTGCTGAAAACGTCAATAATACCATTGATCAAGTAATCAATAACAAGGACAATCACGAGTTTGAAGTAAAATCTCAGGAAAGTGTTTCTTAGATTGCTTATCTTGTCATTTTTGGGGAGATATTGTCTGGTAAACCAAGCCAAAATCACAGTGGAAAGCCCGACAACGCTGTAAAAGCCAACAAAGAAAGTGAACTCAGATGTTGTCTTGATCCCGCACATTCCGAGAATATTCTGGCCAATGGCATTCAGAGCTGAGAGTCTATAATAAACGACGACACCCGCAGCTAAAGGGAAAAAATGATAGGCGAGAAAAGGGATATTGTGAGATTTGAGAGATCCGCGTAAAATCACCAAGAAAAACATTGAAAAGGCCATATTGTAGAAATGCACCAGGAAATATGTCAGAGCTTTCAGATACCCAAATCTAATGCATTGCGCGGTGCCATCACTGAAGAAAGGATCTTGATTTTCTGCAACGGATTCCCAGATATAAGCTCCTGAAAATATAATATTGCAGACTGCTACTGCAAATACAATATCTCCAGGTTGTTCTCTCATTTCCTTGATTAGGAGATATCCAGCAAATATTGCAAGAGAAACAAGTAGAGAGATGATGGATATTGAGAGAGATAAGGCAAGAGGAATATCTACAGCTGGAGCACAATAGCACGTGTCACAATTATAAAATCCATTTTCCATGCAATCCTTCGGATTCTCTTCTTGTATATTTGGCGTTTTTGGAGGACCTGTAGAAGTGATGAATGGGAGGAAAGAAAGGAGGAGGACAAGAGGTAAGATCAGCTTGAGGCAGTTTGGTGCTTTTGTCATGGTGATTTGTGTTCTAAATGTTGGATTTAATTTGTGTGAAAATTAAAACCAAATCGATTAAATCCCCAAGGAATTATTATTATATTAAAATATACTAAAGATATATATAATTTTGCGTCATATCCCTTTAGGGACTTCAAAACGATCCTGAGGAAAAGTACTTGCCTAAGATTATCATCATACAGAGGAGCTAATGTGAACTTGTTTCGAGGGAAATTTTTATACAGAAAAATCTGAAACCAAAAAGTCTCAAGAGAACAAAATCACATGCAAAACATCAATTTAAATTTTATTGAATAACTCTCATAACCTTCAACCTCCAAATCGTCTTGAGAGAAATTCTTTTTATTTCAACAGCTTTGTCATATTCAAATTCTCATACAAAGAGAAATACATCCATTTGTTCTTTCTATGAAAGTAATCATAATAAAGTTTCAATCAAATGCACAATAATTTTTAACAAATAAAATCAAATCATAAACACAATTCAACACAAAAAAGTTCAAAAATAATAGCTTCTCTTTATCCTAACAACTGTTCCCCATTCACTGGCACTCTTCTCACATCATCAAAGAAAGGATGTAACAAAGCATCTTTCGCTGAAATTCTTTCTGAAGGGTTCAACCTCAACAGCTTATCCAAAAGATCCTCACAATTTGCATCAAACTCAGAACTGCCGTTGAATTAGATTAAATTTCACATTTAAAGTACTGTTTAACAATATCGGTCCAAGGAACTTGGTCTTCTTGAATTTTTTCGGGGAACACCACGTGGAAATCTAACAAAATTACTTTCCCAATTTCCATAATGCTCCTTACCGCTTAAATGACAAATTTCTTCAACTTTTTTGGTTCCAAAAATCACAGCAAGTGTACACAAAAAGCCCATTGAATATTCCAATGGCGTTGGGTTATCCGATCTTTCTCTTTTGAATTTCAAGTTTTTAAGCAAAGTATGTCTCGAGGTCAAAAATTCCAAAAGTACAATACCAGCAGACCACATATCAACCCCATAAGACTGTGAGCTCTTTTTCAAAACTTGTTCTGGCGGCATAAACCCTTCAGTTCCTGCTTAGTGTTAACTTTTACAAACTCCAACAAAAGTTCTAGTACCAATTTTATTGTCACCAACTTGGGCTTGTAATTTAATGATCTTTTCATAAAGTTCTCGTTTTGGATTTTCTTCTTTATCCCTTATGATTCTTCTTTTCATTTGATTACTCTATGAAGAACATAAGGAAACTCTTCAAAGAACTATGCCCCTTACGAGTTCAGCCAATCCAAAATCAACCAAAATTCCTTTCTTGGTCTCGGGATTATACAAGAAATTCCCTTGCTTAATATCTCTATGAACGACTCCCAACTCATGTAAACTCTCCAATCCTTCAAGCAAAGCATACATGTAGCACTTGATATCGTACATTGGAGCCAAAAGTGTTCCTTCTGCATACATTATTTTCTAATTTATCATGATTAGAATCTCTCACAATCTTCCTTACTTCAAAATGGACATTAGGGTAAAACTCAGTCACCACAAAAAACTGATTATTCTCCACAAAAAAGTTCTCAAGTCTCACAATATTTGGCGTATCCTTCACTAACTTCAAGAAAAATAATTCCATGAGGACAAGCTGAGGGTATAAAGTCCGGTAAAAAGTTTTCACTGCCACTCTTTTTGTAGTTGGCTGTTTTGTTTGAGGATCCAAAAGAAAACCTTCATAGCAGACTCCATAGGCCCCTCGGGCGACTTCTTTGGTGATATGATAGAAATTGGCGACATTTCCGAAATCGGCTTTGTGCTCAGGATACCATTTGTCAGTGATGTTTCTTCTTGCTGTAGACATGGCCTTTTTTTGAGGTTTTCTAGCACTTCTACCTTGTTTTGAAGCTGAAGTTGTAGTTGGGGTTGCTTTACGTTCCATAGTCAATATTTTTTGTTAATTAAATGATTAAAGTTGAATTTCAAATTTAAAAAATTATACCACCAAAATATTTTTCATGAGAGCTAGTTTGTGAGCTTCAAAAAAAATTTTTGACTAAAATTTAGTTCTTCGCGTTTTTTCCTTTTTTTTTTGTTGTTGTTGGAATTCTTCTTTTAAAAATAATCAAGACGAAAAAATTCTCATTCTTTTGGAACATTTCTGATTTTATGCAGAACCAAGATTGCTCCTTGAATCCAAAGTTGAAAAAAAAGAACCAAAAGAAAGTTGAAGAATCTTCAATCCGACCAAAATTTAAAGACTTGTCTTTTTGAAGAATTTTTCGAGATAATAAGACCAAAAATGATTACTCATCATGAAATGGAAAATATAATCGATAAGAAATATGCGTCAAAATTTCTGTCGTTATGCTTCAGATCTCCAGCAAACACATTTTTCTTTCGAGATTAAAAGAATCAATCAGTATTTTTCTTTTTTGATAAAGGAGTCTCAAACTGTAACACATGAGAAGAAAATAAACCTTCAAAAACTTTCTAATAAAACAATGTTCAAATTTTTTCCAATGTTCTTTAAAGTATTTTTGCATTTCTTTCAAATACACATTTTTCTCAGATTTTAGCTCTTCTAATTGACTAAAAATATAAAATGACGATCATTCGGTTCTCAAGGAGAATTCAACATAGTAAGAAGCTTTTTGAATGATCTTAGAATTCAAATCTTCACTTTGAAAAAAACTATGAGCCATGCTCCTTCCCTTCCACAGCAAAAACACTCTCACTTCACTCAGAGATCCCTTGATTTTTCATGTCAGATGTTCTTTTCCCGAAATAAACTAACAATTAAATCATTTAGCAGCAATTTACTATCGATCAAACACGACACTCTAAATCATTATAAAATTCAAAAACGGTTATCAAGCGCGATATTTTAATAATAAGAATCGAATTTTTTGTTCTCTTCGTATTTTTAAACAGTTTGCAAAAAAATCAATTTTATCCCTCAGCAGTCATTCGCGAATTTTTTTTAATTTAAATCACTTTTTCTACTCAAGATACATTAATTTCCCAAATCAAATAGTTTAAACTCAACCTTCCTATGAGTCAAAACTACTCCAGATTACCGCTTTCTCCTGCTGAAAAAGCCGAACCAGGTTCTGATCTCATTCTTGACCCTGACCTTGACTTCTACGACGACTTCTCTTTAAAGTAATTTCATCTTTCTTTCTTCATTATCTCTAACTTATTCTCTCAAGAAAAAAATTCAAGACCAACCAAGGAAAGGAAGCAGCCTCACATTTTCAACAAAATCAACCTATAAACTCCTCTCCTTCGAAGCCTATCTATTCCAACAAGCTTGTCTCTGGCCAAGACCAACATATTCAAAAACCTTTAGCACCTCCCCAAAACCGTCAAGCCAAGCCTTTAGAAGACTTTATCCCTCTGTCTCAAGAACAAACTACAAGATTTACATTTGTAAATCTTTCATCAAATAGATCAAATCCCCAAACATACACACATGAGGGCTCAAGACAATATTCTCCCACCCGAGATTATCCAAGAAGAACGAATCCAGACTATGAATATCCTCGATATCTACAGAAAAAGTCTTCAGCTCAAGAAATCGAAGACCCTGATGCCTTAATTGATCCTGATTATATTCCACCTAAAACTCTCCCTTATGGTCAGCACAGTAATCGAGGATCCAAACCACAGACTGGCAGTTGGGGATCTGAACCTTCAAGGCCAACTGCAACATGGGGTTCAGAACCCCAGAATATAGGTGGTTGGGGATATGATAATCAGAATAACGATTGGGGTTCAGGCGAAAACTCCAATTGGGGAGATACTAGAAGAAGAGATAATTTTGGTGGAGGACCTTCAAATGAACGAAGAGAATATCAAAGAAGAGATAATTTCTCGCAACGGGATCAATACTATTCAAGAGATGATCGAGACCAAGGAAGAAGGGATGACTATTCGCAAAGAGATTCTCGCGATTATAGAGATCAAGGCAGACGAGATGATTACCAAGAAAGGTCAAGATATGATCAAAGATCATCTTATGATAGCAGAGATCGAAGAGATTACCGCGACAGAGATAGAGGCTACCCTGATAAAGATAGAGAGCGAGATCAAGACAGAGATTACCGCGATAGAGATCGAGAAAGTAACCAGAGCCAATATTCAGATCGAAGTGATAGAAATTCGCAATCAGGATCAAGAGGAAATCAATATCATCAGTCTCCCCAAAATGATTGGGATAATTTACCAAGACAAATCAGAACAATGAGAGAACCAGATCTTCAGTTTTATACTAACCCACAAACTCAATTTCCCTCTGCTCGTGGAGACAATAATCCAAGAAAACCTCAATTAACCGGCTTAATGGCTAAAGCTGCTGAAGTAATTTTTTCCATCTCATTTACTTATCTCACTTTCCTCCATAGTTACCAATATACGCATTTAAATCAGAGATAGTTGAAGCAATAAAGAGAGATCAAGTGACAATCATCTCAGGAGATACTGGATGTGGAAAAAGCACTCAAATCCCTAAATATATCCTTGACGACTGCCTCAAAATGAACCAAGAATGCCGAATTATTTGCACGCAACCAAGACGTATTGCTGCGATAACTCTTGCAAAAAGAGTTCAAGATGAAGTTTCAGAAATTTATCCAGATGCAGAAGCAAAAATGGTCGGTTACCATATTGGTATGGAAACGAATTTTAATAAATCGTCAAAAATTATTTTTGTGACAAATGGTATTTTTCTGCAAAGATTTATTCATGAAGACGAAAATACCGAAGGAGGAATCCTCAAGAGCTTTACACATATCATTCTTGATGAAATCCATGAAAGAGATATCGACTCTGATTTCATCATGGTAGCCTTAAAACACGTTCTCTCCAAACATCCCAATCTCAAATTGATTTTAATGTCTGCTACAATCAACGCTGAGCTCTTTGCTAAATATTTCTCCAGGAAAGAAATCGAAAAAGTCTCCAATTATTTCTATGATTTCATCAAAAACCAAGTCAAATCTCCTCATGATTGGGATGGCACGCAAACCAAATGGGAGAAAGTCTCCAAAGATCATATGCAAATGCTTCAAGATCAAGCCCAAGACCTGTACAAAATCTCTGCAGAATCCACTTGGGGAAACCCGGTTCAGAGCACCAAGAACAAATCCGAGTCTGAAATCAAAATACAAGAGAAATATGAGGAGATCCTGATCGAAGATAATCATGAAGCTTCTATCATCAAAATCAACCCAAATCACGCTGGCTCTAACCACAAATTCGAAATCTACACAAATTATCTTAATCAGATAAAAGAAGAATTCAACATCAAATCTTCCCTCATCGGCAGTGATTTCAGCAAGCGTAAAGCGATCTTCCATGACGAATGCATCAAAATCTGCCTTCAGCTCATCTCTTATCTTACTTCTTCTCGAAACAAATTTGAAACCCGTATTAGAGAAAAAATCGCTGAAGAAATGGCTGAAGAAAAACGACTTATCAAAGAAGGCAAAAGATGGCCTGAGTACCGGAAAAGAACTTATCTTCCTTATATGCTTATTTTCCTTCCTGGTCTGAGTGAAATCTACCATCTAATGGACGTCATCTCTGATGAGAAAACTCTTCAAAGCAGCAAGCTTGACCTGATTCCCCTTCATTCCACTCTTTCTGATTTCAACCAGCAAAGACTTTTCTCAGATCCTGAACATCCTGACCAAAGAAAAATCATCATTTCTACCAATATTGCTGAAAGCTCCATCACAATTCCTAATGTCCTCTACGTTATTGATTTTTGCCTGCTTAAAGAAATTACGACATCGGGCCGAAATAACATTGAAATTCTTGATTTAGTTTGGGCTTCAAAGGCTTCTCTTCGACAAAGAGCAGGAAGAACTGGTAGAGTTTCCGATGGCTACGTCTTTAGACTGATCCCAGAGTCTTTTTATAATCGTGACCTTGATGCATTTTCCAAGCCAGAACTCCACAGATCACCTCTTGATAAGTTAATTCTCAGAATTAAAACCCTTCATGAAAGTGAAAAACTCGCCAAAAGACCAGATGCTTGTCTTTTCGACAACCCCAAAGAAGTCCTGGGAAGAGCTATTGAGCCGCCTCAGCTCGAAAGTATCGCATTAGCTGCCCGAAATCTTCAAGACAATGGAGCTTTGACGACCACTGATGATGCTCATAAAAATAATTTGGGAGAAATTACGTTTTTGGGAAAAGTTTACTGCGATCTCCCTTGTGAAGTTAAAGTCACCAAAATGATCCTATTGGGCCTTGCTCTTGGCCTTAAAGAGGAAGTTATCACCCTTGCTGCGATTCTTGGTCAAAGAAAAGCTATGTTTAGACCTGATTCCAAAGCTGTCCCCAGAAATCGGTAAGAGATTTTATGAGTAAATTTATCCCTTAATCTTCACATCCAGGTTCGCATATATGAAGAATTTATGGAAGATGTCAGACGGAACACATTCAGATCATATAGCATTATTGAGAACCTACGCAGAATGGGAGAAAAAGTTCATCCCACCAAACACTTCGGTCCATCGAGTTCGTAAAATAAGGCAAGGGTATGAGGAAAGAGGATATTGTCAAGAAAAACAATTGGATCCCTCACTCCTCAGAGAAATCTTCCTGACCAAACATGATATTGTTGCAAGACTAAGAAAGCTCGAAATCCTCAAGACAAATGCCGATTTCAAAATGGAAGATGATGGAACTACAGAAGGAGAAAGAAAATACTTCTGGGAAGATTACAACCTAGATAAATCCAAGGTTCTCGAGAAGTACAACATGCTCAAGTTCGTTCTTGCTGGAGCATTTTACTGCACGTATATCAAGCCCAGCGAGACCAAGAAGCAATTTGATACCAACCAATCCAATTATATCAAGTCAAATACTGGCATGGATCCTCTTAAAACAATCGTCATTAGACATACCTACAAGGGTGTAGAAAATTGGCCTGCAGATAGAGTGGCTACAACGAAACAAAACTGGAACAAAATGCTCAAGAAATTCAACCCACAAGAGATTAAATTCATTCAAGATAAAGCTTACATTAGTTTTTCGACTGAAGACTATGAATTTTCAATCAAAGCATTGAATTACATCAAAAGGAGCTACTACGATATTTCCAAAGAAGTCTCGGTTTATAACAAAGAAGCAGCCTCAACTGTGAGAGAAGAACTTAAATTCAATCATTCTCATAACAGCAAGAATTCCAATCTATTCTACAGTCACTGGATGGATCCTGATTGTGTTGCTTTATTTGCTGGTCTTGGTGAGGTCGAATATTTCAACGCTTTCGATTTTGTGGATTATATTAGCCGTAAAAGACTCAAGGTCGACCCTGATTCCATTAATAATATCGTCCCTATCAAAACAGTTGGAGCTCCTGTGTGTCTGATAACTCAAGATTATTTTGAAAAGAAGTCTGGAATTCTCAGTGCGAAATATACTACAATGCTCGATTTCGAATTCTTGCAATCAAAGCACATGTTACCTTTGATTACGATGATCTTTGCTCCACAAATTAGCTTAGAAACTGATCCTGGAAAAACAAGATACAAACATATGCTCATTGGTAATTGCTATGAAATATCATTATTAACTTCAAATAGATGGGAATGAAATAGAATTGGACTTTTATTTGACATTGAAGGATATTGAAGAAATCAATGAAATCAGGCTTCTCTTACAGAATTTCTTTATGAACAAAGATAGAAACAGCTACCAAAACACATATCTCTCTTTATGGACTTCTGTTCAAAATCTTTTCAATAAAGAAAAAGTCCTTTATATTCCTCAAGAAAAATGGGAAGAGACCTTCAGAAAAGAATGGTATTCCTCATCAAATTTTTACATAGTATAATCAATATCTTAGTGCGAATATGCTTTCGAAATCACTCCAAGAGAATCCATCAAGAAGAAGAAGACAGCCACCCAAAAGAGATGAAAAACTTTTCAATTCAGTTCATTGCTATTTAAATCCTATCGATGCCCCAGACCTTCCTAACGCAAGGTTCGCAAATTATTCAGCCGACCAAGATGCTGCTATCGAATCTCAGAAATATTACAGTCTTTATATCGATTGGAAGAAAGCCAAAGTCCAACAAATCAAAAAAACTCTTCGTCTTATCGATCAAAAAACTACTTTTCTCTCCTGTGGTGTCTGCGGAGTAATTTTAAGTTCTTTTGAATGAAAACTAACAATAAATCTCTAGACAAAATTATGTGATTTTACATGTATTGGAGATGAAGTTCTTAATGGTTTTTACCGTCACCTGAAATGCTCAGAATTTATCTTTAAACCCGTCGCTTGCTCTTCCGAAGTAAACTTTCCTCTCTTTCCCATCCCTTAAACCTCTCAATAGGACGCATTTTATAGTGAATGGAATTTAGACAAGATAAAACATCATAAATTTTTACATCATGGTGAACATGTGAATCACTCAGTTCTCGGCTGTTATCAAAATCATGAGCTTGCTTTAAAAGTCTCACATCGTGATTTTTCAAAATTGACTCCTGAACAAAGACTGATTCTTTATAAAAAGCGCACTTTTGGCGTCAAAGATGAAGGAGGAATGGAAACTGAAACTGATAATCTTGCTCCAATTTCTAGTTATCCAGTCGTAGAAAATCTTTATCTTACAAGATTTTCAAACCTTAATTTTGTTTATCCTGATGACACGATTGAGCCTTTCCCATTTGATGAATATAACAGGGAAGTAGCAATTTTGAAGAATCAAGAGAAATATCAAGAAAGAGAAAGAAGACTTCAACATTTGACCTGCTCTATTTGTCAAACGGATAAATTTGAGAGTAAAGATGATTACAAGGCTCATATGAAGACGAAACTGCACCTTGAGGAGTATAAAAAATTCATTGAAAATATTCCTGAAATTCCTGAATAAAGATTTACTTAAAAATTATTTTTCTATATCTCTATCTATATCATTGTCATAAATTTAAACAAATTTCGTAAGATATTGTTAGATATTCTCATGTGAGTAAAAAAAATCTCATTAGTGTCTTTGGAGTTTCTTTCCTCAAATTTGGAATTCCATTCTTGAAAAATAAATTTTTAATCTTTCTGAAAGGTTTTTTTTTGTCAAACTAAATGAATCCTTGAAAAACAATGATTTTCAGTCAAACATTCATCTTCATATATCTATGGAAATACTAAATAAATAGGTTAGAATAGAGGTTTGTGAAGGTTTTCGCAAAAAAACTCTATTTCTAAAGGTGAGAAAAACCTCAATTTTAAACCTGCATTTCAAACTCAAAGAGCAAATTTTCAGGCAGAGAGAGAATAAATTGAAATTTACCAAAAGAAATGTATTTTGAGCAAAAAAATTTCGTGTTCAAAATTTTCTCTTATTGCTGATGTTTCATTTTGACAGCCTTCAATTGTTTCACAGAAATTGATAGTTTGCCGACTCTAATTATAGCATGACCTCCTTCTCTCTTCCTTCTGTGAAAACCAAAGACAAGACCTCTTGGTCTCAAAAAGAATTTTTTTAGAGATAATTTTCGAAAGATTTTTGCCTAAAAAAATTTTTTTAAAAGATCCTGCCTTCGAAATATCTTTAATGTCTCTCCATAACTCACAAAGTCCAAATGAATGGAAAATATCGTACAAACCCTTTCAAAATACAAAAAAAAGAAGCTCTCTAGACTTATCCAGAAAATGGGCAGCTTTTTAAAATCCAAAATTCTGAATCCTGAATCAAGAATTTATCCCTGAATTTACCAGAAAATGTATCCTCACTACCAAAATTTTTAGTGTTGGTTTGGTTTGGTTTGGGCAACTAGGTTGAGATCGAAAAAGGGAAGAACCAAGTTATTTGGTGGATAAAAATTTAGGATATATTCTGGAGAAACAGAGGTTAGAAAAAATGGCCAGAACTAAAGGTTTTTCTCACCTTTAGAAATGGAGGTGTTTTTTTGCGAAAATCTTCAGAGTCCTCGAATTCTAACCTCTTTTTATAATTACCCTAAAATAAAATCTTCAAAATTTTCAGATAAGTACCTTTGGTCCAGAAAACTTTATTCTGTTACACAATGAAAACTTAGTTTTGTATTTTTTAAATAAAGTATAAAAAAAATTTCATAAAGATAATCAACACTTTCTTTGAAATGAACATAAAGCAAATTTTTTATCAACATATTTATAAAAAAATTTTTTCATCAAGTTTTTTCAAAATCAATCCAATTTTCAGTCTAGTGATTTTGAGATCAGAAGTAAATTTCTTCAAGTTTGCTTTTTATTTATGAGATTGATGAACTGAATCGTTCAGATTAGATTTCATCGTTCTGTGGTTTTTGTTATATCTGAGAAGATTGTTTGCATTAAAATGAGGAGGTTCTTGGCTTGGGTTAGATCCTCTTGGAAGATCCTTAGGATTTTTTCGAGGCCGACTTCTTTGATAAGATGGCGGAATTTGCTGAGGAAGCAAGCCGAGGTCAACACTGTCTTGCGGGAGTGTATTTTCCTGAATTAAACTTTGGTCAGAAGAAATATTCTCATTATCCTGAGGTTTGTGGGCGGGATGAGAATGGCACAACCTTCTTTGAATTCTATTTTGAAATTTCATCTTTTCAAGTTTTTGAGCTTCTTTCTCTCTCCGAGCCTGATAAAACCTTCTCAATGCGAGAGCAACACAGATAATCATAAATATGGCTGTCACAAAATTGAAAATCATATTTATAACAATGATCAGTTTTCCAATGTTGTTTCTGGCTTGAACAGTTTGATATTTCCCAGCATCCAGAATCGCATTGATAAATACTACCACATTAACAACCAAGCCTGTGAATTCAAAGAATAGCTGCTGAACAAAGTCAAAGGTTTCTTTGAACGGCTTCTGAATGAAAAGATAAACTATCATCAAGCCATTAAGAATTGTGAGCAACAGTGCTTGAGCAAGAGGGTATTCGAACATTGTAGCAAGAATAACACTAAAAATCAGGTCTTTGCCAGTTAGAAAGAAGAGGAAAAGCTGGGGTGCCAGAGAGTAGTCTTTGAATTCTTTGAAGAAGACTTGGCTTCCTTCATGAGCTTTTATAAATTTTTCGAGCTCATTTGATGATGTTTGCTTCTTGATCTTTCTATAATTGAGCAAGATCTGGATTTGGAAAAAGAAGCTAAAAAACATTGTTGCAATCAAGATGACCGAAACGAGAAAACTCAGCAAAGAGAGGTTCCACCCAACAACGAATGATCTATACTCAATGATTGCAAAAAGAATAAGATCTCCATAGACACTATAGAGAACAATGATCAATATATTCTGGGTGAGAATACGAGCCTTTTTCATGAAAGAAGCTGTCCTAGGATTTTGCTGGGGAGACACTTTAAACTCGAAACCTTTGAACAACAGCCACAAAATGGAGACAAAGAACACTATCCCTAAATTCTCCCAAAAGTTGATCAAGAAGCTCGAAGCGACTTCATATTTTTCAAAGACATAAGGGATATATCTTTCTGGGAATTTCTGTTGAATAGAATCAGGCATATCTGGGGTCAGGCCTAAAGAGATGAAGCCTGGCAGCCATGTCTTTAAAGCCACTTGAAGTTCTCCAGAATATGAGATATTGAGATATTTGATCTGTGCAAAGATTTTTCCAGCCACCATTGCAGACAAACTGATCGCTTTTCCTTTGGACATAACATTTGCTGCCTGAGTTGCTGCTGAATTAATGAGTTGAGAATTTTTCAGGGTGTCTTGAAGGGCTGGAGAAAATTCTATTATATTATTATGTCAAAAATATTCTCATTCGAATATTCTAATACTTTTGCAAATTTGATTACTGAGATAAGTTCCAGCTGGACAAATCATACAGAGATTATTAACCAAACCATAGCCGGTATTGCAAGCTTGACATGTCTTAGAATCTGTACAAGAACTACAGTGCATTGGACAAGCTATTCAAAGTTGTTTTTAGCTTAGCTTGAAAAACTCAGATAAATACCTAGACAATCCGTTCCAGAAGGATAAAAGCCAGTGCTGCAAGATTGACAACTCTCTGACCCTGGACCTGTACAAGCTCCACATCCTGCAGAACAAGCTTTTATTGAAGATATTAATTTGAATATCAATAAAAATTTCAGTACCTTCACAAGATCCAATGGAGGAATAGTATCCAGTCGTACAGATTGCTTCTAAACAAGTTGGAGGGTCTGAGGGTGCTGTTTCAACTGAGCATGTCGTCGGATTGCATGTTACTATTTTATAAAGAAATATTCCAATTTTTTAGTACTGCCAGTTGATGTAATGAATGGACAAGCTGCAGGAGAAAAAACTTGAAACCGCCTTAAATGGCCTTCAAAGCTTCCAATTTTCAGGACATCTGAGGTCGAAAATGTAGGAGGAGGGCCAGGTGTGTTTGTTTTGGAAGCTAAACCACTTGGATCAACTCCATCGATATAGACTTTTGCACCTCCATATCCTCCATGTGACAAAGCATAAACAACATAAAGTGTGACCCATGTTCCGAGAGGAAGAGTATTGGTCGTTTGAACGCTGGCATCATAAACATTTAGCTTTAGTTTTGTATTTTGAAGGAGTTCAAGACTAAAAATTTGACTTGAAACCTAATGATTTTTTCAACAGAGAGAGAGAGTCTAAAAAAATACTGAATTGCAGTAATAGGAGAAAATAGTGGCGTCTATGGTTGGGGCTTGATCAATTTTGATATAGAAAGCAAAACCAACTGATACAACAATTGAGAGATCATGACCAGAAGGAATAAAGCCTGGAATTTGAACGTACTGACTCGCAGTTGCACCATTAAATTCAAGTCCAGAATCCTAGTGAGACGGGTTACCGTTCCATTGCGAGGAAAAAAATACTGTTGTCCAAATAGGAGAAGGAGAAGAAGCTAAAATAAAGATTAATCCGTGATAAAAAATGAAAACTCAAATACATAGAGAAGAGGTTCCGAGGGTTTCTCGGGAGTCTTCAAGGAGGCTTCCACTTCCTTCTTCTAATTTATAGTCTCCAATCATTGTAGCTACATCATTGAGATTAGAAGATGAAAAGAAAAGTACAAATTACGTGTATTTGAAATGAGCATTGTAATGACTTGACTTGGTATTTTGTATGCGACTTTTAGGTTTTGAATGATACAATTCATCCCGTAGTTCCCAGAATAATCAGAACATACAGAAATGACTGTTGAAGAATCAAAAATCCAATCAGACCCAAAGCTCAAAGTTGTTGGGGGAGTGGGAAAGGTGTTCTTGCTCCCTACTATCATTCCAGATTTGATAAGGGGGCTTGCCATATCAATTCCCATATAGAATGTCATTGGCTCATTCAAGAAGCTTGACTAATGCGTGAGAGATGAAAAGGATTCAAAAGTTAAAAAAGTACCTGTCCTGTCTTCGTATAGAAGACCATAGGACCATTTGTGTCTTCAGTCTGAAAGTAAAGTGCTTGATTAGCTTGGCTATATGATATCATCAAAACCTTCTTTCGAGAACTTGTCCCTGGAGGAATAATCCTAGCAATTATAATGCTTCTGATAAGGGCAGTAAGTTTTACGAGACTGCAACCAAGACAGGATCTGAGCCTGATCCGCAAAAGCTTTGTGGCTGGATGGTAAAAGCTAATACAAGTTGTTGGGAAGGGCTTGGAACTAATGGAGTTAAATGGGAAGGGTCTGAATGGATACCAGCGAAATTAGAGGAGTCGAATAGATGAGGAGTTCCACAAGCAAAGGTAGTTGGAGTTGCTCTGACCAAATATGCAGAGCAAGAACTTGAAGAAGAGACTTGGAAGACTTGAAAAAGGATATTTAGGAGGAGGGTTTGAGTTTGAAAATACTTTGGGAGGAGAATATAAGAATTAGGATAAGGCCTGGCGACAGAGATGGCATAAGGTGGAGGAGAAAAAGGGGAAAATTCTATTTAAAAGATTTTATTTTCGAGATTTTGAGAGTGACTTTTTTTATCGGGTGAGTTAATTTTGTTGAATGAGAAAAATCTCATTGAAATAGTTTCCGTTCACTGCATGAATTCTTTCGTTGAGACAGTGGGGAAAATTTTTGTTGACAGAATGATGAATTTTTGTTGACAGAACGATGAATTTTTGTTGACTCAGAAAATTCTATGTATGCTTCAATATTTGTTGAAAGCAGTGTTTTCCCTAGGCCCAAAATTTGGGCAATTCGAAAGTCTCGTGGGATTCTCTTTTTTTTGAAAATGAAATAAAATTCTTTTAGCAAATTTTTCAAATCATCAATATTTCTAACAAATCTTACTAAATATCTATATTCATTTATAGAAAAACACTCCTAAATAATAATACCACATCACATCACTTATTCTTACTCACTTCCTCCTACCTTCAGGTCAGCACGGTATTTATCATAAGTGATTTCGAATATTCTTTTGGCCATACTGTCACCTGTATTTTGAACCATTTTAGCGAACCAGCCTTCAGGATTAGTCATCTGCTTATCGCCTTCTTTTTCAACCAACAATCTATAAGGTGTATCATACTCAACAACTGAGCCTTTTTCCAACACCAAAATTCTATCATAATGAGCAATTGTCGTCAATCTATGAGCCACGGTTATCACAGTGCATCCTTTGAACTTCTCATTAATCTTCTCTTGAATAAAATTATCAGTCTCCACATCCACATTTGCTGTCGCCTCATCCAATATAATAATCTTGCTCTTTCTTAAAATTGCTCTAGCTAAACAAATCAATTGCTTTTGTCCAGCACTAAACACATTATGACTCACTGTCATATCAGTATCCAACTGCTTATCTAAACTTTCCACGTATGTTCTCAGTTTAACTTCTTCCAATACTTGCCAGATCTCAAAATTGCTGAAATCACCAAAAGGATCCAAATTTCTTCTGATTGTTCCTGTAAAAATCACGGCAGTTTGTGGAATAATTGACAAACTTCTTCTCAAAATATCCACTCCCAATTGTCCAATATTCACGCCATCAATCAAAATCTCACTTCCTGGCTTTCTTTCAATCTCTGTCATTCTAAACAAGGCTTGAATTATCGATGACTTTCCTGCTCCTGTTCTTCCAATGACACCGATCTTTGTTCCAGCGGGAATCTCAAAGTTCAAATCCTTCAATGCATACACATTCAAGTCTGCTCCGTACTTCATACTCACATTACTCAACACAATATGTCCTTTATCTGGCCATCTTCCTTGGAATCTTTGTCTCACTTCATCATCTTTATCTCTGGCTTCTGGTGCCTCTTCTTCCAACTTGCAATATTTCAGCACTCTTTCAGCACTTTGCATGTTCACATCCAATTGTAATGTCTGTTTCACCACAAAAGATGATCCATTACAAAGATCCAACAGCAAAACCATAGCCAAACCAAACAAAGAGGGATCCAAAGATGTGGTAAAGGCCAGGTAAATATACAAGAAAATACCAGAAACGGTCAACACGTACAACCAAAGATCAACAACCATACCGAAAACGCCTTGAGTTCTTTGCATAAACAACAAGCACCTTGAGTTCTTATAAAGAATATCCATGAAAGTCTGCACAAATCTTCCTCCTTGTCTAAACACACGGATAATCAAAAGCCCATTCAATGTGGCTGAAATCTCTGAATACAAAGGACTTCTTGACATCAAATCCAATCTCTTTGTTTCCACAGAGGCCTTGGCAAAGAAATTTCTAATCTTAACCAGGCCCCAGAAGATGATTGCAGAAGGAATTAGCACATAAGGGTTGATCAAGCACACGGTACCAATAGCAAAGAACAGCATACAGATGCCCCAAAGCACGTTGTGGACGGTTTCCCAGTTAGTTTTATCCAAAAGTCCGAGATCATTGGAGAACTTATTCAAGATCACACCAATGGGAGTGTTGTCAAAGAAAGAAATCAAGGCTCTGGTGGTCTTTCTGAGCATAATCTGGTGGATATTGGTGTTACATTCAGCAAAGAATTTCGCACAGAGATAAGACTTGGCATAGTTTGTTGCAAAGAAGGTCAAAGTGATAAAGAAGCCGCCAACAATATAAGGCCAATGTTCAAATCCTTCAGCAGTACCGTATTCCAAGCTATGTGCCTGATGCTTTAAAGCCCAGTTACCCATAAATCTGGCGTAGCCGATCAAGCTGAGCTGGAAGACCACGAAGGAAAGGACCATGACAATAAAGAAGCCCCATTTTCCGCTGGCCTTGAGATAGTTCTTGTATGTGGCGAATGTGACAGCTGGCTCTTCTTCTTTGAATTGCTTCTTGTCGGCTTCGTCTTGGACAGGAACTTCTTCTTCAACAATGCTTCCATCTTCACGGATACTTGTCTTTCTAATCGAAGTATTCTTTCTCAATCTCACTTCCTGCTCGTCTTCTTGCTTGTGTTCCTTCTTGAATATGTTCAATAAATCAAGTTGTTGAGTTGAAAGCTCTTGGTAACTTCCTTCAGCAATCACTTTTCCTTCATCAAACACCAAAATTCTATCAGCTTCCTTTGCAAACGAAATATGATGAGTCACCAAAACCACAATCTTGTCCTTCAATAAATCGCCCTTTATAGCATAATTGAACAAATGTCTGGCCACCTTGCTGTCAACAGCTGACAAGGGATCATCGAGAAGATAAATATCGCTTCTAGAATACAAAGCTCTGGCGAGACTGACTCTGGCCTTTTGCCCACCACTCAAAGTGACACCCTTTTCTCCGACAATTGTCTTGTCTCCATCAGATAATTGAGTAAAATCTGATTGAAGATTACAAGCACGGACAACTTTGTGGTACAGATGATCATCAAAGGCTTTTCCAAACAAGATATTCTCACGAACAGACCCTGAGAAAATAATTGGTTCTTGTTCAACATAAGCGATTGAGCCCTTTGAAGACAAACTTCCTCTTGTCTTTGGCACTTCTCTCAATAGAGAAAGCAAGAAAGAAGTCTTTCCTGATCCAATCTTTCCAATAACTGCTGTCACTTCACCAGGGCGAATCGTCAAATTAAGATCAGAAAGGCAAGGCTTTTGAGAATTAGCGCTCCAATAGGCACTATATTCTCTAAAGAATATTGGGGCAATGTCCTTATTCCCAGGTAAAGAGGGTGAAAGAATCTCGAGTGATGCTTTGTGTTGAGCCAAACTTTTCTTTTCAGTCTTTACTGTAGCTTCCTCAACAGTCATGACATCCTTGATATTCAAAATTCTTTCAACTCTTCCTTGTAAAACTCTTGCTCCCACCATAAAGTTTCTTCCCCAATAAGGGAAAGCGATACACCACATTCTCACAAAACCTAAAATCATCAATGTAGCATACACTTTTTCTGGGGTTAACACATCACCAGCCAGTACGTAGAGGACAAACATGAAATAAGCAGCCATGTATGAAGCCATTTCTGTGACGGCTCTTCCAAAAGCTTGAAGTCTAAACAATCTCAAGTAGCTAAAGAACTCTCTTTCTCTCAAAGTTTCAATTGCTTTTCTAAAGGCCTTGTCCCAAGCGTACATCTTGATAAGTCTGATACATTCGATGATTTCATTGGTCAATTTGACTCTTTCATCAGTGATGGCGTTCTTCTCAATTCTTGGATCTTTGGTCATTTCAGAAATCTTATTTGATGCGACCAATGACAGCACCAAATATGCGATACTCACCAAAGTGAAGTAGCTGAAATAATCCCACATAACATAAGCAGAGAGGCCAAGAGTAACAGGCGTCAAAATAAAAGGCCAAGCAAAAGCGAAACCAAAGTCCAAATCATTCAAATCATTAGCCAGCAAATTGATGACAGTTCCGATGTTAATCTCTTGTAAAGAACTCAAAGCTGTGCTTTGTAATTTCTTGTAAACCAATCCGACTGTGGCCAATCTCACTCTACAACCAATCAGGTACGTATAATTCCAATAATGAGTATTGGTAATATTCGTCACCAGAAAGATGATTGCAAAGTAAATTCCCTGAAGCACCAGCTCTCCTAACTCCATTTCCTGCACCAATGTACCCTTAGAAATCAAGTAAATCAATTTTCCAAGGACAAGGGTGGTAAAGAGTCTTCCGAGGAAGATCAGGAACATGATAACACCGCACTTGTAAAACTCGGTCTTGAAAGAATGATACAGAGCCTTTGCAAATGAGGGGTTATCGCTATTATTCTTCTGATCCAGCCATTTTTGATCCAATTGGACAATTTTGCTTTCGATGTTGAAGTAATCATAGGGAAGGGGAAGCTCTGGGATCGTTATTGGCTCTTTGCTGCGATTGATTTTTTTGATGTAATGCCAAAGATCACCAAAGGAAACGTATTCAAAGGCAGTGTATTTTGTGAGGTATTTTACTGGGTTTGAGAACTCAGAAAGGTATTCAAGGAAATGAGACTGGTGTTTGATACGAGTTGGGCGCTCAGTTACGCTGACACCGTCCTTGAGCAATGGAAGTTCAAGGTCTTGGGAAGATCTTTTCATTTGGTTAACAACTTTTCTCTGTTGTCAAATTTAAATATATTAATAGATCCAAAATTTAATTTAGGTTGCAATTTATAGGTTAGCTGTCTGTGTGATTATTCGCATTCACATTTAACCGTGTATTAAGATCAGACGAGACCGTTTTGTAATTGCCAATGTAATTTCACCTTCATATTAAAGTTTTTAAGTCTAGCCCATTTATTTTTCGCTTCACAAATTCAAAAAATAAGGCGAAGATCTAGGCAAATATCTCATCACCAAAAGTCACCTCAAGGTCATTTTTACTTAGTCTAAATACTCTGAGACTTGGATACAAAGTTTCCAAATTATCCCGTCCATTTTTTCTTTTTGACATCCAACTTCGTTCAACGTTGATTTTGCCTTGTCAAAGCTTTTTCTCATCTTCTTCTGCATCAAAGGAGAAAAAACTCATATAAAAAAACATTCAAGAGCCCAGAAACGCCGTTTCAGAGATCAAGTTTTGTCTTATTAGGGGGCTCGTCTTGCCACTGAATATGACAAATGACCAAAAGCAGATTATTTAGGAGATAAACTGAAGTTGATAATGTGGGCAAATAAAATAACCTTTTCTCTCTATTAATAAGATTGTTCTTTTATCAGGCTTGGGGAGGTTCCTTTCGAAACCTGATGCTTGTTTTGAACCCAGAAAATAGCCTGCAAATGAAAGTGTTGAAATTCATCGAATAAATTTGATCTTCTAAGCAAGCCTTTGTTTAAAATCTAATTTTATACCTTAACTTGAGAAACCTGCAGACCATTCGAAAAACTGACCTCAAATACTTCCAGAGAGACATAGAATTCGGAATTTTAGGCCCAAAAAAGATGCCTCAAGGGTCTTTATTTGCTCCTTTCTTTTCAAAAAAGGATTTTTCCTACAAAATGAGAATTCATAGGCCAGCCCAAGCTGACCTTTAATTTATTTTAATTTAAATTTTTCCCATCCGAAAACCGCGCAAATATTACCAAGCTCTCAATTCCTTACAATATCTGGAAGTAGCAAACTAAGACCGAGGCTTTGTTGAACCCGCTTTCAAAGATCTGAGGCTTTGATTAAAACAATATTGAGGGATGATATGAGTGCTTCATGAATTATTAAGATCGTTTGTGGCTGAAATCGAATGAACGTCTTGAAATCAGAAAAATTTAAGGACAGCCTCTTTTCAATTATGGGAATTGATTAACCTTTGCTTATTTATTCCCAGGCGAAAAGAAAAAGGGGAATTTTTTTTTCATGCTCAGGATTTTTTGAACTTCTGACTCGTCCAAAATTTCAAAATTTGAACCACAGGAATAACTTCAAAGGACTTTTTCAACTAAAAACCTGATATTTAGCCAATTTCTTTGAGGTCTCTCAAAAAAACCTTTTTCCTTTAATTTTCAAATATTGAAGACTCTTCTTTCCGAAAACAAGTAAATCCAACTTTTTTTCTTGTTATGTTACTTTTTGTTAAAATTTTTTCAATCTTGAAATCTGATTCAGTACTGAAAAGTTGTGAAGAAAAACTCTTGCAATACTGTTCAAAAACTTTCACCCAAAGAATCAGAAAATGACCGAAAAAATTTTTTACTGTTTTGAATTCTCCTCAGCTTCACATCTCCTTTTCTGAATTTACAGAAATTTTTTTTTAATGTTCGAAAATTTTGATGAAGAGGTGAAGAGGAAAAAAATTGCCAACAAATTTTTTGAGATAAAAAATTGAATTTTCAATAATTGGTCTTTAAAGATTGCTCCGTTTCATTTGATCTCCCAAAAAACTTGCTATTTGACAAAAACCAAAATAAAAACTTTTGAAAACACACTCCAAATTTTCTTGAAATCTTTCGATCTTTTTTTTTGGCAAAAATCTCTTGTTTTCAACATGGTTGTCTCTCTTTGGCTCATCTTAAGAACTGACTGGGAAATTTTTTCTGAGTTTTTTTAATCAAAATTTCCTTTTTTCTGATAATTTATATGTCAAGTCTCAATCATCAGATTAAAACTATATTTACAAAAAAAATCAAGCTCTCCCTTGGTCTTTTAACCAAAGACCCCAAAGTTTTATTCTTTTTCTCTACCAATATGCACTCTATCTCTCTTTGCTACTTGATAATTCTCCCTTTTTTTCTTTTTATCAGTTCAAGAGCAGCTAGCTAGCTCGGCCCTTCCCAAAAAAGTTGCAAATTCAAATCTCATCTCGTGACTCTGCTCAATCATTATCAACCAAGCCAAATATAATTAAAATCAAAGAATAAAAAATTACCAATCATATAACAAACAAAAAAACAAAGCTCCTCCCTTTTCCTAACTGTCACATTACCTCCTCTCAAACCCTCCTTCGTGACTCTTCGACCAAGCGATTTCTACTTCTCTAAATTCACACAAATAACGATCTTTTCCTTTCTCCTTTAAATCCCTATGCACTTTTCCTTTCAATTGTTTTCCTTCTCATGTGAGAATTTCTCTTGTCATTCTTCACTCCATTCAATACAAAATTAATATTCCTCTCCTTTCATAAAAACTAGCAACTTTCTCCCGAAAATCCTTTCCTTCTCTTTCATAAAATATCTCTCATTTTTCTAGCGCTTTACAATTCACCCATTTTCATAAAAACCTCCAAACACCCCGAACCGGCCCGATTCAAAAAAAAACAGTTAAATCTCAAATACAGTACATAATCATTAATTTAATCTCATTATCATTCCACTAACTGCCAACTTCCCCAATCTAACAGAAAAACACCTTAAATAGACAAAATTTGAAAATTTAAATAAACTTTATTTATCCTATCTCAATATCTCAGCTAACGACCTCATCTATGACGCCTTACAAAATCCTATTCTCACTTCTACTGCTCTCTCTCCACCTCACCCTCTCTTTACAAGCCTGCCAAAAAGGATATTACTACTCCACTGACAGCGTTGTCCCTCAATGCGTCCCACAAGGTGCTCTAAATGCTCACATTCGTGCCACTCCTAATGATTATCTCTTCACTGTAACATTTGAAGGCGGCCAATCTCCTTTCACAAGCATCAATGATTTTATAAATAACGTTCAAGTTGGCCTCTCATCAAAGTCTGAAGCCCTTTCTGCATCATCTATTGCTTATCACGGATATGCTTTAAAACAAGATATGTCAATTATCCAACTTCAGCTTGATGAAACAACTATCCCTTATAAAACAAAGATGGGCTTAAAATTCAATGACTTTACCACTGATGACTCAAGACCAAGTTATATCAAGAATCCTATCATCACTCTTGATTTACTTACTACCGCAGAAGACACCACCGAAAAGAAGAATCTCATCGACATTTTCTCCAAAATCGACTACATTATGGAGATAACCTGGACCGCCGCATCCATCTTCAACCCTTACTGGATCCTCTACATGGACGGGAAATTCTTCAGAGAATCCTTTGACATGTACAAGCGCGTCAACGTTCAACATGAGCCCTTCGTCAACAGCTTCTTCAAATCTAACGACAGAAGCATCTCAGGTGTCAGAGTCCCCAACGTCTTCGGCATCTACATCTTTGACAACGCTTTCTCTTCTGAATGGACCCAAAATCCTCCAACTCAAATCGCATTTAAAGATGTCAACCCTGAAAGAGTCGAAGATTTACAAGTCGTTGTCGACAACAAAGTCCACCAATTCAGCTATTGGCCTCTTTTCCTTGACAATTTCGGCGCTGAACTCACCGTTATCGGTGGCCTCGCCGTCATCGGATTTGTCCTAGAAGGCCTTGCGAAGATCCTGAGACTTCATTATAAGAGACCTGATCCCGAATCTGCCTCTTATTCCGTGATTAAATTCCTCAGAAGAGCTGTGTGGACTTTCTTGATCCTGAGCATTCTCGGATCCTTCCAAAGTCTCAGCTATTACACTGCTGTCCAAATCGCAGCTTTCTTCTCAGAAAGAACCTCCAATAATAAAATCAGCTTCTATGTCGGAATTCCCGTCTTTGCAGTCTGCGCTCTTGGAGTCACCATTGCTATTTCTGCCCTTTCCAAAATGAAAGTCTCCAAATACGAAGCTATGCTTTCTCCTTCATTATCTCGCGATGAAACACCACCCAAAAGACTTGGTCTCTTCAGCTCCATCATGTCTTTCTACAAGCCTTACAGACTCTTCTATCCCCTTTTCCTTCTTATCGCTGTCTTTAGAGGCGCAATCTTCGCTGCAGTCACTTATATATTAGCCGATTGGCCTATTGTCCAGACTGCTGTTTTGCTTGGCTGCAACGTGTTTATTTTCACTCTTGTCCTTGCCCTCAGACCTTTCCGCAGAACAACTTATACTGTTTTCAAAGTTGTCTATGAAGCCGTTGTCTGTGGAATGCTCGGACTTTTATTAGCTTTGGCTATTCTTGACAATCAAAATATCTTTAATTCCAAAGTCAGAGAAATTATTGGCATCGCTATTTTGGTTCTTTGGGTCCTTATTCCTGCTTTAACGATCCTCTTTGCTTTTGTTGGAGTCATTCAATTCGTTGCCCAATTTATGAAACCAAGCGAAGTTCCAGTTTCCGTTAAGAATATCTCACATAAGGCTATCGCTTTCCAACCTGTTGCTGATAAAAGTAATGTGGGATCTCCATATATTGCTGAAGATCCCAATAAAAGATTAATCATGAACCGCAACGCCAAGAAAATATCTCCTACTGATGACATAGAAAGCGCAAGAGACATCGAATCAAAGGTGTTTAACGTTCAAGATGAGGAATATGCAAAGGAAAAAGAAAACTATCCTACAAGTAATCAGTACAGATCTGCCAATACTTTGGCCACTTTGACTCAACTTAAAGAAGAAAATCAAAATACAACAAGCGGTGTTCCACAAAGACACCCAGTTATTTCGAACTTGCTCTCAAAGAGATATAAAAAGCCTCATGAAGCCATTATTGATCATTCATCAAGCCATGAAGTTTCTGCTCATCCTGAATATACAAATCATTCCATTGAATTAAACTTTACCAACGGAAGGAAGAAGGCAAGTGTGCAGCCTGTTGATTTGAGGTTAGAGCCTGGCTCATTAAAAGGTATTGATGAACAGGGATTCAGAGAATTCAATTCTCCTAAAAATGAATAAAATATTTATTTGAGATAATTTGTGCCTTTTTATTTTTCAAGAAGAAGAAGAAAAGTTTTATTGATAAGTAAATATATCGATACATTTGTTTAATACCCATATTTTATTATTATAACTGATATTGACATTGAAAAAAATTTTGAAAATAAGGTTCTTGGAATAAGCCAAATTTTTGAAAGAGAAAAAGTCGAAATTAAGATCAAAATTCTTTAATTTAACTCTCCCAGGAAGATAGCTTTTTGCATTCAATTAAAGCTGTTATATTGGTGAATTGAATTGAATAATTTAACCTTATTTTCTGGCAAAGGCAAGAGAGAGTAGAGCAATTTTAAAGTTGCCTTTGATCCAGTCAAACTGTTCATGTACAGAAGAAGTTTCTCGAAATCAATCAATCAAAAGAAAGAAAGAAGCATCTCAATAAAAACTTTCTTTATTCTCATACAAACCATAGAATCTAAAAACTCACATTTCTACACCCTCCTGCTTGTAGTTCGACTGCTTTGGCACCACAAAATTGAATTTAAAGACCTAACTTCCTACCCCTTCCTTTTTTGAAAAACAATTCAGCACTCCGCAGAGCTAGAATTCTTCAAAGGTTTAAAACACAAAATTAGGCAAATAGAATTTTTTAATCAGTTTGTCTAAAATTCGTTTTTCAGACATTTTCAAAATTAAGTTTCCCTCTGGAGGGCTCAGCTCAAAACTACTCAAATCATTTAATTCTCTTATCTTAACAGTAAAATAAATTCCTCATTCACTCCCAATGGAACCCCACCATCCACACTGCCAACACCACTACCGTAACCATTTCCTCTCCTTTTAAATCTAACAACTTCAAAGAAAAGAAACCTCGTCCTGAAAATCATTCAAAAGAAAATCAGCGCAATATTCTAAATCTTCCAAATTCAAAAAAGTTGCACAATACCCGAGAAAAACTTCTCCGCCACCACAACCGCATAAGGCATAGATCACCTAAAAACTCAAATATCCAATTGAAATTCGACAACAATCCACTTGAAGATGAAAAAGATCTTGACCATCAAGAACAATTACCAATTCTCGAATATCTTCTCAATAAGCAATTCCAAGATGAAAATCTCCCTCCTAACCCCCAGATCCTCAAAAGACACGTCCCAGTTGCTAATTTTCACATTGATCTAAATCTGAGTTCAAATCTCAGAGAGATCTTCGAAGAAAGCCCAGAAATCATTGAACCAAGCGCTGCCTTTGAAAGGTTTGTTATAGAAAACGAGCTCCCACAATCTACAAACAATATTCTTGGGGAACTACGCTATCCTTTTGGGAGAAATTTTCTTTATCAGCTTCGTAAATCGCCCAAAAATCCAATCAAAGCTTTGCTACCAAATGAACCTCACATGAAACTCTCAGTAACTCCTTCTCTTTGTAATTTTCTTATTCATCCTCCAAAAGATTCTGAGAGCAGGCTCACCGAATTTTACAGAGTCAGAGTATTATATAACTCCACGAGGAATGATAAACTCAGGAAGAAATACTGATCATCCTGATATTATCATCGGAAGACAGGAAATCACTCCTGAAGGAGTTATTCCGAATGATATTTGCTTGCATAATACTGACCGGGCTGTCTCCAGAACTCATTGTAAACTCATCACACAAGATGGTAAACAAATTAAAGAGATTGTTTATTCAAAAAAAATTCTAGGTTTTAAAGTCAAAAGGGAGATACCAGAGAATTTCTTTGCGTTTTTGATGATGTCACATAAAAGATTGGGAGCAGAAAGTCCAGGTCGAGGATTATATAAGACATTATACCGCTATATCTTTAGTTTCCTAAAGAGTAAAATATTGGATTTCTCATAAATTCATCCAAATAGAGCCCAGGAAGTTTTGGCTTATGGATCTTGGATCAATTTTCGGGACTTATGTTAAATTAAACCTTCCTCTTTCAAACGCTTTAGAAAGAGGCCAGACCTATCTGATTGGTCTTGATACATTCTTTAATATCCTTGAAGTCAACAATGGCCTCACTATACAAGTAAGAAACCCCTGAAATTCATGTCGAATAACCCCCTTTTTTCTCATTAGGAAGATCAAAATTCAAAGATGGAAGAAGATAAGGAGATGGATGAAGAGAGTGAATTCCTCAGATTTTTATTGCAAGAAAAGATCTACAATAAATGTGCGATACATGGTCTGACGAGAAAAGAAGAAGAGGCGCTAAATGTGATGCTTTCGAATCATAATACAGCCTGGTTTGAAGATCATAGCATCTCCAATGATACCGTCTTCCTTGAACCTCCTTTCAAAAGGTAAAAATTTGATGGAAAAACTCAATAAAAAGATTGTTTAGACCGTATATTAAGGTTGAAATTCAAAGCTTCCGAGGCATCCATTCAAATCTAAACCATATATTTATTGCGAACCCTGCGACAGAATTCACTTTGGGAAGAATGCAAGGAGCTCATGTTAATCTCAATGTACATACCATCTCTCGAAGACAATGCAGGTAATTGATAGTTTCCTCTTGGATTTTAAGCGGAATTCTCTAGATTTGCCTATGAGGAGGGAGCGTGGAGGATTTATGATGGATCAAATAATAAAGAAAGTACGAATGGAACATGGGTGTCTTTGACAGATTTTCGAATAAAGAATGAAAGACTTGAAAGCGAACCTCGAGAAATTTTCCACGGAACTGAGATTAAAATCAGTGATACAATTATCAAGGTCTCAGAAACTGAATTTTTATCAAAGGAATTAATGGATTTTTAGGTTGAGATTTTCAATAATGATGATGATAAGGATAAAAACAAAATGACTGATGAGATGGCAAGTGAACCATAAGAGACTTTTTTCAAAAGAAGTTTCTAATTATTTTGTCTATTAAAATTTTCTTGGTGATTTCTTACTTTAAGAAATTGACCTATTTACTATTAAAGTATAATCATATGATGGTATAATATCTCATTTTATTCTGTATAAAACACACTTGATTACTTCAAAGGAGAAAATCTGTGTTAATTTTCATCACAAAAATTTGAAATTTTTTCAAGCCAAAATCCTCTAGCCCATATCCAAGCCCCGAATTCTCTGAGATTGCAAGCTAGATCATTCTCAAGAGAAATCACCACCCAACTAGCCTCAAAAACCTCTTCTTATTTGAATACTTATTATTATCATTATTTTGAGTCCCCAGACTCGGCAATCCATACAGCTTACATTATATGAACACCTCTTAGTATATAAGGGGTATTTATTGAATTGATAGAAATCTTTGATACGAAAAAATGAGTTCTGTAATTTTATTTGAATACTGCATCATTAAATATATCATCATGATCCAAACAAAATTTTCGAATAAAAAACCATTTAATTTAGTTTTATCCTTTTCTTTTTCTAATTCTCTAAATTCTTTCACCCCAAAACGTTAAAAATTAAATTCTTTGTTATTCGTTTTTCCCATTCCAAATTTCCAATTTAAATAAAAATGTCCAAAACACCAGCACAACAAGACTTCGATATCGATGCCGATGCTGACAATGACGTCCATGGCGAAGAAGCCGGCCTCATGGATTCCTACACTAAAATCCACCCATCCTGGGACTCAGTTGAGCCCATGTCCTTGGACCAAATCCTCGATAGAGTTGGATTAGGATGGTATTTTATAAGACTTCTTCTTGTTATTGGAAGCGTTGCTGTTTCTGAAGGCGCTCAAATCATCCTGATTACCATCTGCACAATCATGACGCAGAACCAATGGCATTACAATGACGGTACCAGAACTGCGCTTATTGCAGGCAGCTTTTTAGGCGTGGTCGCTGGAAGCTCGCTTTCTGGCCTTTTTGCTGATAAAATTGGAAGAAGAAAGCCAATGCTTGTTAGCTTAATTGTCATGACCCTTTTAAATCTCGCTTCAGCCTTTGCACCAAATATCCTTGTCTTTATCATTCTGAGGACCGCCCTTGGTATTGCTCTTGGCTTCTTTGCTCCTATTGGATTTACCATGGTGGCAGAAAATACCCCAAGAGATTATAGAGGAGGCGTTATTGTGCTCGCTAATGCTGCAATGTTCGTTGGAGAACTTCTTGCTTGCTTCATTGCTTATTTGGTTCTCGATGATTATGTCAATGGAAATTGGAGAGCGACTATTTTATGGTTCACAGTGCCATTTGCTTTGGCTATTGTTCTGAATTTACTCTTCCTTGATGAGTCACTGAGATATCTGATGGTCGCTGGAAGATTTGAAGAGGCTTTTAAGCTGATGGATAAGATATTAAAAGTGAACAAACATAAGAATTTTACAAAGCTTACAGAACTACAAAAGGCTAGGTTACAAGCCTGGGAACATAATCTTGAGCAGGAGGTCACAGAAGAAGAGACTGCTAGCGTTAAAGCTTTATTCAAAGGCAAAAACAAAAGACTTACTCTCATTATCTGGTTCGGATGGTTCGCTAGTTTCTTTGTCTATTATGGAATCATTATTTATCTTCCATTAACTCTCTCACAATTCCAAGAAGTGGGGCACGCAAAAGAAGGAGAAATCAATGAGACACCAAAGAATACACTGGATATTTCGAGGATTACCGTGAGTATTCTTGTTGAATCCTTGTCGACTATCATCGCATTTGCTGCTCTTTATGCGAAATTTATCAGTCGACAAAAGTTCCTCATTATCGTTTTTATCCTTACAGGGATCATCTCTTTGCTGAACGCCTTCTATCTTCCAGTCAATGTGTATCTTATCTTTATCACAATCACCAAGATCTTGAACAATACTTGCACGTTCTATTATTACATCTTCACGCTGGAATCATATCCCACGAAAAATAGAGCTACAGCGCTTGGAACTGCTATTGCTTTTGGAAAAGTTGCCACAGTTATTATGCCTTTTATCTGTTTGGGAGTCTCGCAAATATATTTCCTCGCACCCTATTTAGTATTTTCTCTGCTTTGTTTCACGGCTTCGTTCTCTTTGTCAAGATTAGACCAGAGTATGGAAGAGCACGAACTCAAATAAAATTTATTATCGCTTTTCTGTTGTTTGCAAACTTATAATTTGCATTTGTTTTTATCGTCTCTGGCTTGAATACTCCTTTGTACTGTATTTGGTTTGATACATAACTTGTTTCCGTTTTACAGAATAATTTTATATAGAAATTTGAAATCATCTTCTTAATAAATATGGAGGAAATAAAAAATGAACGACCGTGATGGGATTCGAACCCACAACCGTTTGATCCGAAGTCAAACGCGCTACCATTACGCCACGCGGCCAGATATGATCTTCCAAGATTTCCAGAGCGCATAACCAGCCTTCCAACAGAACCCTCTTTCTCTCTCTTTAAGCACCTATTTCGAACTATTTTTACATGAAAATAGCATTTTTCTAAGCCAAGAGACATGCTTTGAGGTTCCACTCCAACCCCCGAAAATCCCTATTTTTCCTTAAAGAATCTGCTGAATTTAAAATATCATAACAATTGTGTTCTTTTATGAATAATGCTCTGATGGAGTCATACATATCCAACAACTAAAAAAATGGGCTTGGCTAAATTTTATTCTCAAATTCGAAAAAAAGAAACTTTGGTCAAAAAAACTCTCTCAAACTGTAAACGAATTCAGATAAAAATAAACAATTATCCCTCAACTTTTATTCGCAAAACTCGCATGGAAACCTCACAAAATCTGAAAGCCTTTGTCCTTGGAGCAACTGGCGCCGTGGGCAGACTCCTTGTTTCGGAGCTTCTCTCATCTCCTCAATGGTCTGAAATAACTGTGGTTGTTCGAAGAAGACTGAAAGGATGGGACAGATTACCACCAAATGAACAAAAAAAGCTCAAGGTTATCATGAAGCCAACCTTGGACGTTCTTGAAGACGTTTCACAATGGGATCTGACAGGATATTCTACTATATTTTGCTGCTTAGGAAGTCAAAAGAAATATGGAGAAAAGATCTTTGTAAAAGTGGACTACACATATCCTCTATATGCAGCGAATTTGGCTCGTCATTTTAATGTACCACATTATAGCATAGTCACAAGTGAACGGGCAAATCCAAAGAGTTTGGCTATGTATTTCAAGACGAAAGGAGAAGTTGAAGAAGCCTTGAAAGCTTTGGAGATGCCCCATTTGTCGATCTTTAGACCAGGGATTCTTTTGCATAGAATGAATGATATGAGATTGAAAGAAAATATTATTGGTCGTTTGTTATTTGTACCAAAGAATGAGACAGAAAATGTAGCGAAAGCTCTGAGAATTGAAGCTGAAATTCAGCATAAGAGTCCTTCAAAAGAAAATGTGAAGATTTATCAATATAAGATGATAGATTATATCGCCAATCATAATCAACTTCCGTAATGACTGGAAGATTTAGAACTTATTATTTCTTGGAAAGACTATTTAATCTTATTGATTTACCATATTTATACTAAGAGTAAAATTTTCATAAAAGAAATTTGGATTTCAAGATTCATCTCAATCCAAGTATGTTTTTTATCAAATTGACTTTTCAAAAGATATTGACAATTTTCTTGCTAACAAAATTTTTTTGAAATTTTATTTTTTCCCAAGAAGATTTCACAATTCAAATTCAAAAAAATAAATCTTTTTCATCACTAAAAAAATCAACCAACAGAGTTCTTTTCTTACTCAAGAATCTTTTCCCTGTGATTGTTACTTCTGATTTTTTTTGTTTTGAATCTGAAAATCGAAATTTCAACAATTTGGCCCGAATCCTTTGAGAAGGAAAAACACGATTTTATTCGGCTTGGTAATAAAAATCAAACCCTGAACTGCTTTAGTCTGATTCAAAGGGTCTGACAATTGAAACTGTTTATTTTATTCATTTCCTTCATTGGAACCAAGTTGCTTTCTGCTCAAAAAAGGGTGAAGCTAAATATTTTAATCTATGTAAAAGATGATGATATTAACAAAAATTAAGCTGTCTCTTTATCCTGAAGGCTTAACATTCAGACGAAAGAGAAGCCATCCAAAAAAAAATATTTGAGACTCAAAAATCAAAAATAATATTTATCTTCAAGAAAATCCAATTCTGCTTTCAAAAAAAAAAACAATGTAACTTTCCAAACGCCAAAAAATAATTCTCTTCTACACTTTAATAACAACTGCCTCAAATATCTACTCCACTATTCCTTGACTGAATCTATAATAGCTAATTTCTCCCTCCCTCCTTCGCATCATTAATCAACATCATCTTTTCCCCTTTAGAATCCTGCTTTAAAACCCCTTGGCATTGATGGTGAAAAATGACAATGAAGAAATCTCATGCTCAAGGAATAAGGAAAATGCCTCTCAGCACTTTTCCAAAAGAAATAAAACCTTTTCATGAGTCATCTCCCATATTCAATCTTCATGAAGTTCGGAATTAACTCTTTCTGAGCGGGCTAAAATTAATTAAATGTGTCCGAATTTCTAACTAAAAATTGCCTCGAAAATTCAATTATTATTCCCTGCTCTTTTCAACCGAAGATTTGCCACTAGAAACCTCGCCGTTAATATCTTGGTCTCACTTTTCCAACTTCTCATCACCATTCCCACTCCTCAACCTTCCCTCTTCTTCCTATCAAAATCACCTCAAAATCCGTTTCTTTAATGAATAACCCAGTTTTTTTATGGTCTTTGATTTTGTTAAAATCTCACCAACAAAAATTTATTATTTACTCTCCTATCACTTGCCCTTTTCAAAAGGCCAAAAAAGCAAGGAAAAATAAATTTCACTTGACCCTTGACTGTAATTCTTCTTCTTAGGTCTCAAAGTGGCGATTTTTTCTCATGCAATGCAAAACACGTGTAATTTGATTAAGAGACAAAAATGAAAGAGAGGATGAAAAAACTGCAATCAGGCGGAGTCCTCAAATGATCTCATGGGATTCGAGTACCAAATATTAAGAATGGTTGAAAGAAAAAATAAAACGCTTCAATCCAAGAGTTTAAAAGCGGAAGTCAATAATGGCGGCATTTAAAAACTTTCCCTACACAAATTAATTAAAAGGTCCTTTCCTTTAGAGAACCAAGTGAGACAGATTACAGTTTTAATCAAAATCAATTCAGCAAACAAAAATTTCTTTTTGTGCGCTCAAATTCAGAATATCAAATTCCTTTGCAGTTAATTTAAACTCCAGTTTAACCCTCATTGAGGTTTTTGTTTAATTTAGGAATTTATCCAAATACGCGCCTTCATCTTTTTAGCGGTACACTTTTTAAATACCACCGACAATTTCTTTCCAATATAATTATTTCACTAAAGAAACATACTCACTTTCTACTCCCCTACTTTCCCATATGACCTCTCGCCTTCTGACTGGCCCTAGAAGATACGCTCAAGCTGAGGCAACCGTCCCGTGCGCATCTATCCCGGACTCAAAGCCAACATTCTCCCATCAAAATTCCAACAGCTCCACCGGCTCAGTCCCCTTTGCTCACCCAAGCTCAAACTCTGTAATTACCCCTATTCCATCCACTTACACCGCAGCAACCACTCCATTTTCCCACAACACTCAAAGCCAAAACCCTTTTGTTGGAAATCCTAATTCCACTATGCCTCCTCAAAACTATCCTAATCTCACTTCCACACAAATCCGCAGAAAGTCCTCAAAGGCCAAGGGAATTGATATCGACTCGATTCCCAGACCCGATATCAATGCTGAAACAAGCTATGCTCCTGTTCAATTCAACACATCAGAACTCAGCAATCCTCCTCCTTCTTACACAAACTACGTTACCGTTGACGACGGAAACGCTGGCCCAAGATATATCAGATCATCTTTCTACAAGGTTCCCACTGAAGAATCCTTAATGAACTCCCTTCATATGCCTTTTGGAATGGTGATCCAGCCTTTTGCTGATCCAGTCATGGGAGAAGAATGCCCTCCTTTGGTCGACTACGGACAAGCTGGACCCCTCAGATGTCCTAAATGCAGAACTTACATCAACCCTAATTGGATCTTTATCCAAGGAGGCAACACTTTTATTTGCAATCTTTGTAAAAGCCACAATCCTGTTCCTAAGGAATTATACTGCCCTCTTGATGCTCACGGCAACAGAGCTGATCGCTACGAAAGACCTGAACTTTGCAAGGGTGTCTGCGAATTCCTCGTCCCTGAAAGCTACCACTCCAAGAAACTGGTCACTCCCAACATTATTATCTGCGTTGAAGCTTCCACTAGCTGCTACATGTCTGGTATTTTCCACCAAATCATGTCTTCTATCCAAAGCTTACTTGACTTTATCCCTTCTCCCGAGCTTACCAGAGTCTGCATTGTGACTTACGACTCAGGAATTAATTACTTCAGAGTCCCTGATGACCTCAGTAAGGATCTCTCAATTATCCATGTTCCTGAAGTCGACGCTGGTTCTCTTCCTCTCCCTCAAAAGGCTCTCTTTTTGAACCTTCATGAGGATAGAGAAAAGCTCAATTTCCTTATTGAAAAGATCGTTAAGCATTACGAGTCAAATAATAGACTTCAAAAAGGTGTTGCTGCTACTTGTTTTGGTACCACTTTGGTCGATTGCTGTGACTTGTTAGCTGATGAAGGAGGCAGAGTTTTAATGTTCGGCACTCATGCTCCTACTACTGGCCTTGGAAAAATCAAAAGAAGAGATGATTATAAGCTTATGGGTGGAGATAAAGAAAGATCTTTGTATATTCCTCAAGTTGAAGAATACGGTGAATGGGCTAAAAACTGGCTTTCTAAAAGAATCTCCATTGATCTCTTCTGTTTCGCTCCTGAATATTTCGACCTTGCCACCATCGGCCAAATCTGCAATACTACAGGCGGTAATATCTACTATTATCCCACTTATAATGGCACCTACGATGGCGAAAAACTCCACTACGATCTCTCCAGAAATCTCACAAGAACTATCGCTTATGATATCATCATGACCTTGAGAACCAGCAAAGGCCTCGCTTTCCTTGACTACATCCTTCCTAATGGAAGAAGGCCTATCCCTGAAGTCCAATTCGCTACTCTTGATGCCGACAGCGTGATCAATGCTTATTTCAGACATGAAGAGAAAATAAAAGACGAAACCGTTTCTGTACAACTTGCTCTTTTATACACTAATGCCTACGCTCAACGTGTTATCAGGGTCATCAATTTCAAGCTTGGAACTTCTAATGAACTCCCCACTGTCTTCAAATCTTGTGATGCTGAAGCTGTTGCGCAACTTATCATCAAGAAAAATATCCTTAATATCTCCAATAGCTCCGTCCCAAAAATCAGAAAAGAGCTCACTGATAATCTTGTTGCCATCTTCCACAGCTACAAGGTCCGCTGCGCTAACTCCACTCCTCCCACCCAGCTCGTCTTCCCAGACCAGCTCAAAGTCCTCCCTGTGTTCTTCTTAGCCACTCTCAAGTCTCATATTCTCAGAGCTGTTGGTGACACTAAGCCAGATGACAGATCCTTTGATTTACACAGGTTCCTCAAGATGCCTTTGAACGTCTTGTCGAACCTCTGGTACGTGAAAATCTACCCAGTTCATACCATTTTTGATGATAATGAGTATGGTCCTGGTAATGTGGTGGAAGATAGAGTTATATTGGGACCTAATCTTCCTGCCACTGATGAGAAAATTGATAATTATGGCATGTATCTTTTGGATAACAATGATATGATTTTGCTGTATGTCAAGAGAAGCGCTGATCCTACTTTGATTCATGAGCTGTTTGGAGTGGAAAGCTTCCAAGAAGTGGCTGCTATGACTAGTTTCCAAGAGAATACCGAGTCTTATTATGGTATGAGGTTGTCAAATATTATTGACCAACTCAGAAAGAATAAAAATGCTTCTTACCAACCAGTAAGAATTGTCACTGAAAAGGATGCTTATGAGCCTGCTTTAATGAATCTTTTGGTGGAAGATGAAAGATTGGGCGACTCTTATAATAATTTCTTGTGTCATATTCATAAACAAATCCAAGATAAATTGTAAATGTTTGGAAAGAAGAGGAAAATTATAATTTAAATCCATGTTTGTCTTTTAATATTATAGTGTGTTTTGTTTCTCTAACTGTGAGTTTATTGTTATTATTGTTGTGTATACTGTTTGAATACAAATCAAATTATCAGAAAAAATCCTCACTTTCCAAAATCATCGAAAATAATCATCAAAAAAGTTTGGCAACTTCATCAAAATATTGAATTCGGGTGGTACGAATTTTTGCCCTGGAGCTGTCCGTCCTGGGATTGTCCTGGAAGATTTTGCCCAGGACAATTTTTTTCTTTTGCTAAACCTCCCCCAAAAACCCTAAATCCAAGCAATTTCCTCTCACAAACAAAAAACTCGGGGACACTTCTAGGACAAAAATTTTCTTTGGAAAAAAGTTAAATTTCTTCCGAGAGAATTTCGAATTTTTTTCTTTCGCCCGGACAATTCCAGGACAAATTTCTCCAGGACAAAAAACCGCGTCGCCCATTGAATTCTTTCATCGAAAAGATCTATGAAGAGATTTTTTGGTTTGAGAGTAAATCAGTAAAAATCTCACTCAATCATTTTTTGCCTCTGAACACCTCTTTTCTCACACATTTTCACATCTCAAAAAAACACCCAAATAAATTTCTCTTGCTTAATTGATTCACCTTTTCTCTATCTGCTTCATTTAATTATCATTAAAAAATCGTTAAATTAAATAATCACCAGAAAAATCCATCAATCAATACATCATGGAACCTGCCACAGTCACAAAAAAGATCTGTAAATTTTACCTTGAGAAAAAAAAGAGAGGCTGCAAATTCGAGGTCTACAAAAACTCTGAATTCTGTGCTCATCATTTCCAAGGCGAAGACGTCTTTATGCCTTGTCCTCTTGACCCAAATCACACCGTCCTCAAATCTCATCTCGATAAACATCTCCAAATTTGCCCTAAAGTTCAGCACCAGAAAAGACTCGAAAATTCTATTTGGTATAAACAAGATATCAATCTTCCTTTCCCTGGCGCTTTAAATCCTACAACAGTTGAAGAGAATGCTGATGAAGATGAAAATTGCAAAAAGAACAGCAAACATTTTCTTCAAGAACTCGCTAAAAATCAACCTGAACAATATCAAAGTCTCATTGATAATGTTCGTGTTGCTTTCAATAAAGCATTAGAGCTCTATAAACAATCCTTACAAAGCCGCCCAAATCTCTCAGGAATCGATGTGGACACGCTTGCTTCTGAAGAATATCTCCTTGATATGAAGAGTCACATTAAAGTCGTCGACACTTCTATTTCTGACACACAAAAGAATAACCAACAATGCGAAAATCTCGTCAACACACTGAATAGCTTTGGACTTCTCAAAAAGGAAGTCTGCTATATTGAATACGGAGCAGGAAAAGGAGCTTTATCTCATCATATTGCTCTCACAGTCCCTGAATGTTCCAATATCTTGATTGAGCTCGAAGGAAGAAGGAATAAAATGGATAAAAATCACCGAGAGAATAAAGTCTTTTACAGAATCCGAGCCAATATCAAAGATTTCGATATCAATAAACTTCCTGAAATCATCAATAATCCCACACAAAAATCAGCCATTTCTCTTAATATCCCAGAAGAAACCAAAGAAAACGTCCAAAATAAAGAACAAGAATTTGTGGGAGTTAGTAAACACATGTGTGGCTTGGCAAGTGACTTGACTTTTTACAGTATTTTGAATGCTCACAAGCCAGTTATTCCCTTTGGATTCATGATTGCTACATGTTGTCATCATAGATGTACTCAAGAGCTTTATATGAATCAGAATTTCTTGAATGATGTGGGAATTACTTCTGAACAGAAAAAGCCATTTTTCCATATTTCCAGTTGGGGAATTTACAGAGATAACTTTGAAAAGAATCCTCAAAGAGAAAAAGAACCGGAAGTGGTTGAACAGGATCCTTTCAAGTTGGATAGTGATACGAAGACTGTGTTGGGACTTCAAGTTAAGAGAATTTTGGATATTGGAAGAGTGTTGTGTTTAAGAGAAAAGGGCTTCAATTGCTATCTTGTGAAGTATTGTGAAAAAATCCTTAGCCCTGAAAACTTTGTTATCATTGGAAGACAAAATGAAGATAATTAATTGAAAGTGAGAATAATATATAAACTGACTATGTCATGAAAATATGTTTAACAAGTGATAATTAATGATCAATTGAAACTTATTGTATTGGATTTATTTGGCTGAATATTATGTATACGCATGAAAATTTGGGATATCATAGAAAGAATAAAGAATCAAAGCTGACATTTATTTAAATCATTCTCAAAAAAATTTTTTCGAATAAAGAAGAAATTTAAGAGGAAAGTCTTTTTTTAACAAAAAAGGGTTCTCTTTTCAGAAAATACTCACATAAAAATTTTCTCGCAACTCAAGTTCATCAACTTTCGGCATGATCTTTCTGAAGAAAAGTCTGAAAAGGACAGCTAAGTAATTAGCATTAAAGCTTCTTGGGGGGAAAAATTTTTCAGAAAGTTCTTCTGAAAATCTGATTCCGAAAAAAATTTATAATTCATTTTATTTTTCATTAGGGCTTCCCAATCTTTCTCCAAAATTGCAGACCTTGTCGGATATCCTTTCCAAAAGATCCGACATTTCCCTCAAAAAGTCCGACACAACTTATTTTATGGAGACAGTTTTTTTTTTCAACCTCAGTATTTTTATTATGATTCAATAAGCCCAAAAGGTTGAGCCATTCAAGTCTCTCATCCGAACAGAATTCTTTGAATTTTTTAAGTCTCCCAACTGGTGAAAAGAGTGAGAAAAAAATTTTTTGTCACAAATTTCTCCCCATAAAAATTTTCAACAAAATTCTAAAAAAATATTTCAATTTTTCTTCCTTGGTTCTTTTTCAGGAGAATTGTACACATCTGTGAGATCAGTTTGATAAACAATCTGACAAGTGAGTTTGAAAACTCGACAAAGTTGGACAAAATAGGCACTTTGGGAGGCCCTGTTTTTCATATTATTTTTTCTGCAAAAAAATGAGTAAAAAATTTTTATATTGTGAATCTAAATCAAATTTAATCCAAATATTATCTTGATCCCCTCTAATTTCTTCTCAAACAAAACCTATTTTTCTTTTTCACAATTTTCTCTTATTCAAAATCTTCCCTTATATTTCCTCACCTACCCAAGCTCCTAACTCTTGCATGAGTTATATTTTGGATAACTTTCGCAAGGATTAGCTCAAATAAATTTTCTTGAAAATAATTTTCTTCCTAACTTTCCTATCGCTCAAATTTCCTTCAACGTTAAAAGCCACTTGATCAAACTAACCAATCAATAAGCTCCAGACCTGTTATTAAAAAAATGATCTTCCACTGCAGCATCTTGCCGCTTTCACCTTCATAGACTGTTCA
>Ga0182738_1000786_pt1 | contig 42449 bp, 33 predicted proteins | sample eDN5th30CBELigMG_FD_128876 | JGI IMG/M metagenome (GOLD analysis project Ga0182738, IMG submission 128876) | Enriched Miracle-Growth compost microbial communities from Emeryville, California, USA - eDNA 5th pass 30_C BE-Lig MG (version 2)... ...
ATGGTTTCTGCCCGCGCAGCACGGTCTTCGAACCTTGCATGCAACCAGCCGCGTGGCGAGAACGCATCCGGACAGCGTGGAACACTTTCTGGACCATTTCATGGTTTCTGCCCGCGCAGCACGATCTTCGAACCATGCATGCAACCAGCCGCGTGGCGAGAACGCATCCGGACAGAGTGGAACACTTTCTGGACCATTTCATGGTTTCTGCCCGCGCAGCACGGTCTTCGAACCTTGCATGTAACCAGCCGCGTGGCGAGAACGCGTCCAGACAGAGTGGAACACTTTCTGGACCATTTCATGGTCTTTGCCCGCGCAGCACGGTCTTCGAACCATGCATGCAACCAGCCGCGTGGCGAGAACCTGTTGCGTCGCTCATGTTTTCCCGGGCCGCTCGAAGCCCTTGCACGGGCTCCTCCCGATCCGACGGGCCTGTTCTGCGCAGTGCCGAGGCCCATCAGATCATTTGCAGGATGCCTGCGCCACCTGTTCTCTGATGAGTGCGGCATAGCGGCCAATCATGGCATCCATCGAAAATTCTGACTGCATCCGGGTCGCACCAGCGGTCCCCAGTTGAACGCCGAGTTCCGGTTCCTGCAGCAGCTTCTGTGTGAACTGGGCGAAGCCCATGCTGTCGTGCGGGGAAACCAGCCAGCCTTCCGTTCCATGTCGCACCAGCTCCCGATTGGGCGGGATATCGCTGACGATGACCGGCCGGCCGCAGGCCATGGCTTCCATCAGGCTGTTGGACATGCCTTCGAATTCGCTTCCGAGCCAGAACACATCAATCAGATGCAGCAGGCTCGCGGCATCGGGGCGATGCCCCAGAAAATGCACATGATCGCGCACTTCCACGTCCTGAGCATACAGCATCAGGTCATCGCGCTGCGGACCGTCGCCAATCAGCAGCAGATGCACTCGCGGAGCAGCCTGTCGGAGCAGTTGCATGCTCCAGATCAGTGTTTTGAGATTCTTCTGCGGAGCCAGTCGCCCGACATAGGCCGCCAGCCACGCATCCTCCGGCAGTCCTGCGGCCCGGAGAAGATCCTGCCGCGTCCATTCCGGTCTGCGGGGAACAGTCACTCCATTGGGAATGACCGTCATCCGGTCCCGGGGGAAACCCTGTCCGGCATAGAAATCGGCAACGCTGCCGGAATTTGCGATGAGCCGGTCAGTCGCCGGCTGCAGCCAGCGGTCAAGCGCCAGTTGCCAGCCGGATTTCCAGGAATCGACACAGCGTTCGGAAACCAGAATCCGTGGATGCCCCGGCCAGCGGCGCGTGGCCAGCCGTGTCGCGGCATTGGCGGAAAACAGGCAGGACAGGACCACCTGCGGAGAGAATCGCACCATCTCGCGGCGCAGCTGCCAGATCGTCCGGGGATCAAGCCGAAAACGCTTCTCCAGGCTGATGACTGGAATGCCGTGGTCGGCCAGCAGTTCGGCATAAGGCCCCAGCCGGTTCAGGGTGACCACCTGCACTTCAAATTCGTCAGACGGCAGACCTGCTGCCAGCAGGGCAAACTGTTTTTCTGCTCCGGAGCGATCCAGAGTCGGAATCACGATCTGCAGCTTGATCACGAGGGCAGCCTGCGAAGAGTGAACAGGTCATCGGCACAAGGAAAGCAGGTCTTTCCGACCGGCCCTGTCGCCGGGGGACGGATCGAAGCTTCCGTTTCGGAGAGAAGTTATTGCACAACACCAGGATAGTAGTATTGCGGAGTGGCCACGGCCGGTGCAACGCCTGGAACGGGAGCGCCTGGAGACTGCGCGACCGGCGGCATCACCATCTGCTGCTGCGGCTGCTGCACCACGATGCCAGCTGGCTGTTGAACAATGGTCCCAGCCGGCTGCTGGACGAAGGTCCCCGGGGGAGCCTGTTGCACCACGACTGCCCCGCGCGGCGAGGCCAGGGCCGGCCCCATCATCGGAGCGGCTCCTGTGACAGGCCTGGGTTGTGGGCCTCCGAACTGTGACTTCAGGAATCCGGAATAGAAACGATCTTTCGTCTGCTGGGGCACAGACCGCTGCTTGACGAATCCCAGCGGGCGGAAGTCCACCTGCGGTCCGGTGCTCGCATCCGGATAAGGATCCTGCACCTGGGCAGCGCGGCGCTGGGCTTCTTCGCTCGAGAATCCGAGACGGGGATACTGGATGCGCTGCGGCGACAGGCACCCTGCTGCTGTGAGCAGCAGGACTGGCAGACACAACCAGACTCGAGTCAGGGAGTTCACGGCAGAAACAATCGGGGGGACAGGGAGAAGGGATCGGCAGGTTATAGCCAGACTGGCAATTTCTGCCCAGACGAGTTTCTCCGGCAACACATGTTTCCGGATTTGATCAGGATGTCGCATTTCCGAAATCCCGTTCCGAGCTGGAAAACAACACTCTCTGTTGCTGTGCGGCAACACGTTGCCTGGAGAAAACACGCAGACTTTCGGGATGATGCGTTTTTTACCGCCGTTCCATTCTGTAATTACTTACGGCAAATTGTGTTGCGAATTTCGACTAAAGTTTTCTCAAAATGAATTGAAGCTGAGGAATATCCTTTGCCATGATCAGCCTCCATGCTTGTCATCGGCCCCCGCACACTTCCTCGGACGGAACTGGTTTACATCGCCTTCAGGCTCGCGTGTCTCGACACGCGGGAACGACTGGAGCTGGCGCTGCAGCTGGATCTGTGTCCGGAACGGAATTTCGGATTTCTCACGGAAGTTCCTTTTTTGAGGAATGTACCGGCGCAGGTGCAGTTGGACCTGCTGACCGACACCTGGTCACGGCATCTGACTCCTATTCCTGAGCCGGCTACACTGCTCGACGAGAGTGTGATCTATGCCGCCTGTGAAGCTGCGGCCCGGCTGATCCGGCTGGAAGCCGAGGTCGCCCGCCGGTTTTTATGCCGGGGGCCCATCGAATGTGGCAGTGAACTCACCCCGCCACTGGCCGACAATCTGCAACGCCTGCAGACCTCGGTCGTGCAGCAAGGGCTGTTTCTCCTGCTGAGCCAGTTCCAGGACATTCCGCCCATGGAGGCCGTTCCGCTGAAAGAGGTCCACGGCCTGACCGACGAAGCCAGTGAATGTCTGTTCGATGTGCTTGGACGCTGGTACGTCTCTCCCAGCATTCTCTCACGCACCAATGGGTTGCTGACCCGCGTGGAAACAGAACAGCTGGGCTCGCTGCTGACTGCCGCCCGCTGTGCCCAGCATCTGATTTAGACCAGTTTCATGGTTCTGGTGCAGGCGAATGGTCGCGATTCCCCGCAGGAAGGCCCATTTGATCGTCTGCGGAACATGGAAGACCCATTCTGAAATGGCTCTGGCAGGTTGCGCGTCGGGATATTCGCCACGGATGCCACTGTGACTGCTGGCGCTGTGTGCGCTGAGGAAATGCCATTCGCGCCGCCCGGGGCCTCGACACATATCGGAAAAGCTCGGCGTCCTTTGAAGTCGTTTCCGGCTCACAGGACCAGAGCTTCCGCCCCCCTTTCCTGTCAGCCTGTTCTCTCTCGGCCCATTTTCCCCGGGCCAGCCTTCTTTCAGTCCGTCTTCTTGCGGCCCGACGTCTCCCTGTTCATTTTCCTCCGGTCCGCGTTCTTTCGGTCCGTCTCCTCCGGTCTCTGCCTATCAAAACAGAAGCAGGCACGAATGCCTGCTTCTGGCTGGTTTCCACAGAGTTCTGCCTTGAAAAGATGACGCCAGAAAACTATGCCTGGCGGGCAAAGGGGCGTCCCTTTGAGCCTTTCTTCCCGCGTGAGCCATGGGACGGGCGTCCGCCGTTGTTGCCGGCTCCCGTGGGACGACGTCCACGGAACGGGCGACGGTGCGATTTCCCGGCCCCTTCGTGAGAGGCCCCCTTCGGGTAGCGATCCTGGAAATCAGGATGCACAGGCAGGCTCATGCGAATCAGTTTCTCAATCGCCCGCAACTGTCCCCGTTCGCCGGAATCACAGAGCGTATAGGCAATGCCGCTGGCTCCGGCGCGACCGGTCCGGCCGATCCGATGCACATAGGATTCCGGGTCCATCGGAAGCTCGTAGTTGACCACATGGGTGAGGCCATCGACATCCAGTCCGCGAGCGGCCAGATCTGTGGCCACCAGCACGTTGAGACGTTCCGACTTGAATCGTTCGAGAGTCCGGGTCCGGGCATTCTGCGACTTGTTGCCGTGAATGGCATCTGCCCGCATGCCGTTGTCATTGAGCTGACGGGCCAACCGGTCTGCTCCACGCTTGGTGCGGGTGAAGATCAGCACTTTGCCCACTTCAGGTCCCTGCAGCAGGCCGCCCAGCACCGTCCCTTTTTCATTGGCCGGAACAAACAGCACCTGCTGTTCGATCCGTTCGACTGTGGTCGACTGTGGAGCCACTTCCACCCGGACTGGATCCTTCAGCAGTCCCTGGGCTAGATCGGCCACATTGCCAGGCAGTGTGGCGGAGAAGAACAGAGAGTGCCGGCTGGGCGGCAACTTGGAGATAATGCGTTTCAGGTCCGGCAGAAAGCCCATATCGAGCATCCGGTCGGCTTCATCCAGCACGAAGACTTCCAGTCGATCGAGCTTGATATATCCCTGATTCATCAGGTCCAGCAGGCGGCCGGGAGTGGCCACCAGAATATGGACCCCGCGATTCATGGAAACCACCTGGCGTCCCTGTCCGACGCCGCCAAAAATGCAGGTCGTGCGGAGTTTCAGGCACTGGCCATAATCGAGAAAACTTTCCCCGATCTGCGACGCCAGTTCACGCGTGGGAGCGAGAATCAGGGCTCGGGGAGAATTCGGCACCGCCTTGCGGTGTTCGCTTCCCAGGTGATGGAGAATCGGCAATGCAAATGCGGCCGTCTTGCCTGTGCCGGTCTGGGCACACCCGAGCAGATCGCGGCGTTCCAGCAGGTGAGGAATGGACTGGGCCTGGATCGGCGTGGGAGTGGTGTATCCCAGGGTGGTGAGCGCCTGATGGATTTCTGGCAGAAGAGGCAGGTCGGAAAACTGAATCGGAGTCAATGCAATCCCTTTGGGTATCAGCGACCAGTTCTGGCTGTTCCTGACCAACAGGCAGCAGAATGATCGCAGTAAAAAAATCCGGCAGTCACGGCAGAACCAGGGCCGTTTTTTGGACCTGTGAAAGAGACCTTCGGCCGGGCCGCGAGGCAGCTTCAGACAGTCAAAATTCAGCTCTGCGCTCTGCTGTGGTCAGCAACAGCGGGGGGCCAGGAGAAAGGGGTCCTTCGAGATCATCACCCGAAACAGATGAGTTCCTGAACACAGATCGAACGGCCAGGGCCGTGCGCACTGTCTGATCAGAAAGCTCACAAATTCCAGCAAGGCCAGGTACTCGAGCACGTTGCTCTTTGCTGCGCCGGTCCATATTGACGCTTTGCGGATGCGCTTCTGTTCAGAAACGCTTTTCCCCGCGAGACGAAAGATGGGCCTGATCTGCAAAATCGCTCTATCGCGCCCGTGCCCAGCCCGGGAATCATGTGCGGATAGACAGAGACATCCCGGCGGCAGTGAAAACGATTCATGCGCGCCTTCAGATGTCTGGTTGCCGCAAGAGCTGGGAGTCTCAGCACACGTGATCAGCACGCCGTTGAGTCACATCACAACGTTCGAAACCACTTGAAGAGAAACGGGAACCAACGATTCCCAGTTATTCAAGGCATTACGACTGATGCGGCAGGGGCCGTTTCACGGCAAGAAACGGCAAGCGTGTCCAACCGGGTCGAGGCCATGGCCGACGGAAATCACTGTCCGCCGGCACTTTGGTTACGCCAGTCTATCCGCGGGAACCTGGAATGACAAGAGGGAACAATTCCAGGAATTTCAGACGGACGCAGAACCGGCCGATTATGCGGCCCGGATTTTGGACTTCGCTTTCCCCGGCAGGGTCACCATGGAATGAATGCTGCCTGAAACCGGCGCGGCCTCAAACTGGCCGTCATGCCGGGACAGTTGCGCCCGGACCGTGGAGCACGGGAACAGCATGGTCGACATCACCCGCGCATTCACCTCGGAATGGGGAACCATCGTGAACTTGAACTGGCTGAGCATGATCGGCAGCGAAATTTTCAGCTGCATCATGCCCAGCGCCGCCCCGACACACATGCGTGGGCCAGCACCGAACGGAAGATAGGCATATGGGCTGGGACTGATCGTTTCCCAACGATCCGGCAAAAACTGATCGGGCTGCGAATACAGATCGGCCAGGTGATGGGTGATGAACTGACTGAAGATAATGGCCTCACCCCGCTTCAGCTGGAATGGTCCCAGTTCCACATTTTCCGCGGCAATTCTCTGAGAATAGGCCGACGCCGGCAGCACCCGCATGCTTTCTTTCAGCACCCGGTCGAGATAAGGCATCCGTTCCAGATCTTCCGGCTGGGGAGCCTGCAGGTTCAACACTTCCTGAAATTCCTGATACAGCCCGGTCATCACTTCCGGATGCTGGGCCAGCAGAAAGAGAGTCCAGGTCAATGTGTGGGCCGATGTCAGATGGGCTGCCCCGAACAGCAGCACGATGTGCCCGATGAGCTGTTCATCCGTCACTCCCACTTCGGAATCATGAGCCCGGATCAGCAGGGACAGGACGTCGAATCCCAGCTTGCCTCCCCGTCGAATCTGCACCATTTCCTTGACGGCCACTTCCAGTTCTTCGGCGGCACGCAACAGCTTTTCATAGTCCTCGCTGGTCGTGGCATCGGAAGAAAATGCGGCCGGCCCCACTTTGTGATTCAAGGCCACCCAGCGTTCCGTCAGTTCGCCAATGCGATAGGCCAGCTCCGGCATATCGATTCCAAACAGCAACTGGCTGGTCAGCTGCAGCATGTACTGAGTCATCTCGCTGGCCAGATCGCGGGTCTCGCCAGGCTTCCAGTTCTCCAGGTAATTGCGGGCCAGCCCGGCGACGGTCTCGTGATAGGCGGTAATGGCCCGCTTCTGAAGCGGGCCCATCACAATGCGGCGATGCTGCTTGTGCGTCTCGCCATTCATGGTCAGCAGACCGCTGGTCACCCGCCGCTGGGCCGACTTGCGGGGCCCGCGAATCGCAAAAAACTGCGAGTGAAAGCGCTGGGAATCCGAAAGCACCTGTCGGGTGTAGGTCGGCCCGAATACAAAGTGCAGGCGCTGAGCCCCTTCCTGCAGCGCGCAGATGTCGCCGTGCGCCTCCCACAGGCGTCGCATGCAACTGACGGGATCAGCCGCGAACTCCGCAACCTGACCCTCGGTGACAGGAAGTGAACTGTTCACAACAGACAGCGGTGCTGGGGCCATAAGACGCATCCATGCGCAAAGCTCTCACAACAATTGCGTAGAATGCAATTGTTGCACTAAATATGGGACATGGGCAAGGTGAATCTGGCCTCATCCCGTGTTTCTCGTCCTTGCAGGCGACCTGATCAGCCCATCCTACCCGTTATTTCAGCAAAACCCTGCAGGCATGCAATCAGGAAATCGCCTGTGTCCGTGGCTTGCCTTGCATTCTGAGTCATGATGGCCGGATCAGTCCCCGGATCCTGCCGGCAGAATACGTATTCTGACCAAATGCCAAAAGATCAAATGCAGCATTCTGCCCAGGCGTTCCACAGACCGGCTTCCCGTTTGCTTTCGTCTTGTTCCCGGGGAACCTATGATGGCCGGATGCAGCGAATCATTGCATCCCCCCGGTCTGCCCCTGTCAGGCGGCTGTGTTCGCAAAAAACGCCCGGGCGGGATGCCGCATGACGACTGGATTCTGCAGGTGCCTCGTCTCCTCCTTCCTGACTTTTTCCTCAGGGTGACCCTGTTCAGAGCATCAACGTCCCGGGCAGCCAGTTCCCCCGCCGATGAAACCGGTTTTCATCGCGGGCGAAGTCTCAGAGACATGGCCAGGGGCGTGTTTTCTGTCTGTTCACGTTCACCGTTCCGGTTCATCATTTCAGTTCACCGTTCCAGCTCACCGTTCCGGTTCATTGTTCAAGGAGTTCACAGTGGAGCTTGCCCGGGAAATCGATGGTCCTGTCGCGGTGATCGGCGACATTCATGGCCAGGTCGAATCCCTGGAGCGCATCCTCAATCAGCTGAAAGCCCTGCCGGATTACCAGGAGCGCTGGATTGTGTTCATCGGGGATCTGGTGGATCGGGGACCTGACCCGAAACAGGCGCTGGACATGGTGGTCGATGTCATCGCCACCCATCCCCGCACGACCTACGTCTGCGGCAATCATGAACTGGCCATGGCAGCAGCCCTGGACGTGGTGAAAACACCCGACTATTGCGACTGGGCCGGCCGGTGGATCGATCATTACGGTTGCGGACCGACCTTCCGCTCCTATGGCATCGAAGAAATCGGCGACTTCGACCGGCTGTCCGCAGCCCTGCCGGAAAGTCATCGGAATCTGCTGTCGAATCTCCCGTGGTGCGTGGAGCATCCGCAGTACTTCTTCGTCCATGCCGGACTGGACCCGGCGGCTCCCTTTGAACTGCAGCGGATCGTTCTGCAGGAACGGGATTACACGCTCACCCGTCCGCAGTGGCTCTGTTCCAAATCCCTGACCTTTCAGGAACCGCCGCGCGACTGCGACCGGATCGTGGTCTCAGGACATGTCCGCGTGCCACAGGTAACCTACGGATACAAGCGTCTGCTGGTCGACACCACCGGGGGGGAAGGGGGCTCGCTGAGTTGTGTGCTGCTGCCTGAAAACCAGGTGTTGAGTTCTCATCCCGATCTGGCCGGTCCGCCCCTGCCGATGCATCCGACGAAAGAACCGGCTTCCCCCCCGAAAAAGAAACTCTGGTTCTGGTGAATTCCCTGCTGGGAACGGAAGCTCACTGCCGGCACCACATTTGAAATCGCTTCCGGCGGCCTGCAGACCGACAGGTAGAAACTGGCAGGTATGTCTGGCCGCGCCGCATCAGTGCGCGATCCCCGACGAACCGGGTTTCAACGCTGCACACGCCCGCAGCGATTCTTCCAGCCGTGCCACCTGCCGGCTGAGTCCGTGGTGCTCTTCCACATACCGGCGAGCCTGATCGGCAGCAGCGGCATCGCGCCCCTGCTTCCAGATCCGCGTCAGCTGATCAGCCATTGCCGACAGGCTTCCTTTGGCGCACACTCCGGCCGAAGACCTGTGCAGAAAGTCCGATTCCACATTCAAGGAAACGACTTCCACTCCCGAGGCCGCGGCCTGCAGAAACGTGTTGGGAAACCCTTCGAGCGAAGAGGTATTGATCAGGGCGCTGGCCTTCTGCATCAGCCCCGGCATCTTCGGAAACGGCACACGTTCCATGATCCGCACATTCGACGGAGCCTCGCGACGAATCTGCGCCTCCACGGCATCGTCACGGCGATTCATCACCATCAGAAAATCAACTTGCGGGCAGAGCCGCGCCAGAGCCAGGCAGTCAACCGGGCGTTTGTGTTCGTTTTCGGCCCGCCCGACCCAGAGCACATACTTTTTCAATCCCGCCCGCTGCTGATCGGAGGGGATCTGGAACCGCAGCCGATCCCATTCTTCCAGATCAATCGGATTGGCAATGCATTCGGCCGTCCGCCCGAAGCGTTTCAGGCGGATCTGCTGGGACGGCGTCTGACAGAAAATCTGATCGGCCGATTCGATGGCCTGCCGGCAGGCCTGCGCGGAGTCGCGATAGACGCTGACAAAATCGGCCTGCGACAGATAACGCTCGTCGAGATCGCCATCCGATCCCAGAAACAGTGCCGCCGGAACTCCGGCCGCATGCGCCGAGGCAATTACCGTGGCCGAATGACTCTGCACACCAAAAGTCAGAAACACATCGGCTGGAAGCTGCCGCAACAGCGCCGAGGGCTGCAGCGGATCGATACGCGGCACCAGCGCCTTGCGCAAAGCCAGCAGGGGGATTGTCACCGCATCGCTCCAGCGGGGCTCTTTCAGGTGGAACCAGGGAAAAGAAGAGCTGCGGTGCAGGCGCAATGCCACGGATTCCCGGCAGGGATACAGCCGGTCACGCAGCAGAATCAGACGCACGCCCGAATAGCTCGCCTGCCGCAAGGGCTGCCAGTGCCGCACGACGAATGACACTTCACAGTCTGGACGCTGCGCCAGGCCGCGCGCAAGCATCCATGATCGGGTTTCAATCCCGCCGATTCCGCCCGACACCTGTGGATCGATGGCCGGATAGGCATTCAGGGCAACCAGACAGATTCGCAGCGGCATGAGATTACAATTTCCGATGAAAACGCTCTGAAAACCCCTCACACACCCTGCTGCCGGCCATTCCCGGCGAGGAACTGTTCACTCATCGAGCCGTTCTGTCACGAGGCTCCGAAGCGGTACAGGCCCCCTGCCTGCTGCCTTGAAACCTGTTTCCCCAAAAACGATGGCGACGCTCCCAGATCGGCGAGCCGGCGAGAGCATCGGAAACGAATCCCAATCCCGACCACCCGCACGAAAGTCGGGCATAAGGCTTCAAGTTGAGCGGCAAACTCAGCATACTCTGACAGTTCCATCGCCGGAATGGACCGGCAGCATTTGGGGACCGGTTCCCGAATGTCCGATGACGACACCATGCAGGCTTTCCCGACATGCTCGCCTGGCGAGTGACGATTTCCTCCATCCTGATTCCTCTGCTGATCGGCGTGTTTTATCTGGACGCCCGAGCCGGACAGTCTGCGCCCTGGCTGCTGGCATTCATTCTGTTGCTGGCGGGCCGCAGTGTCTGGGAACTGACCGAATTGCTGCGGGGCCGGTTCCCGCGGCTGCACTTTCCCCTGATGGCGGTCTGCGCCGGCGCGATCATTCTGTCCGGCTGGCTGCCGCACTGGGGAGGCGTGGGAGCGGCGACACTGAATCTGACTCCCCTGGTCCTGTGCGTGGCCCTGGTCCTTATGGCACTTTCCGCCTTCGAAGCGGCGCGATTCCAGACACCAGGCGGTACCACCGAACTGCTCGCGGTGGAACTACTGATCGTCCTGTATGTCGGCGTGCTGCTGGCACTCACCACACAGCTGCGCTGGATCGCCGGCAGCAGTGCGGGCTATCTGCTGATCGGCTCACTGGTGCTCTGCACCAAAGGGGCCGATGTCGGGGCCTATTTCGCCGGCAAACGATTCGGCCGTCATCAGCTCGCCCCGATTCTCAGCCCTAAAAAGACGTGGGAAGGAGTCTTCGGAGCCCTGCTGGGAGGAGCCCTGTGTGGGTGGCTGTGGCTGCATTTTCTTCCTCCCGTCTTCATCAGCGGGGCTGGTCCCTGCCCGGGTGGACTGGCACTGCTCTATGGGGCGGTGCTGAGCTTGTTCGGCATGCTGGGAGATCTGTGCGAATCGCTGCTGAAACGGGATGTGGACCGCAAAGATTCCGCCGCGCTGTTCCCCGGCTTCGGCGGTCTGCTCGACATTCTCGACAGCGTCCTGTTCGCCGGCCCGGCCGCCCTGCTGATGTGGCAGCTGCTGCCACTGGCCACCTGGCTGCATTGAGTGGCCCGTTCCAGATCTGGCCCAGTACTGAATTTGCCGGGATCTGTTTTTCAGCTGGGGTTGCTCTCTCTCTGGTATGAACCTGGACCCGGCATGAACGGCCGCCGGTTCTGCCTGTATGAACGCTGCCCATCCCGGGGCGACTTCAACCGGTCGGGAATTCAATTTCCCCGCGTGCTGACCACGCGATGAAAATGCAGCTCCACTTCCCGGTCGACCACGCGACGAATCCCTTCCGACAGGCAGCGGGGTTCATTATCGGTTTCGCCTCGCCGGATCACCTCTTCAATTGCAGTGCCGGGCAGGACCGAGAATGTGGACTGATGAATGATCTGATTTCCGGCATCCAGTTCCGGCACAATAAAATGCACGGTCGCCCCATACGTCAGCATGCGATATCCATGCGCATCGTGATAAGGCCGAAAGCCGGGAAATGAAGGCAGCAGGCCATGATGCAGATTGATGATCCTCCCGCCGGCGAACTCCCAGCAGGTGCGCGGGGGGAGCACCCGCATGTACCGCGCCAGGATGATGTAATCGATATCATACTGGTCAAACAGTTCCACCAGTCGGGCATTATCCGGCTGGCCATGTGCATCGCCGATATTGTGAAAGTCAATCTGAAACTGATCGGCCACTCCGCGGCAGCCGTCACGGTTGCCAATCATGACCGACACTTCGGCCTGGAGCCGTCCGTCGCGGATATCCCGTAACAGGGCCAGGGCCGGTTCCTGCCGATGCGTGGTGCAGAGCGCCAGTCGGGGACGGCGGGCATGCTCATCCCGTGCCCAGACTCGGGTGGTCAGACCCTTCACCTGTCCGATCTGCCGCATCCGTTCGCGCAGCACGGCCACCGGCTCTTCCGACTCCGGCCATTCCATCCGCAGCAGCATGGCAAACAGCTGCTCAGAATCCCGGTCATACATCTGAATTTCATGGATGTTGGCCCCGGACTGCGTCACGGAATGCACAATGGGATCAGCCAGCCCGCGATGATCCGGGCCGACTGCAGTCATGATCACCTGCATGGTGTCTTTCCGATTGCCTGGAGAAATTGCCCTGCCGAAACGGCGCGCCCTCGGGGATGCAGGCCGCGCCGGTGCAACGTCTCACTCGGCAGCATCGCCGGTCAGTTGTTTCCGAAAGTCCCGGAGCAGGTCCACAGCCTGGCCGACATCGGCCTTCTGCTTCGCCCGATCCTGCGGAATTTCGCGTTCGATTGTCAACGGGCCGCGATACCCTATCTCCCACAGGGTGCGCAGATAGCGTTCCAGCCCGACATCTCCCTGTCCCAGCGGAACTTCCTGCCCCCAGGCGTGTCCCCGTTCGTTCTCCGGAGCCCAGGTGCCATCCTTGCAGTGCACACTGCGCACCAGATGCCCGACACTGCGCAGCGCCTCGATCGGATCTCCGGTGCCGTAAAGGATCATGTTTGCCGGATCGAAATTGATGAACAGATTGTCGCGATCGACATCTTCAATGAACTGCAGCAGATGCTCGGCGGTTTCCTGGCCGGTTTCCAGATGCAGACACTGTCCATTGGAGGCCACATGATCCAGCAGGTCGCGACAGGTTTCGACCAGGGCTTTGTATTCCGGCAAGGTGCGGTCATGCGGGACGAATCCCAGATGCAGCGCGACGACATCACAGTGGAGCAGACGCGCGAAATCGGAAATCTGCTTCATTTCCGTGACACGTTCAGCCCGGGTCTCTTCCGGGACCAGTCCCACTGTCCGGCAGGTTTCGGCAATGCTGGCATAGCTCTCTCCCGGGAAGCCGCCAAACACGGCGGTCACGGTGATGCCGGCAGCCTGGCACCGTTCCAGAAATTCCGCCGCCGCTTCAGGGGTCCGCAGCGCCGGGGAGGGGGCATGAATCTGCACGGTCGGCACCCCCAGCTCCTGCACCACTTCCAGATGCACTCCCAGTCCATCATCCAGTGACGTAAAGACGCCAATCGGCCAGTAACTCATCGGAACATGCCTTTCTCCAGGGCGAAGATCATCTGCCGGCATCATAAATTCTGAACAGCCCGGCGACGAGGGGCTCGTTCCAGGCGGCCTTCAGGAATCCAGTCAGGTACGTCCACGCGCTTGACGTACGACAACGAACGTCTTATGCCTTACGAGATTTGCAGAATATCCGCCCGGATTCTCCGTTCATTCACAACCCCTGGAAAGCAGACCTTCCCATGAAGCTTCTTGCGTGTGGCCTCGTGATTTTGCTGCTGGGAGTATCAGCGGCAACGGCAGGTGATTTCACCGATCTCGCCGGCAAGGACGTGATCCTTCGTTCCACACGGTTCAAAAGCACGTTGTGGACGATCCACGTCAAGGACGTCAAGCCGCTGGATGACGGGCGTTTCTGGCTGTCCGGAAGCGCCACCTCCGGGAAAAAAGACAAGGGCGACCTCAAGGGTTGTGTCCTGAAACCCAACGGTGAGTTCACTCTCTTTGTCCTCAAGGAAGGGGAAAAGAAGGAGCTACGCTATTACGGCAAGCTCACCGGTGATCCTCCTGTTTTCATGGCAGATTTCGGGAAGTGAGAAGTTCTGGCAAAAATGCCTGATCCGGTATCTGGTTGAAGATGCCGGCTGTTTCTCTGTCTGGGGCATAAAAGGCCCCCGGAGGACTTTCCATGAAAAGATTCGTTACGCTTTTGCTGCTTCTGGCAGTGACGGCACCCGCCATGGCACAGGATGCCCTGACGGAGTGGAAAGGAAAGGAAGTCAAGGTCGCTCCCGTCAGCAAGGATGGCAAGGCACAATGGACTATCGCGGTTGAGAACGCCCAGGATGTTAAAGGCTCGATTTCTCTTTCGGGAAAGGTAACGCACAAAACGGGGGCGGAAGGAAAACTGCATACCTGCCTGTTATCCCCTAAGGGATCAATTCTCATCATCGAGGACTCGAAGGGCAAGGTGTCTTTCCTCAAGGGCAGGCTTTCCGATGACCTGATATTCACCGGAACGCCGGACAAGCGCCTCGCCGCATTGATGGAAGCACGGCTGGCCAAGGAGAAGAGCGGCTCGCAGTAATGCGATGTCGGTGCAAGGCGTAGGGATAGTTACTCCGTGAATGCGTGAGGGAAACAATCCGCACACTTGCGAACTCGATGGATGCGATTCAGTACCGGGGATGTTTTGAAAATGCGCACCCAAGATCCAACAACAATCAGGCCGGACTTCGAGTTGGCCGGGTGCCGGGAGAATGGCATGCGACCAACTGCCACGTGTGATGGATTCTGGAGTGTGGCTGACTGTCTTGCGTGGCCAGCATCTGGAAGACGGCGGAGATCCACTCCGCCGCTCGGTGGTCGCCACGCGTCATGGAGTGCCCTCTTTCCGGAAGTGCGGCGCTCCCAAAAGAACAGGTTCCTGAATCAGGGCGGCGTGGTGGTGGCCATGCGCGCCCTGTGGTCAGGAACCCGGGTCATTCAGTCAAAAGCGACCGGCTCTTAGTAACGGTAGTGGTCCGGCTTGAACGGGCCAGTCTGGGACACACCCAGGTAATCGGCCTGGGCTTTGGTCAGTGTGGTCAGTTTCACACCCAGCTGATCCAGATGCAGCCGGGCAACTTCTTCGTCCAGTTGTTTCGGGAGCACATGCACCCCGATTTCGTACTGGTCGGCCTTGGTCCACAGTTCGATCTGGGCCAGAACCTGATTCGTGAAGCTGTTGGACATGACGAACGACGGGTGACCCGTGGCGCAGCCCAGGTTGACCAGCCGGCCTTCCGCCAGCACCAGAATGGCTTTGCCGTCAGGATAAACGTATTTATCGACCGGGCCACCGACATCGGAATCTTTCTTGATCCGGATGCGTTGAATGTCTTTGCGGCCTTTCAGGTAGGCGATGTTGATTTCAGAATCGAAGTGGCCGATGTTGCACACGATGGCGTTGTGCTTCATGACGTCCAGATGGGGACCGCTGATCACGTCGATGCAGCCGGTGGTCGTCACGAAGATGTCGCCGAAGCGGGCGGCTTCTTCCATGGTGGCGACCTGATAGCCTTCCATGCTGGCCTGCAGGGCACAGATGGGGTCGATTTCGGTGATCACCACCCGGGCCCCCAGACCGTCCATGGCATCGGCACAGCCTTTGCCGACGTCGCCATAGCCGCAGATGACCACGACCTTGCCGGCAACCATCACGTCGGTGGCGCGTTTGATGCCATCGGCCAGTGATTCGCGGCAGCCGTACAGGTTGTCGAACTTGCTTTTCGTCACCGAGTCATTGACGTTGATCGAAGGCAGCCCTAGCTTGCCGGCGGCGTGCATCTGGACCAGGCGATGAACGCCGGTGGTCGTTTCTTCGGACAGGCCTTTGATGCCGGGGATCAGTTCCGGGTATTTCTCGTGAACCATCAGCGTCAGGTCGCCGCCGTCATCGAGAATCATGTTCAGCGGCTGCCCATCAGGCCAGAACAGGCTCTGCTCGATACACCAGTTGAATTCTTCCTCGGTTTCCCCTTTCCAGGCGAACACTGGGATGCCGGCAGCGGCAATGGCGGCGGCGGCGTGATCCTGCGTGGAGAAAATGTTGCAGCTGGACCAGCGGACTTCGGCCCCCAGTTCGATCAGGGTTTCGATCAGCACGGCGGTCTGAATGGTCATGTGCAGGCAGCCGGCAATGCGTGCTCCCTTCAGCGGCTTGCTGGCGCCGTACTTCTTCCGCAGGGCCATCAGGCCGGGCATTTCGTACTCGGCCAGTTCAATTTCTTTCCGGCCCAGTTCCGCGAGATCCATGTTCTTGACGCGGTACGGCAGGACTTCAACAGTCGACATATTCAAGCTCTCCATTTCAGTGATGAAATCCGTAATCGGAGACGAGCCGCGCCCATCGCCTGATTCATCCAGAGTTGCCCCACGAATTTCAGACCGGAAGTATAGACAATTCCGACAGGCTGTCATCCCGTGACTTCCCGGCATTGCAGACTTTGCAGCAATTCCTGTCCGGCCATCAGGGGAAGGATGCGGCCTGCCGTCCAGTCGACGAGCAGCAGGTCTTCGGCACTTGGCAGGGCCTGCAGCGCTTGGACCCAGAGCACGGCCTGTTCCGGGGCAGGCCCCTGCAGGCTGAGCCAGATGGCGGTCACGATTCCGTCGGCTCTGGCGGCTGCGAACAGAGCGCGGTATTCACTGTGCCCCCAGGCATGGATGGCCGGGCAGTCTTCACGGTGTGAGCCATAGCCTGTCTGGACCAGATCAAAGGGGGGCAGCCGGCCGCTCATGGCCTGCTGAACGGCCTGCAGTGAAATTCCGCAGTCTTCCAGCCTTTCCGGCGATGGCCTGCGGAGAATCAGGTCGGTCCATCCCTGCCACCACGGAACAGGCAGGCGACTGCCGGCGTGAATTCTTCTTAACTCCTGTTCTACAAATTTCTTGCAGCTTGCAGGGGTGATTTCGATCTGGGCGAAGTCATCTTCATGAAAATACGCCACGCGGGCCGGGCTGTCGGTCAGGCCGGCAGGAGAAGGGCCGGAGGGGGGAATTTGGTTCGTCTGGTTCATCGTTCCGGCTCGCCTCTCTCTGAATGTCACTGTAAACTCAGTGCTTCCGATCCGCGGCCTGCGGACCTGTGCCGCCCGGGCCGGCGGATTGCCGCTTTCTCTTCATCGGACGCGGGCCATGACAGGCCTGAATTCCCAGCCTGTTGAATCGCCAGACAATTTTCGAAATCAGATATCGACGACATGACCGACACGCTGTTTGCCACCCTGTTTCAGGAACTCGAAAACTTTGTTCTGATCGACCCGCATTCGCACATCAACCCCCATTCGGCGGCCTCAAAAAATCTGGCCGACCTGCTGGGATACCATTACTACACCGAGCTGGCCCATTCTGCCGGCCTGCCGAAAGACCAGATTGAAGGCCCGGAAATTACTCCGAAGGAAAAGGTCGGACGCCTGGTCGAGAAACTGGCCGACCTGGACAACACGATTCAGGTGAGCTGGCTGATCGAAATGTGCCGGGAATTCTTCGGGTTTCAGGAGGACCGCCTGACCCCCGAGAACTGGGAGCCCCTGTACGACAATGCCGAGCAGAAAATGGCCCAGCCAGACTGGGAAGATCAGGTGCTCCGGCACAGCAAAATCGAACAGGTCTTTCTGACAAACGACTTCGACGATCCCCTCGAAGGATTCGACACCAACCGTTACATCCCCTGCCTGCGCACCGACGATCTGGTTTTTCACTTTGTGAAAAAAGGAGTGCGTGAACGGCTCGCCAAGGCAACCGGCATCGAAGCGGTCGACGCCGTCACGCTGCGGTCGGCCATCAGCAAGCTGTTTGCCCACTTCACCGCCAAGGGAGCCCGGGCCTGCGCCATCTCTCTGCCGCCAACATTCCATCCGGCCAAGGTCGATCCCGGCGCGGCCTCACAGGTGATCAAGCATGCCGTCAAAGGGCAGCGGCTGACAAACAGCGAACAGGAACTGCTCAGCGCCCACATCTTCTGGATTCTGGCCGAACATTGTGCAGAACACTCGCTGCCATTCGATCTGATGATCGGGGTCAATCGCCGGGTCTATGAGTCCGGCGTTTATCAAGGGCAGGATCTGTACGACACCCGGGTTTCGCTGATTCAGTACAAGGAAGTGTTCAACGCGTTTCCGCAGGTGACCTTCCCTGTCTCCGTGCTCACACACATGAGCAACCAGGAACTGGTCAGCTACAGTTGGATCTTCCCGAACGTGGTCGCCAATGGACACTGGTGGTACTCAAATACTCCAACGTATATTGAGCTGGACACCCGCAGCCGGCTGGAAGCGATTCCGCGGAACAAGCTGATCGGCTATTACAGCGACATGTACAAGCTGGAATTTGCCTTGCCGAAGTTCCGGATGTATCGCCGCATTCTGGCCCGTGTCCTGGCCGAAGATTTTGTCCGGCGGCGCGGCTGGACTGAAGACCAGGCCCTGCAGCTGGGACGGCAGGTGTTGCGGGGGAATGTCGAACAGATTTTCAAAATGCCGTCTTCGAAGTGACAGGCATGGCGAAACGAAGAGTCTGAACGTTTCAGGCAGACCGGCCGGCAATGGCTGCATCGGCGGCGCAGGCTGGTTTTCGCCTGAACAGATAGTAAGAACCACTGACAAAACCTTCCGCGATCCGCTCGCGGAAAGGAAATTCTCATTGTTTGAGCGGTTTTGTTCGCGGCTCTCATGAGTCGTGGGCTGCAGGCGACGACCTCCTGCGGCTCCTGGCGGGCAGGCAGGTCGGCACAATTATGAGCTTTGCTCTGGGGGTCTTCCGAAATGGGAAGTCGGCTGGTGCTGCTGCAGGACGGACAGGCGAAGGCATTTGAGCTGGGAGACAAGGACCTGTTTATCGGCCGTCTTCCCGAATGCGACGTTCAGCTCGTTTCAAACATGGTCTCGCGCAAGCATGCGCGCGTGTACCGCCAGGGAAGCGATTATCTCATCGAAGATCTGGGAAGTGGAAACGGCACCTTCGTCAACGGGCAGAAGCTCGCCGGTCCACACCACCTGAAATCCAACGACCGTCTCAAATTCGGCCCGGTGCTGGTCCGGTTCGAAAATGATTCCGCCCCGGGAGGCGGGCTGCCGATTCCCCGCCCCCACGAACAGGGCGGCGGCATGACGGTGGTGCAGATTCAGGAAGATCAGGACCGCCCGACCTCCACGATTCTGGGCTCGCTCGATTCGGTCGGGGGCTTCAATCTCGAAGGCAAACCGCAGGAGAAGTTGCGGGCTGTTCTGGAGCTGAGCCGGTCTCTGGCCGGAACCCTGGAAGTCGAAAAGCTGCTGCCGAAGATTCTGGATTCCCTGTTCCAGATTTTCCCATCGGCCGATCGGGGCTGCATCCTGCTGAAAGATCAGCGGACCGGAGAAATGGTCACCCGGGCCATGCGGCATCGCCGTGAAGGGGAAGATGCCTCGGTCAAGCTGAGCCGCACCATTGTGAACTCGGTTTTGAATCAGAAGAAGGCCATTCTTTCGGCCGATGCGACGAGCGATTCGCGCTTCGATGCCAGCGAGTCGATTTCCGCCCTGACGATTCGTTCGATGATGTGTGTGCCGATGCTCGACCTGCAGGGAGAACCAGTCGGCATCATCAATATCGATACGCAGAATCCGCTGACGCAGTTCAAGAGTGAAGACCTGGACATCATGATGACGGTCGCCGGGCAGGCGGCCCTGAGTTATGAAACCGCCAAGCTGCTGCAGTCTTATGTGCAGAAGCAGAAGCAGGACAGCGAAATGGACATTGCCCGCAATGTTCAGCATGCGCTGCTGCCCGACTCGCTGCCGGATATTCATGGTTACCAGTTTTTTGCCAGTTACGATTCGGCCCAGGCCGTGGGGGGAGATTATTACGACATTATCCCGACGAAAGACGGCCGCATCTGGCTGGCTTTTGGCGATGTGGCCGGAAAAGGGGTTCCGGCATCCCTGGTGATGTCACGCATGTCGAGCGTTGTCCGCAGTGTCAGTGAATTTGTGGTCGATGCCGCCGAAGCGGTCGCCCGGATCAATGATCACATGTGTGCCAAGGCGGTCGAAGGCCGGTTTGTCACCTTTGTGCTGATCATTCTCGATCTGCATCAGCACCGGATGTCGATTGTAAATGCCGGCCACATGCCCCCGATGATCCGCAAGGCCGACCGGAGCATTGAGGAATGCGGGGAAGCCCAGGTGGGGCTGCCCATCGGTGTCATGGAAGGCTTCCCGTTTGAAATGGTGGAACGGGACATTGCCCCTGGCGAAACCATCGTGATTTACACCGACGGGGTGAGTGAAGCGATGAACCCGAAAGGGGATCTGTACGGCATGGAGCGTCTGCGGGGCTTTGTCGGCAACGGGGCAGATTCCCCGGCGGATCTGGGGATTTCCATTCGGGAAGATGTCCGCAAGTTCGCCAATGGTCGGGAACAGAACGACGACATCACGCTGATGGTCTTCGGGCGGATACCGTGAGCCGACCGGCTGGGCCAGGGCGATGCGTGCTTTCGGTACACGAACTCTTTTGTGTGCCGGGTGCCCCGGTTGAGGCGGAGATTTTTGAGTGCCACTGCTCTGTGAGCAGTGCGAACGCGAAATGAGGTGACATGGTCGAGCAAAACTCACAATGCGAATCGAGGATCAGAAAGAAACGCCGGCAGGGTGGCTGGGTCGCGGTTTCAGATTTCAATTGAAGTGAAACGTTCATCGCCCCAGTTCTGGGCGACACGATCTTGCCAGACAGCAGAGGCAGCCTGGTCACGGGAATTCGGCACCTTCTACGGATTTCAACATGAAGTGGCGTGGAAGCATGCCTCTTTGCCACAGGGAACACGCGGATATCGAATGGCAGCCCTGTGCTGTTTCAAATGGAAATCCGTATGACTGGGGTCCTGACGCTTCGTTGTTCCCGTTCGCTTCAGGCTGCGAATTCGTCTTCATTCGTCAATGATCGCTTTTTGGCGCCCCAGCCACCCGGCCGCCTCACTGTCTTGACTGTGGTTTAAAGCAAGTTTGAAATGCAGCACCGAAAATAATGCAACTTGCTAGAATAAGTGGCAGTTGGGCATTACGATGTATTGCCAAAAAATCTCCAATAATCTTTCCATGTTCATAATATGGTATCTGCAATACAATTTGCGCCGTTAAAAACCCTGTTACGATCCCAGTAATAAAGACATTCTGTGTGGCGCAAAAAATTCCGCAAATCACACCTAATAGAATGCCGCCTATCAACCCGCGGATTGTTCCATTTGCCATGCTCACTGACACGCATATGCATGGTACTGTAAATTTCAGTATTTTACGGTATCTGGAATGTTGTGCTGAAATCAAAAACAATGTCGCAAATAGAGCAGCCACAATCCAGGGAATAATGTGGGGAAAACCGGCATCCAAGGCAATGTTCGCTCCGACAGCTATTCCTGCAATTGCGCCAGTAATGGCAGCTAAATAATTGCGTGTTGAGTGTGTGCGATGTACTGACATTTAAATGCTTTCTGTGGGATCATATACGGCAGGGTGGCTGGGGCGCGGTACTTGATGTCCATAAAGATTCGACGTTCATGGCCCCAGTTCTGGGCGACACGATCTTGCCAGATCGCAGAGGCAGCCTGGTCACGGGAATTCGGCACCTTCTACGGATTTCAACGTGAAGTGACGTGGAAGTATGACTTTTTGTCACAGGAAACACGCGGATATCGAATGGCGGCCCTGCGCTGTTTCAAATGGAAATCCGTATGACTGGGGCCATGACGCTTCGTTGTTCCCGTTCGCTTCAGGCTGCGAATTCGTCTTCATTCGTCAATGATCGCTTTTTGGCGCCCCAGCCACCCGGCCCTGCGCTGTTTCAAATGGAAATCCGTATGACTGGGGTCCTGACGCTTCGTTGTTCCCGTTCGCTTCAGGCTGCGAATTCGTCCTCATTCGTCAATGCTCGCTTTTTTGGCACCCCAGCCACTTACCTCACACTCCGGTTAGAGCAGGTTGCTCTCGCCTGAGCCCGCCCAGCACGCGTTTCACTTGATGAAACGCAACACGCCGCGTGGCGGGACGCGGCCCATGCGGGAGTGATGCGCTCTAAGCCACGGTCCTGTTGGCCGCTCAGTCCATCCGCAACCACAGGCATTTCAAATACTCCGACTCCAGGCAGCTGAGTGCCACAGGATGGTCGGCCCCGGCCCCGGTGCGGGCCAGCAGTTGCGGTCGGCGTTCTCCACAGGCCGCCCGCACCGTTCTGGTGAAGTCCTCCATCGGCATCAGTCCTGAGCAGCTGCACGTCACCAGAATGCCCGACGCATGCACCAGCGGGGCGGCGAGTTTATTCAGGTCGAAATAACGGGCCTGTCCGTCGACCATGTCGTCGCGGCCATGAATCAGCTTTGGCGGGTCGAGCACAACGACGTCAAATGTCTTGCCGTTGCGCTGCATGTCGCGCATGTAAGAGAAGGCATCGGCATGCACGAACTTCACCTGCGCCTTGTTCAGTTGAGCGTTGCGGCGGGCCATCTGAATGGCCTCTTCATCGAGATCCACCGCGGTCACCTGCGAGGCCCCGGCGAGTGCGGCATTGATGGCGAAGCCGCCGGAGTAACAGCACAGATCCAGAACCGATTTGCCCTGGCAGAAGTCGCGCAGGCGGCGGCGGTTGTCGCGCTGATCGCAGAAGAAGCCGGTCTTGTGACCTTCCGCAGGAGAAATTTCGAACTGGGTGCCCTGTTCTTCAATTTGAATGGTGTTCGGGACATTCGGCGACCCGAAGCTGTCGGCCAGGAAGCCTTCCTGCGCGAGTGTCTGCGGGCCAGGGCGGACGATCCAGTGCTTCAGATGCATGGCGCGGCACAGAATATTCGCAATCGCTTCCGCCCGCTGATACATGCCCAGTGTAAACGCTTCCAGCGACAGTGTGTCGCCGTAGCGATCGACGGCCAGCCCGGGGAATCCGTCTCCTTCCGCATGGATGATGCGATAGGCATTCGAGGTGTCCGCCAGGTGAAGCTGCCGTCGCAGGTGCACGGCCTGATTCAGCCGGTCTTCCCACCAGTCCCGCGTGACGGGAGGGGTGTTCCAGCTGAGGATGCGGATGGCGGCTTCCGCCCGGGGATTCCAGAGTCCATAGCCTTGAACGGCTCCGTCTTCCGTGCAGACCTGCACCATGTCGCCATGTCGGGCCTGCGGGTCGACATGCCCGATGCGCTTGCGATAGACCGTCGGATGTTTCGTCTCCGAGCGGATGGCTACGACAGGCAGTTCACTCTGTTCCGGCACGAGATCGCGCTGCACCAGCAGGGCCGGATCGAGCGGGAAGCGGCCTTCCTTCTCACGCCGTTTCGCGGCAGGATGGCGATTGTCAGGCCGGGGACGCCGCTGAAAACCAGACCGGGAACGATGCGACGGTTTCGACACGCGAGGACTCTTGTTGGATTCGTGACAGGATGAAACAGAAAAACCAGCTCTGGCGGTCAGTTCGGGCCGTCAGGGCAAGGGGAATTACGGTTTGCCATAGATCAGCTTCCAGCCCCGGGCCAGATATTCGGCGCCGGAGTAAATGGTCACGCCGACCATGCTCCACAGCAGCACATCGCGAGTCATGGTCCAGGCAGACCAGTGGTCTCCGAGTGTGGATCGGAACCAGGGGCTTAACGAGAGCAGACACAGCGGGATGACGGCCGACTGCAGCAGCATTTTGAGTTTGCCGCTCAGTTTCGCGGAGAAATCGACCCCCAGGCCTTCCAGCACCGAACGCAGTGCCGTGATGAGAATTTCGCGGGCGATCACCACGAAGGTCATCCAGGCAGTCACGCCACTTTCCGGCTGGGGAATCAGAAAAATCAGAGTGCCGCCGATGATGATCTTGTCGACAAACGGGTCCATGATCCGCCCCAGCGGGGTGATCTGATTCCATTTGCGGGCCAGATAGCCGTCGACAAAGTCTGTGGCGACCGCCACGACAAACAGAATGGTCGTTGCGATCCAGTAACGATCCAGGCTGATCAGAATCAGAATCACGAAGGTCAGCGCCAGGCGTGACAGCGTGATCAGGTTGGGAAGATTGAGCGAGCGCGGCTGCGTCAGTTCGGGAGCAATTCCAACGGGAGCCGTCTCCACCAGGGGGGGCTTCTGTGACTCGGCAGACATCAGACGGCGCTTTCTCTTTCCCTGTGCAGGTGCAGCGGCATTATTCTTCGGAGACCACCCCGACCAGGTCGTATTCCTGGGCATCGACAATGGTGACCGGCACCATCTGGCCGGGTTGCAGTCCTTCTCCCTGAATGAAGACTGAGCCGTCGATTTCCGGGGCATCGGCGAATGTCCGGCCAATGAACACGTCGGCCTCTTCGGACGGACCGTCGATCAGGCAGTCCAGCTCATAGTCGATCATGTTCCGTCCCCAGTTGAAGGCGATGTCCTGCTGCAGCTCCATCAGCGCATCACGGCGTTCGAGCTTCACATTCTCAGGCAGGTGGTCAGCCAGGCGGACGGCCGGGGTTCCCGGTTCCAGGGAATAGGGAAACACTCCCATGCGTTCAAAGCGGGTCTCTTCCACGAAGTCGCACAGTTCCTGGAACTGGGCATCGGTTTCCCCGGGGAAGCCGACCACGAAGGTGGTGCGCAGAACCAGATTGGCCACGCGCTCTCGCAGTTTTTCCACCAGTTCCACGGTCTTTTCGCGATTCACGCGGCGCTGCATGCGCTTCAGCATGGTGCTGTTGATGTGCTGCAGCGGCATGTCGAGATAGGGCAGAATTTTGCCTGAGCCGGCGATGGTGTCGATCAGGTCGTCGGTGAAGTTGACCGGATACAGATACATCAGCCGGATCCAGTCGATGCCGTCAACGGTGTGCAGCTGACGCAGCAGTTCGGCCAGCTGCACTTCGCCATAATAGTCCATGCCGTAATACGTGGTGTCCTGCGCGACGAGAATCAGTTCGCGCACGCCATCGGCCGCAAGTTCCCGGGCTTCTTCGAGCACCATGGGAATCGGCTTGGTGACGTGCTTGCCGCGCATCTTGGGAATGGAGCAGAAGGTGCAGGTGCGGTCGCAGCCTTCGGAGATTTTCAGATAGGCATAATGAGCAGGAGTGATGCGCAGGCGGGCCCGGTCATCGAGGGCACGGATGGCTGCCGGGCGAAACAGTTCGCGCTGTTCCCGCACTCCCCCGACCAGCCGGTCGGCCACCTTGGTGATTTCATCCCGTCCGAACACGCCGACAATGTGGTCGATGTCGGGCATTTCATCGAGCAGGCTGCCGCCCACCCGTTCCGGCAGACATCCGGCCACAATCACGCCCCGGGTTTTTCCCTGGCGTTTCAGGTCGAGCATTTCCTGAATGACGGCCTTGGATTCTTTGCGGGAATCGTCGATGAATCCGCAGGTATTCACAATGACGAAGTCGGCCTGCTCAGGCTGGGAGACCAGCGCATAGCCGTCCAGCGCCAGGTTGCCCAGCATTTTTTCGCTGTCGACCAGGTTTTTCGGGCACCCCAGGCTGATGAACGCATAAGTCCCTTTGGCTCCCGAGCCGGACTGCGTGCCTGGAAGAGTGGTGTTTTCGCCCAGAATTGGAAGTTGCAACATAAATGCACAAAAGAAGAAAGGACTGGCGGCGGACAGAGTTCATTCCGGCGCAAGGCGGAATGCCGTATCATACTGTCGGCCGCAGGGGATTTCGAGACGGAGGTTCGAAAGTTTCTGCCGAAGAAATTCCGCTGCCCTGTTCCGTCCGGGAGATCACTGGGGATGAAACTTCGCATTAAAGGCTCGACCGTCCGTATTCGGATTGATCAGCGAGATCTGGAGCAGTTGGTGCGCACCGGGCGGATCGAAGACGGTCTGCAGGCCGGCCTGCTCCCGGAACACCGCTTCGGATATGCGATTCAGCTGGTCGAAGGGATCTCCCCGGACCCCGCTGTCCGCTATGAAAACGGACTGTTTCTGGTCGAAATGGGCCGCGCGACCGCCTGCCAGTGGAGCCAGAGCGCGCAGGTGGGATTCCGCTCGGACTGCCCGACCGGTTCAGACGTCTTAACTCTTGTGCTGGAAAAGGATTTTGCCTGCCTGGACCGTCCGGCAGGGGAAGAAGCCGACGATGCGTTCGCCTTTCCCAATCCTGCGGCAGGTTGCGGCCCGGGAGCCTGCGGGCCCGAGGGAATTCCGCACCCGGACGCTTCTTGACGTTTCTGCAGCGCCGATTTTTGCGAGCGTTGCTTCGGAATTTTCAGACGGATTGCCGCCGCAGGTCTGCTGTTCTGTGACCGACTGTAACCGACAGTGACGTGCCGGGATGCGCTGCCTGCCAGTGCGCCCGGTCTTCTGTGCCCTGCCCTGTCTCCAGGATTCGGCGGCCTGTAATCCGGGCTCTTGATTCCGGATTTTCGGATTTCGTGCGTGAGATCTGCCGGGGGAGTTCGCCTGAGCCTGTGTGGCCTGGCTGAATCCCTGAATGCAGCCTGGGCCTGCGAGAGTCCTTCGCTCAGACGGGAAGTCTGTCTCGGAACAGGGCGGCCTGCTGCGCAGGAATTCTCGCTGCACAGTTTTGAGGGCGCAGGCCGGTCTCTGCGTCCGGTGGCCTTGAAGATCCGGAGGCGGCACGATGACGTACCCGACCAAGCAGCGCTGGCTGGCCACATTCTGTGACCGATTTCTGCAGGAGCAGAACATCAAATGGCTGCTGGTGACCGGAGTTCTCATTCTGGTGGCCAGCACCGGCATGTTTGTCGGACAGGACTGGCATCGCTCGTCCCCGCTGTGGAAGATCTGTGTGCTGTTCTCCACCACCTGGGGGATGGAACTGTTCGGGTGGTTTGCCTGGAAATCGCTGGGGCTGCGGAAGACCGGCACCAGTCTGCTGACGTTGACGCTGCTGCTGATTCCGCTCGATTTTCTGGCCATCCGCTGGACCGATCCCGGCAATGAAATCGGCCTGGGGACGCTGGCCGCGTTCGGCACATGGGGACTGGTTCTGCTGATCGTGGTCGGGTATTCGTCGTTCCGTGTCGCCCGGGTGCTGCAGCATTTTCTGCGGGCGCACCGCCCGGTGCTGCTGGTCAGTTATCTCACCCTGGCATTTGCAGGAGCCTTTCTGGCCATCGTGCCGCCATTTCTGCTGCCTGCTCTGGCATTGGTTCTGTGGGGCGTCATGGTCTGGGGAGCCCGGGATGCGCAGCAGCAGGTGTTCTGGCTGACGAGAGAATGGAAGCTGCCGCGGGTCTGCAGCGTCATTCCTGTGCTGATTCTGGGAGGACAGTATGCCGCGCTGATGTTGCTCAGCCTGCCGGCGGAACTGCTCTGGAACTGGAATGGTCTGGGGCTGGTCCTGCTTGCCCTGGCTCTGGCCTGTTCGACAGATGCCCTGTTTCGAATGCTGCAGCAGGAAGGAGGCACCGGGGCGGCTCTGCCGGCTCCGCTGTCTCTGACGATTCTGGGAGCGCCGGTGCTGGCCATTGCGGGAACGGGACAGGCCCTTGCGGTCTTTCCGGCCTGTGGAGCAGTGGTGCCCGCGGCCCTGCTGACAGCTGTGACCTTCGCTCTGATCGCGTGGCGCACTGGCCATGCAGGCTTTGTCTGGGGCATGCTGCTGTTTGTGACCATCGGATATCAGTGCAGTCCTGTTTTCTTTCGCGAACTGGCACGCTCTCTGATCATGACGGGGGCCGCGGTGGTGCAGGAACAGCGCCTGCCGATTGCGTTCTATGGCATGACCTATCTGCCGCTGCTGCTGGGAGTGGCCGGCCTGGGCCGGGTGCTGGAACTGCGGGGAATCCATCCATTTTCTCGCCCGCTACGGCAGTTTTCTCTCTGGTTCCCTGTGCCGTTGCTCTGTCTGTCGCTGACACATTCCAAAGCGATGCTGCCGGTGGGAGCTCTGCTGCTGCTGTACTCGCTGCTGCATGCCGTGATCTGGCGGGACCGTTCAGTTCGGATCGTGATGGCCTGCGCCTGGCTGACCGCCACGGCCGGCGTGACCGCTTTCTGCTCTCAGGTGCTGCATCTTCCGCTTGCGCCGGAACAGCGGTTGATGATCTGGCCGGTGGCCGCGGTTCTTCCCTTGCTGGTTGCGGCCCTCCCTGGAATTCAGTTCAACTGGCGTTTGCCGGAACATGGCGATGCTTTTTCAGGAGTGCCCGTGGGACGATGGACCAGCCTGTGTGCCGTCAGCATGGCCTGGGGAATCTGGCAATGGGGGGCATTCGCCTCGGTTCAGGCTCCTGTCGCTGCAGTGTTGATTCTGCTGGTTTTCACGATGCTGGCGGTGCAATGGCAGCAGCCCTGGCTCGGAATGATCACTCTGCTGTTCGGGCTGCAGTGCGGCGGGCAGTGGATGCATGCCTGCAGCCTGAGTCTGCCCTGGTGGTTTCTGGGAGCGGCCGGCGCGGCGGCAGGTCTGTCGGCTCTGGAATGGGGGCTGCGACAGACCGGAGCCGGCGGGACGTTGTCCAGGCAATTTGAGTCCGGGCAGTATGTGACGGGACGACTTTGGGGCAGACGATTTTTGTCCGGTCAGGCTGTGGCCAGGCAGTTTGTGATTGGGCAGTTTGTGATTGGGCAGGCAGTCGTCAGGCGGTTGGAGGTGCCTTTTGCCGGACCGGCCGGGCGGCTCTCCCTGCTGGCCTGTTTTCTGGTGCAGATTCTTCTGCTGGGGGGATCGGTTCTCTCACTGTTGATGGAATCTCAACTGGTCGGATGGATTGCTCCGCTGGTTTTTCTGGCGCTGGCACTGCAGCGGACGCTGAGGACGTCCTCTTCCCTGCTGCTGATTCTGACCTGGCTGCAGGGAATGGCCTTCTGTGGCGTTGTCTGGACGCAGGGAATTCACGGGCCTGCCGGGACTGGCTGGCTGTTGTGCGTGTGGGGAGCCATGGCGTGCATTCAGGCAGTGGCCAGCCGGCGATTCTGGCCGCAGATTCCAGTGGGACTGCAGGTGTCCCCGTTGCCATTGACGCTGGAGCGTTGCCTGCGGCTGACATTGCTGCTGCTGGCGGTCCTCAGTCTTTCAGGCGGCGAGATGGCAATGCGTCTGGCCGGCGGAATTTCTCTGCTGGGATTGCTGGTGCTGGGCGTTCGCCGGTGGTCGGAGGAGGCCGTCAGCTGGCTGCTGGTGCTGGCCAATCTGCTGGTGCTGCACAACATCCTGGCCGGGTGGACAGGCCAGGGACTTTTGTCGGCGCGGTTTCTGTCGCTGTCCTTCTGGACCGTCGAAAGGGCTTCCCCGCTGGCACCTGTTCTGTCGCTGACGCTGGCTGTACTGGCCGTCTCCTGGACGGTGCTGTTCTGGCGACGCCGTCCTTTCGCGGAGATCATGTCGCCTATCTGGCAGGCCGCCGCGGCCGGAATCATGGCCTTGCAACTGGTAAACGAAGCGATGCCTGTGTCGATGTCTCAGGCTGTTCTGTCTGGGTTGGTTTTTGCGATTCTGGCTGGGGACTGGCTGGGCCGGGCGATCCTTCTGGCTCGATACCCTGAGATCGGAAATGAAGTCGGGAGAGAAACAGAAATTGAGGCCCGGGCCGAACGGCTGGTCTGGCGGTCTCAAGGGATATTGGGGCTGGGAGTATTGTTCGAATGTCTTTCGCTGCAGATCCCATGGACGTCTCCTGGCATGCTGTTTGTGCCGCTGGGACTGGCTCTGGTGTCCTGGTTGGCCAGTCAGATGGCAGGGGACCGTTTTGAGATCTGTCGACAGCCCTGGAAGCTGACAGCGCTGGCCCTGCCGGCCGTGACCGTCATGCTGGGGGTGATGCGGCATTTCTACCTGCCGGACCTGGAATGGATCGGTTTCAACAGCATGGCGCTGTTTGTGGCGGCCGGGGTCTATTTCTGTGCCGGTCTGGAACAGCGGAAGCTCGACTGCCTGCTGCTCAGCGCACTGAGTGGGAATATTGCGTTCGCCCTGCTGTGGAGAGAACTCTCGTGGAGCGATCCGGAACTGTTTCTGCTGCCGGTCGGGCTGAGCCTGCTGGGGCTGGGTGAGTTGCTGCAACTGCAGCTGCCGGTCACCTGGCACGATCCGGTCCGTTATGTCGGCGCGTTGACGATCCTGGGGGCACCAGCACTGCGGATTGGCGAAGGAGACTGGATCTCGCTGTTGCTGCTGATGGTGCTCTCGGTCGGAGTCATTCTGCTGGCGATCAGCCTGCGGGTGCGAGCCCTGATGTACAGCGGCATGGCATTTCTGCTGGCCGACCTGATTGCCCTGGTGATTCACCGTTCGGTGGAGAACCCGCACCTGCTCTGGGTGGGGGGCATGTCTGTCGGTGCGACCGTCGTGGTTCTGGCTGCCTATTGCGAACGTCACCGCGAACAGCTGCTGCAGAAAATTCGATTCGTTTCGACACAGCTCGAAACCTGGCGCTGAGCCGTCTGTCGGGGTCTCACATTTTATGTGCTGCGAACAAACCTTTCGGTTGAGGAGAGCTTTTCTGCCGCGAGCGGATCGGGGCAGATGATGTCAGTTTTTTCACTCAATTTCGAAGGAGAGAAAGTCATGGCCTGGTTTGAAAACTTCACTCTGATCATGCGTTCCAGCTTCACGGCTCTACGGGAAAAATGCGAAGATCCCGAGCGGATGCTGCATCAGGTGATTCTGGATATGGAGCAGGAACTGGCGACGATCAGGCAATCGGTGGCTCGGGCACTGGCCGACGAAACGCTGCTGCGTCAGGAACTCGAACAGGCAGAAGAAGCGGTGCAGCGATGGGGGACACTGGCCGAGACGGCGCTGAAACGGGGAGATGAATCCAGCGCCCGTCAGGCTCTGGAGCAGAAGCATCGCGCGGAAGAACGATGTGCAATGCTGTCGGCCTCATTGCGAACGCAAAGTGAGCAGTGCGCGCGCCTGCAGTCGAGTTATCGCGATCTGGAAGACAAGATTCGTCAGGCCCGACAGAAGCGGACTCTGCTGGTGGCGCGGCTGGCTCAGGCGGAAACCGGGCAGACCATTCAATCGGCGCTCAACCGTGCTCAGGGGCCATCGGCGTTCGCTGAATTTCAGCGCCTGGAAAAGAAAGTGGAACAGGCGGAAGCCATGAATGCCGCCCTGGCACGACTCGACGGCCATGACGTGGATGCCGAAGAACTGGAACGGGAATTTGCGAGGCAGGAGCAGAAAGTGAAACTGGAATCGGAACTGGCCAAGCTGAAATCCCGGCTCGATCCCGCCTCATAAGAGGGACAGCGCAGGGGAGCGTTCGAACAGCCCCCCTGCGATTTTTCCGGGAAGGAGCCTGATTCACATGAAGAAATGCTTCCTGTTCGAAGTCGGAGGACTCTTGCCGACAGCGGGAAATTCCGGAGATGATATCGGAAATTGTTTCAAAAACGGTCGAACAGCCCGATCCCCGGGAGGGAGAATGGTGTCCCCTGCAGGTCTCCGATCGATTTCGGATCGGTCTGTTTCCTTTGCTGCCAGTTCCACGCCCCGGAGAATTTCATGGATGAGCAACGACAGTTGATTCTTGATCAGTTTACCCGTCAGGCCATTCCGTTTACGGAACTGCACGCCCGGGATGATGCCCAGATTCATCGGCTGCTGATCGAGACGGCCGGAATTGGCCCGGGCGACACAGTGCTTGATGTGGCGTGCGGGCCAGGGCTGGTCGCCTGTGAACTGGCGAACGTGGCACAGCATGTGACGGGCATTGATCTGACGCCGGCAATGATTGCGCAGGCGCGCGAGCGGCAGAAATCGCTGGGGCTGGCGAACCTGACGTTCGTTCAGGGAGATGCCCAGCCGTTGCCGTTTGAGGACGGCACATTTTCACGCGTCGTGACACGTTATGCCTTTCACCATTTGACCGACCCACAGGGGGTGTTTGCGGAAATGGTCCGGGTGTGTTCTCCGGGAGGACGTGTGACCGTGTGCGATGTCTATGCCGGGACTCCTGAACAGGGGGAATTGTATGACAGCCTGGAGAAGCAGCGCGATCCTTCGCACACCCGGGCGCTGCCGTTGTTCGAATTCAATGCACTGTTCGACTCGCTGCAGGAGGTGCGGCGAGTTTTCTACAGGTATCCGGTGAATGTCGATGTTCTGTTGTCCCGTTCGTTTCCTGATTCAGGCGGGGCGGAAGAATTCCGCAGGCGGGTGGATGCGGATGTCGGCATCGACCGGCTGGGAATCGAGGCCACGCGCGAGGGGGGACTGGGGTTTTCGTTTCCCGTCGCGATTTTTTCCGGACAGGTCTGACGCCCAGGTCTGACGCCGGTGCAAATGCCGGCGGATCGGCATCGATATTCAGTCTGCTGAGGGGATCATTTCCAGATGCAGATCCCAGCTCGGTGCGCTTTGAAAGGCAGACAGGTCGGCGACGAAGCCGTGAGTCCAGCCGGGGCGCCTGGCCAGTTGCCGGCGCAACTGCCGGATCTCGGTCTGCAGGGCCTTGGACTTCGCCAGCTCGGCCGGGATTCTGGAAGTCTGGAGCGGCCACAGACCATCGACCGGCTGCAGCGGCTGGCGATTCCGATGCGGGGCCGATGGATTCAGGGCCGAAGAGGGTGTGGCGGAGCGTTTTGATTGCGTGTCACTCTCTGGTGGCCAGACGGCAATGGCCAGCAGATTGCCGTCAATAGTGCCGGAGAGTGGCTGCCCGGTCTGCCCCAGCTTCCAGCGGACCGCTCCATCAGGGCGCGTTTCCATGGCACAGAGTCCCTGCACCGGCTGCCAGCCCAGCCGCGCACTCCAGAGAGCCACGCGCGGAGGCTGACTGCCTGCCGTGAGAACGGACAGATGAATCTGAAAGTTTTTCTCCTGGGGAGGAGGACGATCTGGACTGGAGGGGCTCTGCGGAGATTGAGCACTGACGATGGGAGTGGGATCGATAGCCAGGCTCATCAGAATGGCCCCTGCCAGCAGGCACAGGGTTCCCAGGCATCGCTGTCGCCAGCGGCTGGTTCGCAGCAAGGCTTTGCGAAAGCATTCCGGATCGGGATAACGCGTGGCGGGATCATGGTCCATGGCCTGACGGGAAATGGCCCGTAGCCGGGATCGCAGGCTCAGCCGGTGAAGGAACATGCCGGGCGAGCGACGGAGGCCTGCAGGGTTTTCAGCGACCGAGTCCGGATCAGACAGCAGGAACTGCAGCAAGCCTCCCAGACCATAGATATCGGTTGCCGCATTCCAGGTGGAACTGTCGCCGCTGGCCTGTTCAGGGGCCATGTACTTGTGGGTTCCGGCAATCAGGGGGAGCGTCAGGCGTGTGCCGCCACGCAGGGACCAGCCCAGCCCGAAGTCGATGAGCTTGCAGGTGCCGTCCGGCATCATCATGACATTCTCCGGTTTCAGATCCAGGTGAAGAATGCCTTGCTGGTGGGCCGCCTGCAGGCCGGAGGACACTTCCAGCATGATTCTGCGGACTTGACTGGCACCGAGTCGCCGCTGCTGTGCGTGGTGCTTCTTCGCGAAGTCGGCCAGTGTCTCACCCGGCAGATATTCCATCACCAGATACTGCCGTCCCTGGGCTTGCCCGCTGTCGTAGATTCGGGCCAGATGTTTGTGATCGATGCCGGCAAGAATCGTGCCTTCCATGGCCAGTCGCGACAACTCCGGAAATTCGCCGGATGCGAGACCACGGGTCACCTTGATGGCGACTTTTCGCTGCAGGTGCGGGTCCCAGGCCAGTTCGATCACGGCCTGTCCCCCCGACGCCAGCCGTTGCAGGATCTGATATCGTCCTATAGTGCTGCCTGGGCCGGCCTGTTCAGGGGCCGGGTCTGTCGCCGGAAGGCCGGCGGGGAGGTGATCGGAATCCGGAAGCCTGCGTGACCGGAAGGCATTCTTCCCGGTTTGGCAGACATGCTGAAGAAATCGGATCGGCCAGGTGTAAAGAGGACTCATCGGTCATTTCCTCCCCGTAAAAAGCACAAAATTCGCGGAGGCGTGCGGTCACCCGACTGCAATTCACATAGACGGCGTTGATGGACACTCCCACCTGCAGTGCGGTCGCCTGGGCCGTGTCTCCCTGAATCAGGTGATGTTCGAAGCATTTCCAGGTGCGAGGGCGAAACTCCCCCTGGATCTGTCGGACCGCCGTCTGCAGCAAAGCCCGTTCAAACTCGCTGTCCCAGCGCTGTTCGGCAGCCGGAAGGTCTTCCACGGAATCGGCCGGCAGCGTTGGCAGTTGGCGGCGGCGCTGACGATCCCGGGCGGTGTTGCGGGTGACCCGTTTCAGCCAGTGCCGAAAGAATCCCCGTTGACGCTGATAGGCAAAGGCCGGCAGGACATGTAGTAGTTTCAGCAGCACATCCTGCACGGCATCGTCGAGATCCGAAGCGGAGATTCCTGTCGCACGCAGCGTCCGTTGAATGAGGGGCTGATACGTGACGACGAATTCTTCCCAGGCGGGACTGCTGGAACCGTCGCGAAGCTGGACAAGAAGTGAACTGTGAGTGAGATGCACGAAAACCCCTGCTGGACAATGAGGAATCGGCGAAGAGCCTTGTCTGTTTCAGTGAGTGGACGCATGAATGAGACCGGCTGCCTGAGAGCGCCTGCAGACAAGCCGGCAAGGCCTGCAATCAGGTGCTGCTGTCGAGGGGCTGCTGACGGGAAGCTGGGGTGGCCGGGTCGCAGGTAAGCATGGCAGTGGCGCAAAACGAAACGCAATGTCATTTCGCCCCGCATTGAAATGCTGCAGGGATTGGCTGCCGGTGAGACGCGCAACCTGAGAGAACGCTACGTTTGCACAAAGCGCCACAACCGTGTTCTTCGATTCGCTCGTCGAATGCGGGAAAAGCTGACCGGCATCTGGAAAAGCGAAGGCTGAAGAGTCCGCACGTCCAGGGGCTGACGCGCGCAGCTCCGCCAGAGAGGCTCGAGAAATGGTTTCCATTTGGAATGGAATGGAGCTCTGGCCCTTGTCAACGTGCTGTCGACACAGACCGGAATCCCTGGTCGGGAAGGATGACCCCAGGCCGGGCGAAGTCAGGTCCGGCGAAGTCAGGTCAGTGGCTGGAGGCCAGGACTTCCTGACATTCCGGCTCGGCAGCCTGGGAGGCTGGCCGAGTGGCGGACCGGGACGCGGCTCCGGCAATGGCTGCCGGCTGCGCAGAGGGGAAGTACTTTTTGAATGACAGGCAGGGACGCTCCAGAATGATCCAGCTCACCTGTGCGGCCACCCAGCAGCCTGTGCAGGTGGTCAGGAAGATGCCCCAGCCGCGAATGGCCGGAGGAATGGAATCCCAGGGAAGCTGCAGCACTCCCTGATAGACGAAGCGATGGAACACATAGACGGCATAACTGTATTTGCCCATCGTCAATAACAGCCGCAGCGACAGCACTCGGGTCAGCCAGCTTTCAGGGGCAGCGGTCGCGGCCGCCCCGATGACTGCTGCGAATGTGATTGCCGTCAGGGTGTGCCCGATGGAGTAAGCTGCAAACCATTCGCTGCGCGTGATTCCCCAGATCAGATCCGAGGCCCCCAGCAGCAGCAGCATGCCGGCAGCCAGCCAGGGGCCTGACCGGCGGAGCCAGATCGGCAGTTCCAGAGAAGTCAGCAGCACGGCCATTCCGGCGCCCAGGCACAGACCATCGAGCCGGGTCAGCGTCATGACGAATCCCACCACCGAAGGCATCCCTGCACTCAGCAGACTGGTACGCAGGCAGACCGACAGTGTCGCCAGGCTCAGACAGAGCCAGCCCAGTTGCCGACGGCTGCACCAGGCCACGGCCAGCGGCCAGACCAGATAAAACTGCTCTTCGATGGCCAGTGACCAGAAATGTTTCAGCAGGCCCCCCGCAGGCCAGGACTGCCGCAGCGCGAACAGCCAGTTCTGCGCATAGCACCAGTACCAGAGCTGATCTTTTTTCGTTTCCTGAAGTGTGGATTCCAGGCCGCTTTCCCCGGGAAAGAATGCCAGCACTCCCGGAAGGATGAAGAACACCATCACCAGAGTGGCATAATACAGCGGGAAAATTCGCAGCGCCCGCCGGGCCAGAAAGTTCTTCCAGTAGCCGGGCTGTCTGCGGGTCTGCAGCAGAATGCGTGTGATCAGAAAGCCGGAGAGCACAAAAAACAGATCGACGCCAATCCATCCACTGGCGGCAATCCGCCGGACAAGATAGGTCAACGGGCTGGAAGACGGAGCCAGTTTCAGGCAGTCATACGCCAGCACCAGCAGCACCGCGCAGCCGCGAATACCGTCCAGTGCCGGTTGATGGGCAGACGCTTCTGCAGAGGCGGGCCGGTCGGCCGACAGACAGGATTTTTCCGGAGAAGAGATCACTCGTCTGTCCTGTTGGAATCGGGATGAAACAGATTGCGGGACATCGCCGCGGCACTTCGCTTCATCCAGCGCAACCCTTGGGCCATGGTGGCGGCAATCTGTCCCACCGGGCTGGTCACAAATGTGTACGAGCTGAACTGCCGCCGATGCGGCCAGACATGTTCGATAAATGAACCCGGCTGGGAACAGCTGTCGATGCACCGGATGCCGGGAAGCTCGGCAGCCATGCGGTTGGCGGTCTGCATTTTCAGATGAAAGCCGGGGCAGCCGCGTTCGAAGTTCGGATTCCATCCCAGCTTGAAGGCATAGGCCGTTTTGCCGGCACGCAGATTGACGACCGAGGCAATGGCCTGACCGTCGAGACTGATTTTGGAAAAGTAGACGGCTTGGCGCTGCGCCATCAGTGAGACCATGTTCCGGAAAAATGTGGACTGGGCCGGATCAGAAGCGAGTGAGCTGCCTTCGTCGCATTTCCACCCGGCATGTTCGAGCTGCAGCAGTTCTTCCGCGCAGCCGGGTATGGCCTGGGGATCACATTCGAAGCGGAAGTCGACCGATCCCGACTTCTCCAGCTCGCGCCAGCCCCGTCGCAGGCTTTTGGCCCGCTTTGCCGAAACAGCCGTCTGCAGAGTCTGCGGCAGCTGTTCGTCGATATTCAGGCAGGCCCGTTCCCATTGAGTTCCCTGCAGGAGGCAGGCCTCCACATCGAGTGAACTGGTCGTCAGCAGCCGGGTGAGCTCTTCATGCACCGGCATTCTCGGGAACTGGACGCCATGCCAGTCATGATGTCCCCGAGCCAGATAACGCCAGAAGGCCTCGAGTGCCGGCCCCGACTCTCCCTGCCGGAGCAGCAGGCCGTCGTGATAGGTGTGCGGTGTCTGCCAGGAGCGAAGATGGCGGACCGGAAGTCGCAGCGACCGGGTGATGTTTTCAAAGACTCCCAGTGCCAGCAATTCTCCCCGTCGCTCTGCAGTGAGAATGACCGGCGGGCAGAGATGGGGCAGAGACCGGGCGGCCGGGATCACAAAATCGGCCGAAAGAAACGGGTGTCCGCTCAGGGCATCCCGTTCGAGATCGTGCCACGCCTGAAGGAAGTCGGGGGTGACATCGTTCAAAGTGCGAAGGCGAATCTGCACTTCTGGTGTTCGTGTCCGGTAGGGGATCAAGGGGGCTGCCCGCTGAACCATCGGGGGGTGGGAAACCTGAATGTCCATGCAGGAAATGCTCCGCCGGGGCCGGCTGGATCAACGGGGGATTCAATGCAGGCCGGAACCGTGACTCGGTGTTCCGGTCCAGTCTGGGGTGGCGCATCCCTGCCATGCGATTTCCATCGGGTTTTGAACCCTAGCTTGAAAACGCTGCGAAGGAGGACAAAAAAGCCCTCAGGTTACCGAGATGTCACTTCGGCAAATTCTGCAATGATCTACCGGGAGCCGGCTGTGTCCCGGAAAACACGTTGCCATCAGGCCCTGATTTCGCTAGAAGGTTGAGTTTCAGGGCGGCCAGGACGGCGGTCCAGTGAGCAAGGACGGTTCGGATGGTATTGTCGCTTCAGGAGTTAGCTCAACGATTCGGAGCCGTGTGCCCGGTCGAAACGACGGGCGAGCTGTGCGATGTGGCCTCTCTGGAGGTCGCGCAGAGCCGCCATGTGGCATTTGCGGAAACGAAGAAGCAGATTCCAGCCCTGCTCAAATCTCAGGCCGGGGCCGTCTTTATCCGACAGGATGTGGCCGACCTGGTGCAGGAGCCTTGTCCTCCTCTGCTGGTCGTTGCCAGTCCTCAGAAATCATTTATTGAAGCGATGCTGCTGTTTCGCCCGCAGCCTGAACGCCGGCCGGCCGGCATCGCTCCCTCGGCGCATGTCGATCCGACCGCTCAGCTGGGCTCGGACTGCATTGTTCACCCTGGGGCGGTCATTGGCCGCGACGTCAAAATTGGCGAGCGCTGCGAAATCGGACCCGGCGCGGTGATTGGCGACGGCTGCGTCCTGGGCGACGACTGCCTGCTGTATGCCTATGTCGTGCTGTATCCCGGCATGCAGCTGAAAAATCGCATTATCATTCATGCCACGGCGGTCATTGGAGCCGATGGCTTTGGCTATCACTTCGAAAATGGCCGGTTCCTGAAAATTCCACATACCGGAACCGTGGTGATTGAAGACGATGTGGAAATCGGGGCAGGTGCCACGATTGACCGCGGCATGATCGAAGCCACGATCATCGGCACCGGTACCAAACTCGACAATCAGGTGATGATCGCGCACAACTGTCGCATCGGTCGGGGCAATGTGTTTGCGTCCCAGGTGGGTCTGGCCGGTTCGGTGACAACCGGTGAATATGTGCAGATGGGCGGCAAGGTCGGCATTGCCGATCACTGCCACATCGCCACCGGAGTCAAACTGGGAGGCAGCGCCGGCGTGATGAGCGATCTGCTTGTGCCGGGAACATATCACGACATTCCGGCCATTCCGGAAAAAGACGCCCTGAAAAACCATGTGAACATTCGCCGCGTGCCTGAGATGCGAAAGGAAATCAAGGATCTGGGCCGCCAGCTTGCCGAACTGCAGGCACAGCTTCAGCAGCTGGCTGCCGGAAAAACTCCTGAATCCGCCGAGTGTGCCTGACGGCTCTGTCAGGGCCTGGACCTGGGATACGTCATCACGAAACGTCCTCTGTTGCCGGACTCTGCGTTGAGGCAAATTCCAACTTTTCGAATAGACGACGCATGGGTGCCAAGTTTGCTCTCCCTGGGAGCCCGCAGTGCATCAGTTTCGCCTGAAGAGACACTCACGGGGCAGGCTGATTTTTGAGAGCAGGCTGAATCATGAAAGCAGTCAAACAGGCAGACAGCCAGTGTCTGTTCCGCAGTCATCCGCCATCAGGTTTCGATTTCCCTTTCCTGAATTTCCTTCCATCGATTCGACAGCCACTGTTCTTGTGCCTGCGAGTTGAGAATGAACGTCATGCCTGATTCTTATCGTGAACGACTGTTGCCTCTGGCTGCGTGCCCGGGCACCCGGATTGGCCTGCTGGCCGGCTGGGGACGGTTCCCTGTGGTGTTTGCCCAGACCGCTCAGCAGATGGGCTTTTCTGTGCAGTGCCTGGGGCTCGACGGGCTGGCCTCGGACGAACTGGCCGAGATCTGCGATCATTACCGGAAAGTTCCCCTGGGTCGTCTGGGAAAATCGATCCGCTATTTTCGGCGTCGCGAGGTGAGCCAGGCCGTGATGGCCGGCAAGGTGGAGAAAACCCGGCTGTTCGATCCGCTGGCGTTGTGGAATCTGCTGCCGGACTGGCGGGCCCTGAACATGTGGTATCGCTATTGCACCCGGGACAAAAAGGACGACACACTGCTGCTGGCCGTGATTCATGAATTTGAACGCGACGGCGTGCATTTTCGATCGGCACTCGATTTCTGTCCGGAGATTCTCGTGAAACATGGATTTCTGACCCGGCGCCATCCAACCGCCTCACAGTGGAAAGATATTCGCTTCGGCTGGGAAATGGCCAAGGAAATGGGCCGTCTGGACGTGGGACAGACGGTGATCGTCAACGATACGGCCGTGATTGCCGTGGAAGCGATTGAAGGCACCGATCAATGCATTCGGCGGGCCGGAACTCTCTGCCGCCGGGGAGGCATGACCGTGGTGAAAGTCGCCAAGCCGTCGCAGGATATGCGGTTCGATGTTCCGACCGTGGGCGTGCAGACGATTCAGACCATGCGGGAAGCCGGAGCCCGGGTGCTGGCTGTGGAATCCGGGATGACGATTCTTCTGGACGAAGAAGAAGTCGTGCGCCTTGCCGACAAGCTGGGGATCGCTATTGTTTCTGTCAAAGCAGAAGAATTGCAACTCCGCTCGGCAGCCTGATCGGTCTCCTGAACTGTGTGCTGAATTTCGCGCCGGGCACCAGAACGAGTTGCTGTTTCCTCACACAGCCCTCTGGCGACTCGGATCGGCCTGCTCATGTCTCTGGAACTCCGGAATCTTCGCAAGAGTTATCGCGAACCCGGCGGGGGAACTCTTCCGGTTCTCCACATCGATGCGTTTGATTTGCCGCAAGGCGAACAGATGGCCCTGGTCGGACACAGCGGCGGCGGCAAAACGACGCTTCTGAATGTCATTTCCGGCATCACTTCCGCAGATTCCGGCCAGGTGATCGTCGACGGTGTGGAGATATCGGGGCTGGTCGAGCCGGCTCGTGATCGCTTTCGGGCCGAACGCATCGGCATCGTCTTCCAGACATTTCATCTGCTCCCGGCTTTTACGGCCCTGGAAAACGTCCTGCTGGGCATGGCCTTTGCCGGCCGGCCGGATGGCGCCTTCGCCCGGCAACTGCTGGACCGCGTGGGCCTGGGACAGCGGATGCATCATCGACCGGCACAGCTTTCGGTCGGAGAACAGCAGCGTGTGGCCGTCGCCCGGGCCCTGGCCAATCGCCCCCGGCTCATGCTGGCCGACGAACCGACCGCCAGTGTCGATCTGGCCAACCAGCAGATGATTCTTGATCTGCTGCGCCAGGCCTGCCAGGAACATCAGGTGTCGCTGCTGCTGGTCACCCATTCCTCGGAGGTCAGCTCTCAGTTCGAGCGCGTGGAACAACTGAGCCAGTTCAATCGTCCGGGGGATCGCTCATGAATCTGCTGACCATTGCCTTCAAAAGTCTGCAGCAGCGCTGGCTTTCTTCGTTTCTTACCGGCCTGAGCGTTTCCCTGGGGGTGGCGCTGATGGTGGCCGTGCTGGTGTTGAACAGCGTCGTCACGAAGGTGTTCGAGCAGTCTGGCACCGGCTATGACCTGGTGGTCGGCCCGAAAGGGAGCGACACGCAACTGGTGCTCAGCACGATTTATCACATCGACAAGCCGATCGAGAACCTACCCTGGCGGTTTTACCGGGAACTGAGCGAACACCGTCTGGTCGAACGCGCCGTTCCGGTGAACCTGGGGGATACGACGGAAATCGGAAACTTCCCGATCGTCGGGACCACGCCGCAGTATTTTCTGATCGACCCGGTGCCGGATCAGAAGTTTCGCGTAAAAGGAGACGGCCTGCGCGGCACCTGGGATGCCGTGATCGGCTCGCAGGTGGCTCGCAAGAACCACTGGGATGTCGGCGCAACCTTCAAAATGGTGCATTCCGGCCAGGACGACCATGTGCATAACGAACTGTTCACCGTGCGGGGAGTTTTAGCACCGACCGGCACCCCCAATGACCGGACCGTGTTTGTGCATATCGACGGCTTTTTTCAACTGGATGAACACGAAAAGCCAGTCGAGGAAGCGGTGGAACGGGAAGCCAAATTCTTTGGCGAATCAGAAGATCAGATTCGCGAACGCTACAAAAATGACATTGCCGAAATGCAGCGGCATGCCGGACATGATCACTCCGGGCACCATCATCATCATGGGCCGCCCAGCGATCTGCAGAAAGAAGTGACCAGCATTCTGCTCGTCATGAAAGGAAAAGAAGGCTTCCAGCGCGGCCTGGCGGCTTCGACTCTGCAGGCGGATCTGAAAGAAGGATTTCAGGCCCAGGGAGTCAGCGTGGTGCAGGTGATGACCCGACTGATGACCAATCTTGTCGGCAATGTCCGCGATGCGTTCCTGCTGCTGACCGTGCTGATTATCGCCGTCTCCGGGATTGGAATTTTTGTCAGCATTTACAATTCCATGTCAGAACGCCGGCGCGAAATTGCCATTATGCGGGCACTGGGGGCCCGACGACAGACGGTGCTTTCGATTGTGCTGCTGGAATCGACCCTGCTGTGCACACTGGGAGGGCTGGCCGGCATGCTGATGGGGCACCTGCTGGTCTTCTGTGCGGCACCTGTCATTGAAGACCGCAGTGGCCTGCTGATTGATCCCTATACGTTCATCGGCATGGAACTGGTCGTCATTCCTGGACTGGTGCTCATGGCCATGCTGATCGGGTTGCTGCCGGGGATGTCGGCCTATCGGACCGATGTGGCCGAGGCCCTTCAGAATTGAATGGACCGGAGGGGGCTGCTTCTGAATTTCACAACACGACGTATGAGCGAGTCTGTTCTTCTGGATTTTAGAGCACGGCACGTCAGTGAGTGCACGAGACTGATGCGCGACACCGAGTGCATCACACAGAGAGAGAAATCACAGAGAGAGAAATCACAGAGAGAGAAATCACAGAGAGAGAAATCACAGAGAAATGCACTTGCTGACGCGTCGTGCTCTGCCAGACGTTTTCAGTTCGACGCGGGCGCCGGAAAGAGTCACCGGCTCGATGCAACCCGTCCTGTTCTCGATGACCGATCTTGCCCCGCGGATTGGGAGGTCATCCGTTCCGGCAGCGTTCGACGCGGGCACTGGAA
>Ga0182738_1000787_pt1 | contig 42424 bp, 31 predicted proteins | sample eDN5th30CBELigMG_FD_128876 | JGI IMG/M metagenome (GOLD analysis project Ga0182738, IMG submission 128876) | Enriched Miracle-Growth compost microbial communities from Emeryville, California, USA - eDNA 5th pass 30_C BE-Lig MG (version 2)... ...
ACTTCATCCTGGGCCATCGTCTCGGTGAACACACTTTCCGGCGTCGAAATCCGCTTCGGCAGCTGTCTGCCCTCTGCCAGCTCCTTGACCGCCTGCATCAGAATCGGGCCCAGCAGCGGATTGCATTCGACGATGCAGTTGATTTTGCCTGCGGCCATCATTTCGAAGCCCGCTTTCGTGCCATCCACCGATATGATAATAATGTCCTTACCAGGGCGAAGTCCATATTCCTCGATCGCTTCAACCGCACCAAGCGCCATATCGTCATTGTGCGCATACAGCACCTTGATGTTCGCGCCCGCCTCCTCGAGGAAGCGTCGCATCGTCTCCTTGCCCTTCTCGAACGTAAAATCGGCAGCTTCGCTTCGAAGATAGACGACGTTCGCATTCTTCTTCTCGATCTGGTCGCGGAACCCTTTGCCCCGCTCAATCGACGGTGACGAGCCCTCCGTGCCTCTCAGCTCGACAAGGCCAACGGGCCCCGTCATACCACGGATTTTGTCCACAAGATATTTGCCCGCCTTCTGTCCTTCTTCATAGAAGTCCGAGCCAATGAACGTCACGTACAGCGACGGATCACTAACATTCGCATTACGGTCCGAGATAATGACAGGGATACCAGCATCCTTCGCTTCTCTCAGCACCGGCTCCCAGCCTGTCTCGATTACCGGCGCAATCGCAATAACGTCCACCTTGCGTTGAATGAAGGAACGCACCGCTTCGATCTGCTTCTGCTGCGATTGGTCCGCATTGTCGAACAACAGCTCGATACCGGCCTCTGAAGCTGCTTCCTTGATTGATCTCGTATTCGCATTCCGCCAGTCGCTCTCCGTGCCAAGCTGCGAGAAGCCGAGCACAAGCGGCCGTGAAGCAGCAGGCAGAGCTGCATCCCCCGTCTCCGACAGACCATTCGCCTGCAGCTCAGCCGTCTCCGCAATAACACCTTCCGAAATCATACCTGTCTTCGGGTCGCTTGCCTGACAACCAGCCAACACAGGCAGAAATATAAACAGCGCAATTAGCAGCACGAATGGAATACGGATACGCAGCGCAGGCACCGCCCTCTCTCTCATGGTAATCCTCCAATTTGCTTACTCAAATATGCCGCTACACTCCAGCGGCGGACGATGCTGGGCACCGTCCGCCGTAATATCTACCTATATCGTTCGCTTCTCTCTCTATGAATTCCTGCATCGGTTTTCAGCACCGAGAAGGTTGAATGAGAGCAGGGAATGAGGATCGGAGCGTAGTGATGTGCTACGTGAGAACCGGACGTATCTGCTCCATTCAACCTTCGACGTCGAATACACTTCTTGTGAAGCTTCGTGATCAAAAGCGGACTTAGGCCATCTTCTCGACGCTGCCTGTTTTGCGGTCGCTGCGCATCGTGAACAGCCGCTGCAGTACGATGAAGGCAAACAGGAGCACGCCGATTATGATGCGTGTCCACCACGAGCTGAGCGTGCCTTGAAATACGATTAACGTCTGAATGACACCGTAGATCATCACGCCAGCGAACGTGCCGAATACATAGCCGACACCGCCCGTCAGCAGCGTACCGCCAATGACAGCAGCCGCGATTGCGTCAAGCTCCAGCCCTACTGCATGCAGGCCATAGCCGGACAGCATGTAGAACGTGAATACGACGCCGCCGAGCGCTGAGCAGAAGCCGCTGAACATGTACACCATAATCTTCGTTCGTGCAACCGGCAGACCCATGAGCAGCGCCGACTGCTCGCTTCCGCCAATCGCATAAGTCGTTCGTCCGAACCGCGTATAGTGCGCAATATAGATGGCGAGCGCGAGCACGACAAGCGCGATAATAACGCTTGGCGACACGAAGTTGTCGCCGAAACGAATTTTCGTCTGTGCCATGTCGGTGTAGAAGCCGTTATTAATCGTAATCGTGTTGATGCTGATCACATAACAGAGACCCCGTGCGAGAAACATCCCTGCGAGCGTAACGATGAACGGCTGTATTTTGAAATAATGAATAAGCGCCCCCATCGCAGCACCAAACAGAGCACCGACGGCAAGCACGAACGGAATAACCGCCCATGCCGGCCACCCGCCCTGCTGCAGCAAGGCCGCGGACATCATCGTTGTCAGCGCAACCATCGAGCCGACGGACAGGTCAATGCCGCCGGAGACGATAACGAACGTCATGCCGATCGCCACGATCAGCAGGAAGGCGTTATCGATCAGCAGATTGAACAACACCTGCAGCGAGAAAAATCCGGTATAACGGAATGAGCCCATCATGAACATGAGAACAAATAACGCAATCGTAGCCGCTACCGGCAGATGCTGTCGCTTAAGCATGACGCGTAACCTCCCGCTCTGCTGGATAACGACGCGTTCTCCAACGGCTAATAATCGCTTTACGGAATGACTCGGATTGAATGAGACATACAGCAAGAACGACGACTGCTTTCACAACCAAGGTTACCTCCGGTCTTACACCAACGGAATAGATCGTTGTCGTCAGCGTCTGAATCATCAGAGCACCGACGATGGTGCCGGTCAAATAGAACCGTCCGCCTGTCAGCGAAGTTCCCCCGATAACGACGGCGAGAATCGCATCAAGCTCGATCCACAGGCCGGCATTATTGCCGTCCGCACTCGCAACGTTGCCGCTCAGAATCAGTCCGGCAACACCTGCGCACAGGCCGCAGAACATGTAGACGATAATCATAACGGTCTTTGCTCGAATGCCAGCCAGACGGCTTGCCTCCGGGTTACAGCCAACCGATTCGATGTACAAGCCAAGCGCGGTACGGCGAGTGAGCAGCGCCGAGATCGCGAATACGAGCGCTACGAGGAAAATCGAGAAAGGCAGTCCCGCAAGCGAGCCTGCTCCAATATATTGATACGGCGTGCTCGACACCGTAATGATTTGCCCGTCTGTAATAAGCTGCGCGATGCCGCGTCCCGCCACCATGAGAATAAGCGTCGCGATGATCGGCTGAATGCCAGTAATGGATACAAGCAATCCGTTCCATAGGCCGAGCACAAGCGACAAGACGAGCGCCATCACAACAGCGTAGAGGACAAGAGATACAGCGCTCTGATCCGATCCTTTGCTAATCATCTGGCACGCAAGCGCGCCTGCGATCGCTACTACTGAACCGACCGACAAGTCAATGCCGCGCGTGGCGATAACCGTCGTCATGCCGACCGCGACGATCATGAGCGGTGCTCCGAAGTTCAGAATATCAATAAGGCTGCCGTACAGATGCCCTTCCCGAACAACGATCTTGAAGAAGGACGGTGAGTAAAACAAATTAAACAACAGCAATGCAAGCCACAGCGCCAGCGGCCAGAACAAATGGTGCTTATAGGCACGGTTAAGCCAGCTTGAATGACTGCCTGACGAATAACGCCCTTTGGAATCCGTGGTCATGCCCCTTCACCTCCGGCAATTGCTTTCATGATGCGCTGCTCATCCATCTCGCTCTTGCCGATCTCCTCGACCTTTACCCGATCGCGAAGCACCGCAATGCGGTCACTGACCCGCAGCACTTCCTCCAGCTCGGATGATACATAGAGCACCGACATTCCTTCTTCGCGCGACAGCGTAAGCACCAGCCGTTGAATCTCCGCCTTAGCGCCAATATCGATACCCCGGGTAGGCTCATCCAGAATAAGCAGCTTCGGCTGGGTCAGCAGCCATCTGCCGAGAATAACCTTCTGCTGATTGCCCCCGCTTAAGTTCTTCACGAGCTGCTCCGGATTCGGCGGGTGGATATTAAGCATCTTAATATATTCGTCTGCAATCTCATTCTGCCGCTTACGCGAAATCGTCTTGAACCAGCCGCGCGTCGCCTGCAGCGCCACGACAATATTCTCGCGCACAGTCAAATCCTCGATAATGCCTTCGGTCTTCCGGTTCTCCGGACAAAATGCCAGGCCCGCATCAATCGCGCCTCTCGGCGAATGAACGCCGTTCTTGCCTGCCCCTTCGATGTGAAGCTTGCCTTGATCAGCGCGGTCGGCACCATACAGCAATCTCGCAAGCTCCGTCCGGCCCGAGCCAAGCAAGCCCGCGAGGCCAATCACTTCTCCTCGTCCGATCGACAGATTGAAAGGCTCAATCGCGCCTTTGCGGCCAAGTCCGCTTGCTTCCACGATTGCAGCCTGATTATCCGATGCGCGCATCTGGCCCGCCGTCTTCGGCAGCTCCTCGAGCATCGTCAGCTCCTTGCCGATCATGCGGGACACAAGCTCCAGCCGAGGCAGCTCGGACGCCTTGTATTCCCCAATTAACTCTCCGCCACGCAAAATCGTAATCCGATCCGACACTTCATACACCTGATCGATAAAGTGGGTAACGAACAGAATGGCCATTCCTTCGCCGCGAAGCTTGCGCACAACCTCGAACAGTCTCGCTACCTCACCGCGGTCCAAGCTGGAAGTAGGCTCGTCGAGGATGAGCACTCTCGCTTGGATGTCAATCGCTCTCGCGATTGCGACCAGCTGCTGAATCGCAACCGGATATTCGCTGAGCGGCAGCGTCACGTCGACGCGAAGATGGAGCCGCTCTTCGAGCAGCTTCTCAGCGCGGCGGTTCATTTCCTTCCACTGGATTCGGCCAAGGCGGCGCGGCTCGCGGCCGATATAAATATTTTCCGCAACGGAAAGGTTCGGACATAGATTAACCTCTTGGTATACGGTGCTGATGCCAGCAGCCTGCGCTTCCTGAGGACTGTGTACGACAAGCCGTTTCCCTTCCATCTCGACCGTACCATCGTCAATGGAATAGACGCCGGTCAGCACCTTAATGAGCGTAGACTTGCCTGCTCCGTTCTCGCCCATAAGTGCATGTACTTCCCCGGGAAATAATCGAAAATCTACACCTGACAATGCCCGTACACCCGGAAACCGCTTATGGATGCCTGTCAGCTTCAAGATGGGCTCAGCCACCGATTGTTGCGCCATTCCTGCTCCCCCTCTCTGCCGCAAGCGAAAAGCCGCTTCGTCCGATTAATCGTACCGAAGCGGCTGTCGCAAGTGGCTGTTAGCGATTAATATTTGCGGTCAGGCAGTGCTGCCTTCGCTTCTTCGGATGTGAACGTACCTTCCTTCGTTACGATCCGTTTCTCGATCGTTTTGCCGGCGACGACGTCGCGTACAGCGTCCATCAGCTGCGGTCCGAGCAGCGGATTGCACTCGACGATGAAGTTGATTTTGCCTTCGCTTGCGGCCGTCATGCCGTCTTTGACCGCGTCGACGGAGATGATTTTGATATCAACGCCTGGCTTCAGACCAGCTGCTTCAATGGCTTGGATTGCGCCGAGCGCCATATCATCATTGTGAGCGTACAGGACGTCGATCTTCGGATTCGCTTTCAGGAACGCCTGCATAACCTCTTTACCTTTGGCACGCGTGAAGTCACCTGTCTGCGAAGCGATGATTTTCAGATGGGAGTTGCCTTTGATCGCTTCTTCGAAGCCCGCTTTGCGGTCGATTGCTGGTGCGGAGCCCGTCGTGCCTTGCAGCTCAACGATGTTCACATCAGCCGTCGCATCCTTGTATTGATCAGCCAGCCATTCGCCTGCTTTCTTGCCTTCTAAGACGAAGTCCGAGCCGATGAACGTTGCGTACAGCGAAGTGTCCTGCGAATCTACCGCACGGTCCGTCAGGATAACCGGAATGCCCGCATCCTTCGCTTCTTTCAATACCGTATCCCAGCCGGATTCAACGACAGGCGAGAATGCGATAACGTCAACCTTTTGCTGAATGAACGTACGAATCGCCTTAATCTGGTTCTCTTGCTTCTGCTGCGCGTCAGAGAACTTCAGGTCGAAGCCTGCTTCAGCAGCCGCATCTTTGACGGAGTTCGTATTCGCCGTACGCCAGCCGCTCTCTGCGCCTACCTGTGCAAAGCCGAGCGTGATGTCGCTTGTGCTCCCTGACGTTTTCTTGTCTTCGCTCTTGCCGCATGCCGTTGCAACCAGCATAAGCAGTGTCAGTGTGAGCAATCCCCACATCTTGGTTCTTCTCTTCACGTTCAAATCCCCCTTAATTATCGGTCACCTAATTGGTGTGAGCTCATTATAGAACGCTTACATTCCGCGATTATACGGGGATTCATGCGAGTTTTGTTCGTTTTTTTATGGAGTTGAACAGACGGCTGGATGTTGAAAATCCGACTTTTTTGCACAATAAGCTGATTTTCTTGTTCGGACTTGAGAGCAATGGGGGCAAACAGGGGATTTTTTGTGTTTTTAGGTGAAAATGATTGCGTTTACAACCTATACTCCTCCTAAATTTGTTATCATAAGTTGGAGTTCAAAAAGTTTGCTTTTCAGCACCGACTACCTCTATAAGGCTGATCTATACAGAAGGGACGACACCATCTATGAAGCTGATCCGATGGCGATGGTCTAGTCTTCGCGCGAAGCTGCTCGTCATGTTCGTTCTAATCTCGTCGGTTCCGATGATCGTCGTCGGCCTCGTCTCTTATCAGAAATCGTTCGCGACCATATCCGGTCACGGCAAAGCGTCCGCTTTGCTGGAAGCCGACCGGCTCGCACGGGACATTGACGGCCTGTTCCAGGATACAGGCAAGCTGCTCGAGCTGGAGGAAAACCCGCAGGTGCTGCGCTTCCTCTTCACCCAGAGCGATACATATGAGGATGCATTGGCGATACTGCGCACGTTCGAGCTGTATCGAGAGACGTACAAATACGAAGATGTATTAAACATATCCATGGTCAATCTGTATGGGCGAGGCATCAGCGAGCGTCGAGGCGTGTTCCAGCTGGAGCGCAATCCGCTGCGCAACCCTCACTTCGTCAAGCTGCTGAGCGAGCCGGATCTGGTGCTGAACGTACCGCCTTCCGAAGCATTGCCGCTCGATCGGATCGACGGCTTCCAATATGAAGGGCGCAGCGTGATCTCCATTATGGCGACCATCAAGCAGCGCATTACGAATGAAGTGATTGGCTTCATCGTCATCGATCTGGATGACGGCATCGTCCGCCAGTTCTGCGATGACAGTCTGATCGGCAAGACCGGCTACTTCTATGTTGCGAGCTCGGGGGGCAGTCCCATCTTTATGCCTTCTGCGGTCAAGCCGGAAGCACTTCCATTCCAGCCTGCCGACCTCGGTCCGCGGCTCGCCGCTGATCGCGAAGGCTTCGTCGAACGTTCCGTTGGCAAGCCCTTGTTCGTAATGTATTCCACCTCGCAGTTGACCGGCTGGAAGATTGTTGGCCTAGTCCCGCTGCAGGAGCTGATGAGAGACGCCGATGAAATTCGACAGCTTATCATTCTAAGCGTTACGCTCAGTCTCGCCTTCACGATCTCATTGTACTTCTTCGTCACGACACGTCTCACCCGCCCTGTCCAAGTGCTCATGAACAAAATGCGTCAAGCGGCAGGCGGTTATCTCGAAGCGAAGGTAAAGCCGACAGGATCCGATGAAATCGCAGACCTCGGCAACAGCTTCAACATTATGTTAGGCAAAATCCGCGAGCTGCTCGATCAGAGCATCAAGGAACGCGAGAACATTCAGAAGGCGGAGCTTCGCGCACTTCAGGCGCAGATCAACCCTCACTTCTTATACAACACGCTCGACTCGATTATCTGGATGGCCGAAGCTGGCAAGAATGAGCAGGTCATACGGCTGGTGCAGGCGCTGGCCCGGTTCTTCCGGATCGGCTTGAACAAAGGGATGGAATGGGTGACGTTGAAGGAGGAGCTGGAGCATGTACGCAGCTATCTCGTTATCCAGCAGATGCGGTATCGCGATATTCTCGACTATGAAATTACAGTACCAGATTCGCTATTGCATATTCGTCTGCTCAAAATGACGCTTCAGCCGCTCGTCGAGAACGCGCTGTATCACGGGATCAAGAACAAGCGCGGGCGCGGCACGATTAAGATCGCAGCAACCGTCGATACTAGCGGCAGTCTGCTGCTGGCCGTCGAAGACGACGGCATCGGCATGAGCGAGCAGCGGCTCGAAGAGCTTCGCGAGCTGCTGGCGAAGGGCCGCCTGCCGGAGAAAACCGGCGACGAAGTGTCGGGAGGCTTCGGCCTCCATAATGTGCATCAGCGCATCCGACTGTACTACGGCGAGGCTTACGGCGTCGAGCTGTACAGCGAAGCGCAGGCTGGCACACGTGTCATCTTGAAGATTCCGCACCGCATGGGAGGGACACTCTATGAAAAAAGTGATGCTGGTTGACGACGAAATATTGATCCGTGAGAACATCCGCGATTGCATTCCATGGGCGCAGGAAGGGTTCACTTATTGCGGGGATGCGCCGGACGGCGAAGTGGCGCTGCCGCTCATCGATCAGCATGTACCAGACATCCTCATTACCGATATTAAGATGCCATTCATGAATGGTCTGGAGTTAAGCCGAATCGTACGGGATAAATATCCCGAGATGAAGATCATTATCTTAAGCGGTCATGATGAATTCGAATATGCACGCGAGGCGCTTCGGCTCGGCGTCGAGGACTACTGCCTGAAGCCAGTCAGCGCTGCCGACATCATGAAGCTGCTGCAGGAGGTCAGCGGCAAGATCGACCGCCAGCGCCAAGATCGCGAACGGCTGGAGAAGCTCGCCAATCGTCTCGCGTCGCAGCGCGATGCCGCTAGTGCGGCTGGCAGCAGTGAGCGTATGACCAGTGCTGGATATGGGGCTGATGATAATGGAATGGGCATGAATGCAGGGTCCGCTGCAGCGGGGGTTATTCCCCCGCACGTGCATCTGGACCGTCAGCGATTCCTGTCCTTTCTGAAGGTCGGCGTTCAGGCGGAAGCCGAATTGTATATCCGCGGCTACCTCTCCCCGCTTAACGGCATCGACTGGTCGGCCGCAAGCTATGGACGATATGCATTAAACGACCTGACGGTCGAGTGCTGGCAGGCTGCGCGTGAGCTGCTGCGAAGCCCCGAGCTGACGGCCGAGGAGAACCAGCGGTTCACGCAAGCATTGGCGGCAGTACGGTCGACCGACGACGCGGTGCAATATTTGCTGCTTGTGGCGGAGCAATTCTGGACATGGCGCGCGCAGGCTGCGGGCCGTTACAGCGAGCAGCTGCGAGACGTTAAGGCATTCATAGATGCGCATATCGGCGACGACAAGCTGTCGCTCCAGGATGCGGCGGCGCATGTGCGCATGAGCCCTTCGCATCTTAGCAAAGTGTTCGCGCAGGAAACAGGAGAAACGTTCATCGAGTATGTCATGCAGATGCGTATCCGCAAAGCAATGGAGCTGCTTCTGGCGACGAATGATAAGACATACGAGGTTGCATTCAAGGTCGGATATAATGACGCCCACTATTTCTCCAACGTGTTCCGCAAGGCAACCGGCATGACGCCGCGCGATTTCCGCAAGAGAGGCGTGACAGGACGTGAGCAGCATGCTCGGTAGATGGGCCGGGCTTTCTTGGCGTCCAACGGATAGACAGCAACGCCGTGAACGGCGGTTGGTGGTACGGCGAAGTTTGTGCAGCCTGCTGGCTGCTGCAATCGTTATGCTGATCACAACGGGCTGCTGGGGCGGAACCAATGAGGAAGATAAAAGTGAAGTCGCCGCTATTACATCCGGTTCAGTGAAGACTGCTGCAAGTATAGACAAGGTGACGGTAGTCTCCAGCAAAGGCAAGCCGCTTACCTTCGGCATTCTGTACCCTTTCGCCCATCCGTTCTATGAGACGATTACGGAGCAAGCGCAGCAGGCTGCAGGGCCGCAGCATGTGACACTGCTCGTGCAGGCGCCGGACGAAGCGAACGCAGAGCAGCAAATTCGGATGATGGAGAATATGATCAACCGTCATGTCGACGGCATCGCCGTCGATCCGATTGATGCCGCAGCGATGCGGTCGGTCATCGACAAAGCGATTGGCGCTGGCATCCCCGTCATCTGCTTCGAGTCCGATGCGCCGGACAGCAAGCGGCTGTCTTTCATTGGCGCCGACAATCGGCTCGCCGGGCAGCGGATGGGCGGCCTGCTCGACGGGCTGCTCGGCGGGCGCGGGATGATTTTGGTCGAGACAGGTGCTTCTCATATGGACAGCTTGAATAAGAGGCTTGAAGGGCTGCGTCATTACTTGGAGAGCTATACCGAGATTCAAGTGCTCGATGTCCGCTACAATGAGGGCAGCGAGGCGACGGCGCAGGCCGATCTAGAGCAAATGATTGACGACCATCCGCATTTCGATGCGTTTATCGCGCTGGACCCGCTGTCCGTGTCGGCAGCTGTGCTGGTGTGGAAGGCGATGGGGCTTAGCCGCCACGCCCTCACCTTCGGCATGATGCCCGAGATTGAGGACGCCATCTTCAACGGGCAGCTAACCGCCACTGTCTCGCAATACGAACAGGAATGGGGCTCCTTGATCGTAGCGCGTCTGTTGCAGGCAGTCGATGGTCATAAGCTCCCCTCCTTCTCGGATACGGGCATGACCGACGTGACGATCGAGACATTGAGACGTGCGGCAGAGCAGAGAAAGTAGGTTGGTCTGCTAGCTGGCTGGTTTGGCTGGTTGGTTGGCGTGCAGTAAAAGCTCGTGCAGAGCTAAGTTTGTTTTATCGGTTCAAAATGAGGCTGATCTTCAGAGGAGTTTGTCTCTCTGAAGATCAGCTTTTGTAAATATTTAAGGTAACATTGCTGCAGCTCTACTGTCCCCCTCCAAGTCTGCTCCATTGCACTCTGTACAACGGAACCGCCTACTTCTGCCTTCTCCGCCACATCCTCTCCCCCTACACGACCGCCCCTCACTCCTCTACTGTCCTCCCAAGCCTGCTCCATTGCACTCTGTACAGCAGAATCGCCTACTTCTGCCTTCTCCGCTACATCCTGTTGTATTTCGTACAACAGAAAGCTGCCTTACTAACACAAATTAGTCCTTTCGAGCTCTCGCCAACCTGTTTCCGTTGCACAAAATGCAATCTAGCCCACCACACGACGCAATTAGGACACATTCCGTTGTACAAAGTGCAACGGCAATGAGCATGGCATAGAGCTGACCCTGCCCCAAATAGATAGACACATAGAAAACCTCTATAATAAATGTGGAGGGATTGACTATGTGGAAACGGCCATACGACGCAATTAGGACACATTCCGCTGTACAAAGTGCAACGGCAATGAGCATGGCATAGAGCTGACCCTGTACCGGGATGTGCCCCAAATAATAAAAAAACAGCCCTCAATTAATGAAAGGCTGGCAAAACACAGCAGACACAGACGTCTATTAGGTATCGAACGTGTTGATTTCGACTTTACGTCCGTCCAGGTCATAGAATGCGATCTCACGTCCGCAGCCACCGCGATCCACGATTGCATCGGTCGCCAGCGGCACCCCATGCTCAACCAATCGCGCATAGAGCTCCTCGATCTCAGAGTCTTTCACTCTGAACAGTAGAACCGCGTGATTATACCCCTCTTCGTTATTGAAGCTCAGTGGCAGCATATCTTCGGATTGAATGAAGAACAATTCCATTTCGGTCGCCGTATGAAGCACAACAGAACCTGCCCCTTGCTTGAGTGGTGAATGCTGCGATGCATTCGGATCAAAACCTAGAATGTCGACATACCACTTCGCAGTAGTATAAGGGTCCTTCGCTGGAAGATACAACGTTATAACATCCATAAGAAATGGCTCTATGCGGCCCTCAACCTTTGGCTCACTCGATGAAGACCAGGTGCCGTAAGTGTTGACCTCAATCTTGCGACCATCCGGATCATAGAACGCGATCTCCCGGCCGCATCCGCCACGGTCTACAATTGCTTCGGTCGCCAGCGTCACTCCATGCTCAACTAATCGCGCATAGAGCTCCTCGATCTCTGCATCTTTCACTCGGAACAGCAGAGCAGCATGATTATACCCTTCATTGTTATTGAAACTAAGCGGCAGCTTATCCTCGGAACGAACGAAGAACAATGTCAGATCAGATGCTGTATGAAGCACAACCAACCCCTCTCCTTCTTGGAGTGGCGAATGCTGTGACGCATTCGGATCAAATCCAAAGATGTCGACGTACCACTTTGCAGTGGCATATGGATCCTTAGCCGGAAGGTACAACGTCATTAAGTCCATAAGGTAAGGCTGCTTCTTCTCGACAACTTGCTTGCTCATTGCGGTTCCCCTCTCACATCTTCATATGAAATAACTGGACGGTTGTGACGCTCACCAGCCTGCCCCTCTCTTGCCTTGTACTCGATAACCAATTTTACCGCACACTTGTTCCCATGTAAACTGCTATTTGCAAAAATTTCCTGACAGGTTCAACCTGAGTCGGCCCCTTCAGCCTGTCTACATTCCACCCAAGCCACATTGGGCAAAATAAAAAGCCCGCGTCCAAGACGCGGGCCTTTCCCAAACACCATCTATTAGCGGCTGCCGAAGAACTCGACAAGCTCGCTTGCGATAATCGACGTTTCGCCGTCGACGATTTTCATGCTTTGCGGCTTGTTGAACAGCGCTTCGATCTGTGCCGGGAACGTCTGCTTGATGCCCGTCAGCTGTACGGCCTCGTCGAACTTCGCTGGGTGCGCCGTTGCGAGCGAGACGATAACGCCGCCTGTTCCACGCTGCTCAGCTGCTGCGACGCCGCAAGCGGAGTGCGGATCAAGGATGTAGCCGCTTGCCGACTCGTAACGCTTGATCGTATCGAGGCACTCGTCGTTGTCTACGCCATAAGCGCCGAACTCGGAACGAACCTTCGCGAGCGTCTCCTCGTTCACGGACAGGCTGCCTTCCTTGCGGAACTCGTTCATGATCGTTTCGATTGCTGCCGTATCTTCGCCCAGTACATAGTACAGGTAACGCTCGAAGTTGCTCGCAACCTGAATGTCCATCGAAGGGCTGTGCGTCATGCGGAAGTTATCCGGCTTGTATACGCCCGTGTCCACGAAACGCTCCAGGATGTTGTTCGCGTTCGTTGCCACAATGAGGCGGTCAACCGGCAAGCCCATACGCTTCGCCAGATAGCCTGCGAAGATATCGCCGAAGTTGCCCGAAGGTACGCTGAAGCTGATTTTCTCTGCGCCGCTTGCTTCCTGCTCTTGAACGCGGAAGTAAGCGTAGAAGTAATAAACCGTCTGTGCAATGATGCGCACGATGTTAATCGAGTTGATCGCGCATAGATTGTTGTTCGCCTTGAAGTCGAGGTCTGCGAACAGATCCTTAATAATGCGTTGGCAATCGTCGAAGTTGCCATGAACGGACAGGTTCAGTACATTGTCCTCGGCAACCGTCGTCATTTGCAGCTCTTGCACCTTGCTCACTTTGCCATGCGGGTGAAGGATGCAGATGTTGATGCCTTCTTTGCCGCGAACGCCCTCGATGGACGATGCGCCCGTATCGCCGGACGTTGCGCCGAGAATGTTGATCTTCAGATTGCGCGTACGCGCAACGTATGTGTACAGTTGGCCCATGAATTGAAGCGCGATATCTTTGAACGCGAACGTTGGTCCATGGAACAGCTCCAGCAGGTAAAGCTTGTCCTTCAGCTTCGTTACCGGCGTTACTTCCGGATGGCGGAACGTTGCGTAGCTGTCTGCTACAAGCTTCTTCAGATCGTCCGCTGGAATTTCGTTATTCGTATACAGATCGAGAATCGCCAGCGTCAGCTCTTGGTACGACAGCTTCGACCACGCCTTCAACGTCTCGGCAGATACAGTCGGAATTTGCTGCGGAACCAGCAAGCCTCCGTCAGTCGCCAATCCCATCAGAAAAGCATCAATAAAGCCGACTCCACTGACATTGCCTCTCGTGCTCATGTACTGCATGCTAATTTCCCTCCTACTAATATCGACACCGCACAAGCCAGTGCCGATTAAAGCGCGCCTTCCCGCGCCTAAAGTCATTAGCGTAATTATACGTGCCGCTCGTACAATCGTGCAAACAATTTTGAAAAAAACCGACATTTCCGTATATGTTCAGACAACGCTCAGCGACAATTCAGATTTATCGTTCAAACTGAGTACATCCAGAAATAACGAGCAGACCCACAATCCGAACCCTTAAGAACACGCAAAGGAGCTTACTTATGTCCGCACAACCTGCGAATGCCGCCGTACAGCTCGATCAAAGGGACAGCCTTCTCGAAATCCCGCTCGTACGTGCAATTGCCATTGTCGGCGTGCTTTGCGTACATTCCACCTCGAATGCAACGGTCGAAATGACGAACTCGGGGATCTATTGGCTGTATAATTTCATTAATATTATGGCAAAATTCGGGACGCCGACGTTTATTTTTCTAAGCAGCTTCGTGCTGTTCTACAACTATATGAACCGTCCGATCGGGGCAGGGCTGTTGAAGTCGTTTTATCGCAAAAGAGCGGTCGGCATTCTCATTCCGTACATGGTCTTCTCGATTCTGTATTCGATTGCGACGCACTTTGTTTATTACCCGGACCAGTCGTTTGGCGACGCGCTGCACAGCTTCATTAATAAGGTTCTGACCGGCAAAGCCTACACGCACTTGTACTTCGTGTTCATTAACGCACAGTTCTATATACTGTTCCCGCTGACGTTGTGGCTGTTTCAGAAGCGCCCGAATCTTATCCAATGGGCCGTGCCAATTGGTCTAACTGTGCAATGGGGATTCGTCATCCTGAACAAATACGGCATGCAGATCGCGAACAAAGGCAGCTGGGCGCCATCTTATTTCTCTTATTATATGTTAGGAGCGTTTATTGGCATTCATTACCCACGAATCAAACAGTGGCTGACGTCAATCAGCAGCCGTCAAGCTGGTCCGATCCCGCTCTTGGCATGTGGCGCTCTGTTCGGGGCTTGGCTGGCGACTGGACTCGCGCATGTCTGGATCTGGTATGAAGCTCGCTTGAATCTTGCGTTATACAATTCCCTGCTCTATGAAGCGCTGTGGAATGCCTATACGATCACGAGTACGGTCCTACTGCTCGGATTGGCGGTGTTTATCTCACGCCATGGTCCGAGATGGCTCGTTCGTGTCCTAACTCGGCTCGGCACGCTGTCATTCGGCATCTATCTGCTCCATCCGATGCTGCTGCTCGCATATCGCCATTTTCCTCCGCATACGGGTACTTCGCTGCTCGTCCATCTGTGGTACGCAGGCGGCTTCGTGCTGGCATTGGGCGGCGCTTGGCTGATCGTTGGACTGGCGGCGCGCTGGCTGCCTTTCGCATCGATATTGTTCGGGCAGCTGCCACAGAAGGTGAAGAAGAAGACGTTAGCCGTCAGCAATAATAATCCGTATAGCACCCCACTCAGCCGTTAAGAAACCAAAAATACGCAAGAGCTGTCCTTCCGCACATCCAGTGCGCTTAGGGACAGCTCTTGCTTCCTTATAACACTTGATAAATGGCGTGTGGTTGACACCTTTACCGCCCCACCACGCGCTAGGAGCTGCGGATGATGCAGAACATGCAGGTATTTCAATGATGTAAAGCAACAGTCAGACTATTCCTGCAGAACCGGCATGCTTTTCTCGCCTAACAGTCTGATTTGGACGATTTTGAATGAAATGCCTGCAGGAAATGCAGGTATTCTTCTGCATACGACTGGCTAAGGCATCATTTACTGTACGGATTGCAGGTTTGCGGTAATGCAGGTTTGCGGGATTGCAGGAGTGCAGGTTTGCGGATTGCGGGAGTGCAAATTTGCAGGTTCGTATGCGCTGAAACGATCGACCATAGTGACGGAGCGGAACGCACAAGAACGATTTCCGTCGATCCGATCGTTCGAGCTATCCGCCGCTGCATAGTGCGTTCCGGTCAAGAGCAGTCGTCTGTGTTGCTCACCACTCCAGCTGCAGCTCGCGGTAATTGTTCATCACATACCGATAGCCCGAGTAGATGGTCAGAGCGACTGCTGCTAGCATGATCGTTAAATCGATCGGGAAGTCAATCAAATACGCAAACGGGTAGTTATCCAACAGGACAGCCGTAATCGCGACGACTTGAAGCACCAGCTTGAGCTTTCCATGCCTGTCGGCAGCCAGCGCAACGCCCTTCTCCGCCGCCAGAATGCGCAGACCGGACACCATCACTTCCCGCCCGATAATGACGACTGCGATCCATGAAGGGACCATCGACTGCTGCACCATCATGATAAGCGCCACCGAGACGAGCAGCTTGTCAGCGAGCGGGTCCAACAGCTTGCCTAGGTTAGTGATCATGTTGTATTTGCGCGCAATGAAGCCGTCCAGCTTGTCTGTTGCCGATGCGAGAACGAACAAACCGACCGCCCAATAGAGCCCGTACTGATTGATGGAATGAAATAGGCTGAACCGTTCCTCTAGCCAAGACGGATAGTGCTGAAACATGAGCATAAACAACGGAATCATTGCAATTCGGATAACTGTTATTTTGTTCGCAAGATTCATAATCTCACCTCAACATGTTAGAAGAATTAATTAGTTATTACCACATTCATACCGAACATAATCGTCGCAAAAAGCCCGTCCCCGCGCAGGTGCTGCTTGCTGCGGAAACGGGCATTTCGGTATCTTACCTGCAGGTATCGGTCGCCTGTTAGCCGCGCTTAGATCAAGCCCGATTCACGAAGCAGCTGCTGAACAATCTTCGCCACCTCTGCTCGTGTGATCGTCGCCTTCGGCGCAAGTGTATTCCCGCTTCTGCCCGACACGATTCCGGCCTGAACGCTCAGCGCGACGCCATTCTTCGCCCAGCCCGATACTTGCGCCGCATCGGAGAAGCCCCCGAGCACATCATCGGAGGAACGATCTGCAAGCTGCTCTATCAGACCGGTTATGGTCATCGCCTTAGCCATAATCGTCATGGCCTGTTCACGTGTAATCGCAGCATTCGGACGGAAAGCGCCATCCTCGAAGCCATCGATCAAGCCGTACGCCTGCGCTGTCTTGACCGCACTGCTGTACCAAGCGTCCGCCGCGACGTCCGTGAAGCCAGCCGCACCGTTCTCCAGCTTGAGTCCCAATCCCCGTACGATAATAGCTGCGAATTCTGCGCGCGTAATCGCCTTGTTCGGGCTAAACAGTCCCTCGCTCGTGCCGTTCACAACGATGCGGGAGGCCAGATCCTCCACTTCCTTCTTCGCCCAATGATCCACCATATCCGCGAAGGCGACCGAATGCGCGATCACTGCGTAGGTGCTGTTGGTTACGCTGCTGATTTGGGCATAAGCTTTCCCGTCAATCGTAACAACCTTCGTCGGCACATGGCGTACCGTTCCATCGGACTCCACGACGATCGCAGTTGTAATCGCAGCCGGATCGATGCCATCCGGTATCGCAATGGCACGTTCAACATATCCCGCGTAGCCTTCCACCGGCAGGATCGTTTCGCCATTCACGAGACTGATTGCGAAATCTACTGGTGGAGCAATAAGCGTAAACGCGCCTTTCTCTGCAGCGCTCTCGACAACCTGCACCATAGACTCGCTTGATGCAGCAATCTCGATCCGCAGCTGAATGTCCTTCAACGATACCGATCCGTCATTAACGCCTGCCAATGCATCCAAATTAATCTGATCCGCTGGCAGACGATAAGACCCATGCTTCGTCTTCAGCTCAATAACGGCATGCTTGTCCTGCAGACTCTTTAGAAGTGAGGCATGAAGCTCTACGATAACAGCATCCGAGCTGATGTCCACTTCAATCAACAACGCGGCAGAGTCCGACTGGGCACTAAGCCACTGCTCCAGCTTCTTCTGATCCAGCGTAACAACCGTTTGCGTCCTTCCGCCCTTCGTCGTCGTCTCTGCTGTGCCCGCTCCTTCTTCACCATTCATGCGCACGCCTGCTGTACTACCGCTATTACCCGCAGGTGCCGTTGTTATCGGCGTCGATGGTCCCGTCGGCTCTGTTGGCTCCGTAGGCGTTGTTCCGCCCTTCGACTCTGTAAACTGCCAGTAGTCCAGGTTGAACAGCTTGCTGCCCTCGCCTCCGCTAAATAGGAAGAACAGATGATGGACGCCGCTTACCGAAGCGACATCGGTCTGCAGCAGCTTCCAGGTCTGATCATCGCCGGTCGGTGTCACATTCAAGGTGCCGATGACTTGACCGATCGGGCTGTCGATTCGAAGCTCGATCTTCCCTCCTACGGTGCCTGCAGCATTCGCGACGAACGCCGCAGCGCCTTTGTCGCCGAAATCAACATTGGACACCGCCAACCAGTCGCCATTGCTGATGTTCGTTACGTCCAGGTTCGTACTCGATGATGCGGATGCATCCTCTGGCGTCGTAGATGGCTCCGTTGCGATGCCTGCCTGCCAGGCAATCGTCTCTGCCTCCGTACGCTGATAGGGATTCAATACCGCAATCGGCGCCACGCCCTCCATATCTGCTTGAATGCTCTTAATCGAACCATCCTCATAGAAGTGAACCTTGTTGAGATGCGTGGAACGATAGCCTTTGCCCTCTCCAAGCGCAGCCTTGCTAAGCGTCTGGGCATGATAGACGACATACCATTCATGGTTGAACTCGAAGATCGCATGATGGTTATTGCCTCCGACTCCGAAGAATGCACCCGGATTTTTCAGAATCGATCCGACATACGTGAACGGACCCATCGGACTGTCGCTGACCATATAGGCAATCTCGCCAGCAGGCGGCATTCCTTCAGGATGCGTACCTGCAAAGTTGGAACAATACGTGTAGTAATATTTCCCGTTATATTTGTGAATACCCGAGTCCTCGAACATATATGGCGCATCTATTGTCGATGCTGCCCCTACTGTATGCACCATATCGTCTGCCAATCGAATCACTCTCGCCGTATTCGGATGAGCCGCTTGCTCCTCTGTCGGGTTATTCGGAATGCCTCCGCCGAAATAAAGGTAAGCCGATCCGTTATCGTCGACCAGCACAGCCGGATCGAACAGCCATACGACGCCTGCCACACCTTCTGTCGAGAAGGAAACGAGCGGCCCGCCAATCGGATCGGTCCACGGTCCAGTTGGACTGTCCGCTGTTAATACACCGATTCCGCCTGCACTATTGGCAAAATAAAGAAAGAACTTATCCCTGCCATCAATCACCTTGTGCGCAGCGGCTGGCGCCCATGATAATCCTGCCCATTTCGCAGCGCCACTGGCTCCCGCCACCGGGATTGCGCCATGATCGGTCCAGTTGACCATATCGGCTGAAGAGATGACATTAATCGTCTTGATCTGACCGTACGTGTTATCCTTGATATTACCGTTCGAATCATACTCATAAGCATCGTTCGTCATGTAGACATAGACACGTCCGTTATAGACAAGCGCGTAAGGATCCGCCCCGTATTTGTGACTCATCAACGGGTTCGAGTAGCCCGGCAGCTTGCCGACAGCGCCTGTATCCAGCTTCTTCAGCCCGATCGCAGCCGCTGCGTTCCGCACGTCGAACACGACGTCTCCGCCTTCGACATGGATATAATCGGTTGTGATCGCAGCCGTATGATCGGACGTGGCGAACGCTGTTACCTTCAGCTTAATGGTCGCAAACAAGCCGTCCTTCACGTTGATCCGATCGCCGGCTACCTTGATCTGGAGCCGATGATCCGAATACGTAAAGGTCGCCGCTCCAACGATGTTAGCTGCGTTGAACACAACATCCGTAACGTCAAGCTCCCTTGGAATGTTGAACGACGCATCAATCGCGCTGTAGCTGCCTTCCGGCAGCGCCGACAGCGTAATCGGCACCTCCAGCTCCATGTTAGGCACGCCGATCACATTGCTCACATCGCCTAGATCGGCCTGAAGAACTGCGGCAGGCGCATTCGCGCCCGTCAACTTATCGCTGATTCGGAAATAGTCGAAATCGACATAACCGCCAGCCGCCTTAGTTGCAAAATTGAACAATGCGAACCGGTAGCCCATGAAGTGCGGCAGCGTGTACTGCATCTGCAGCTGATTGCCGATTAACGTCCATGTGATGCCATCCAAGCTGAAGTAGAACGATGCACGATCTGCTTGATTACGGAAATCCATATCGATTTTGAAATAGACACGGTCCTGCGTGAGCGGAATCGATGCCGCTTCAATAGGCGCAGTCCCGCTTCCGTCCACCATGACGATCGTTCGGGCGCCTCCGGTCATCTTCACGCCGACGAATCCATACTTCGCTTGAAGCGCAGCCAATCCCGCATAATCGCCATCCTTCATATGGCTCACATCAACCGCAATCGCACCCGAGCTCTCTGGCCCGAAGGTACGCTGGGTGAGCGTGTTGCGGGCATCGAGAAGAGACGTGCTCTTCCGGCCTGTCGTCAACCGGAGGTAGCCTGGACGGTCTGTCAGCGACCAATTGTTATTGTCTGGATTATGATTCCACTGCCAGACAAGCGCCAGGTTGGAGCCGTTATCATCATTCTCGCCGTTCTTCGCTGCCTCCGCAGCAGGCAGCGAGTTCTGAACGAAAGAGACCTCGTCGACATAGAAATCCATCAGATCATTCACGAGGTCAGGCGTCCCGGTCCAAGGCGTCTCGATGAAAATGAACGTCTCCGAAATGTCCGCATCGGCAGGCAGCGTGTAGGTTCCCTCAACCGTACCCCATTCGCCCTTATTAATCGTCTTCGAACCAAGAATCTTAATGCCCTGCCAGCTTGGCCCGTTCTGAATATCAAAGTTAAACTGCTTCTGATCTGGTCCGCTCGTATATTTCACTTTGGCCGAGAATCGGTAGGTCGCTCCTGCTGTCACCTCGCCCGTAATAACCTGCTTCGGCCCATCGCCCGTCGCCTTGCGGCCGGTCGTAAGAATGCTGTAAGCCCCGCTGTAATGCTCAGCGTCGGACAAGGAAGCGACTGCCGCTCCATTCGCCGTCCAAGGCGCAAGTCCCTCCTCTGCTCCGCCATTATCGATCAGCTCCGATACCGAAGTATCGAGCATCGATACGTCATCGACATAGAAGTCCATCAGATCATTCGCAGGGTCCGGCGTTCCCGTCCAAGGCGTCTCGATAAAAATGAACGTCTCCGAAATGTCCGCATCGGCAGCCACGGTATACGTTCCTTCGATTGTGCCCCATTCGCCCTTCGCTATGGTCTTGGAGCCAAGAATCTTGATGCCCTGCCAGCTCGGTCCATGCTGAATGTCGAAGTTGAAAGGCTTCGTGTCCGGACCGCTCGTATATTTCACCTTAGCGGAGAAGCGATAGGTGACGCCTGCTTGGATCAATCCCGTTGTCACCTGCTTCGGCCCATCGCCCGTTACCGTCCTTCCCGTCACGAGCAGCGCCTTAGAGCCGCTGTTATGCTCGATATCCGTAACAGCTACCGATGCGCCATAGCTCCCCACCCATGAAGCAGCCTGCTCGTCCTCGAAGCCGCCGTTTACCAATATCTCTGTTCCGCCAGTGCTGCTGGGAGGCGCAGGCGGACTGCTTGCCTTCGGCTTCACTACGGTGTGATAGGCCGCCGCACGGCTAGCGTGCTGATAAAACTCGTCCGACGCCGCAATTGTCGTGGCCGTGATCCCGTTCGATGGCAGCCCTGTGTCGATCGCCGCCGGCACTTTGCCTTCTACGCCGAACACTGGCCAGCCGTCCGCCCATGTGACCGGCACGAGATACGGGATACGCCCGACTGCGCCGCGGTCGCCGAATAGCAGCGCATACCAATCTCCATTCACCGTATCGATGATGCCGCCCTGCGCGATGCCTTGATCCTGCAGCGCAGCTCTGCCTTCGTATGGTCCTGTAATTGTGTCCGAACGGAACACCAGCTCCGTACGCATGCCGCCCGTCGGCCACGTAATCAGGAAGACGTAATATTTGCCATTGATTTTCTGAATATGCGTGCCTTCTGCCGCCAAGCCTACGTTGCTGCCTGCTGCAAGGCTTGCATTGGGGATAATAACCTGGTCAAGTCCGCCCGGCTTCACGGCCGTCGCATCCGCATTCAGCTCGGTAATGCGGATATCGCCGCTGCCATGCACAAGATAGACTCGTCCGTCATCATCGAACAGCAGCGACATATCATGATAAAAACCAAGCTCGGACTTGGTCCAAGGGCCATGCTCGATATCCGTCGTTTGGAAAATGTACGTCCTGCCCGTTGTAGAGGAGCTGAACGTCACATAATATTTGCCGTTGTTATACCGCAGACTGCTCGCCCACGAGCCTTTGCCGTATTCGTTCTGCCCGCTGCTCAGCGTCTGCTTCTCGTCGTCTCCGAGCACATCGTAGACATAATTGACAATCTCCCAATGGATCAAATCGTACGACTTCATAATCGGCACGCCTGGATTCATATGCATCGTCGTGCTCGTCATGTAATACACATTGCCTACTCGGATAATATCGGGATCAGGAACGTCCGCCCAAATAATGGGGTTTTGATTCGAAGCGCTTACAGCTTGCTCCGCATGAATCGTTGACGGCGGGATTAAACTAAGCAACAGCATAAGCATCAACAGCAGGGACAACCACTTTCGACTCATTCTCGTCAATGTCTCCTTCCGAACAATTAAGGTGTTAAGTATTAAGGTGTCAAGCCTCATCTCTATCACTTATCTGTCGTACAACCTTGTGCGCGGCGCATGCCAAATGCTGCGGCGCCTTAATCGGACACCGACCACCTCCTTTCATATGGAATTCAACTAGCTTTCAACTAGCGAGATCTGAACGATAATCTGAAACCTACTAGGTCTTAACCGAGAGTCTGTTGTGTAGGAGATATCATCATGAGGGAATTGAGGGCGGATGCAAGCATCTAACGTACGAGTCGGACTTAGTGTATCGTCTGCAGTATACGCCAACAACCTGTGTAACCTTAGTTGTACAGCCCGCTGATTCGTGGTTATTGTGCATGGCATGGTGATCGGCTAAGCCGCACCAACAATAAAAAGGGCACCCTGGTGTAGCGGGTGCCCTTCGTCATATGGGTAACATCGTACCCCGATATAGCATGCTGTTTATACTTTCTTTACAAATTTGGATTTCAATTTCATCGCGCCGAAGCCGTCAATTTTGCAATCAATATTATGATCGCCGTCAACGAGACGGATATTTTTGACCTTCGTACCGATCTTCAGAACAGAAGAGCTTCCTTTTACTTTCAGATCCTTGATAATGGTCACGGTATCGCCGTCGTTCAATACATTCCCGTTAGAATCCTTGATCTGCTCGTTGTCATCGCTATTGTTCGCTTCCGACTCTTTCGGCCATTCATGGCTGCATTCTGGACAAATGAACAGGACGCCGTCCTCGTATGTATATGCAGAATTGCATTCAGGGCAATTTGGAATTTCCGCCATTATTCACTCTCTCCTATTCGCTGATGATATTCTTGCAATGCGTTGTGAAAACGATGAAACGGACTGGATAATGTTCGAATGTTCTTCTCCGTTCTCGCTCGCCTTCTCGGATCATGCTTGCAATGATTCAATCGATCAATGTTATAATCTATTTTATCCCTGAGCATGGGGATGTAGCCTGGTTCTCGATGCTTCGTTGCGAGCTCCTGCAGATCGGCACCTAATGCTTCGCCCAGCTTGCGGCTTGTGCGCATATCCAGTGACTTTTCCACAGTGAAATACGCCGGCGTATCATCTTCGCGATAGCTTTGACCCGGAACCTGTTTCCAGAATTCATTCCACTGCTCGTGTTGACTTGTTGCATATAACACGAATTTGAGATAGCCGCATAACCACGCTGTACAGCTTGTATTGCGTGTTGTGCATCCAAGTCCATTCACAAGATGACGACAGCCGATGCAGCAAGAGCCTCCGTATTTGATACAGACCTTGCAAATAGATTCTGAACCAGCCTCGTTCAACGCTTCAACACCAAGCTCGATGACCGACTGTCTGCTCATAGGTGTGAGTTGGGAGTTCGAATCGGATTTCGATTGTCCGCCATTAATCAAGGTCGACATTCCTCCCCCTCCACTCTTCCAAAAAATCAAATATTCAAAAATACAAATATAACAAGCATTATAATGCACATTCGCTCAAATAACAATTGATGTACAAGCTATTCCTTTAGCATTCCCATTATCCAAGAAGTATGTTTTGAAAATGTGCTATTATAGCTATATATTTCAAAGTTCAGGCGCTAAGGAGCATGTGCTATGAATCAGCATTCTAACATTCAACAATTTAAAGCCGAATTTTTTAAAGCGTTAGCTCATCCCATGCGAATCCGAATTCTCGAGGTTCTGTGCGAGGGCGACCGCAACGTTAATGAGCTGCAGAGCATATTAGGCTCGGAAGGCTCTGCTGTTTCTCAGCAGCTATCGGTGCTGCGCAATAAAAATGTGGTGAGCAGCATGAAGGATGGAACATCTGTCATCTATTCCTTGCGGGATCCGCTCATTAAAGAGCTGCTGGACGTCGCCAAGCAAATTTTTGACAACCATCTTGTTGACGCCATTTCACTGCTTGAGGTCATTCGCAATGAGCAATAATTCGTGCAACAGCCAGTAAAACAAGGGCATCCATGAGCAATTTCAAGGAGCACCTTGTTTTTTGCTTTTAACTAACCATTTTCGGGGAAACGGTTCAAATTCTAGCATTTGACTTTGTTAGCGGGTCAACGTTACATTTTCTATATATTCAAATAATCAAATATATGAGAATAGAAGGCGAACAGATGAAATGGACAGGGAGATACAAAGGCTATCATGCAGCTGCCTTTCGCAAGGATATCGTTTCGGGGCTCATCGTCGGCATTATCGCCATTCCATTAGGGATGGCGTTTGCTATTGCGTCTGGCGTCAAGCCCGAATACGGTATCTATACCACGATCATTGCCGGAATATTAATCTCTTTGCTGGGAGGCTCGAAATTTCAAATTGGCGGTCCGACCGGCGCTTTTATCCCTATCCTGTTCGCTATCGTCCTGCAGTACGGGTATGAGAACCTGCTGCTGGCCGGACTTATGGCAGGAATCATTCTTGTCTTCATGGGTTTATTCAAGCTGGGGGCTCTCATTAAATTCATCCCTCGCCCTGTAACGATTGGATTCACAGCCGGAATTGCCGTCATCATCTTCAGCGGTCAAATCACGAATTTTCTAGGTCTGAGCGGTGTGAAGAATCACGAAACATTCATTGCGAACATGCAAGAGATTGGAGAGCATCTGTCGACTACGAATATCTACAGTGTCATTACGGCTGGAATCTGTCTCGTGGTTGCTCTCCTAACGCCGAAGCTGCTGCCTAGAATTCCTGGTTCCTTAACGGGACTCATCGCATCAAGCGTTGTCGCCGCCTTGTTCTTCGAAGGGCATGTCGCAACGATCGGCTCTGCGTTCGGAGCGATCCCGAATGAGCTGCCCCAGTTCCATTGGCCAGCCATCACATGGGATCGACTGCGGACGCTGCTTCAGCCTGCATTAATAATCGCTATGCTGGGTGGTATCGAGTCCTTGTTGTCGGCTGTTGTGGCCGATGGAATGACGGGCACCCGCCATAACAGCAATCGCGAGCTGATCGGGCAGGGCATTGCGAACATCGTGACGCCTCTGTTTGGGGGAATCCCAGCGACCGGCGCCATTGCGCGAACGGCAACCAATATTAAGAACGGCGCAGCGTCTCCGATCTCCGGCATCATACATGGCATTGTCGTACTCCTTGTACTCCTACTGTTTGCTCCGTATGCTGCGAATATCCCGCTTGCCAGTATGGCTCCCATTCTGATGCTGGTTGCGTGGAATATGAGTGAACGCAAGGAGTTTGCGCATATCCTTAAGACGAGAACAAGCGATACGATCGTACTGCTGATTACCTTCACGCTAACCGTGCTCACGAGCTTGCCGACCGCTGTAGAAGTCGGCTTGGCATTATCGGTGCTTCTATTCGTGAAGCGAATGAGCGAATCGCTGAAGGTATCCAAAGTATTGCCCGATACCGCGGACAAACGCGCCAAGGTGAAAGCCTATATGGTAAGCGAGGCTCATGATTGCCCGCAGATTAGCATTTTCAACCTAGAAGGTCCTTTATTTTTTGGCACCGCCAATATGTTCGAGCTATTGATGACCGATACGCTTCGTCCGAAGCTTCGCGTGATCATTATCCGCATGACGAAAGTGCCCTATGTAGATATGACGGGCGAATCGAAGCTGGCCCGATTGGTTAACGATTTCAAGAAAGCCGGAGGAACGGTCCTGATCTCGGGCATCCAAGCGCAGTCTCTGGAAGTACTCAAGAAAACCGAGCTGTATTCCGTTATTGGAGAGCGCAATTTCTTTGAACATACGGGGGATGCCATTGATTATGCATTAGCTCATCTAGACTTCGGTACGTGCAGAGGCTGCAAGCATTTTGCGTTCCGTGAATGCGCAGCGTTGTCCGGAGTGAAGAATGTAGAGGCCTCTAAGTAAAGCGCTGGTATAGGTGTTATGCCAGGGAGCGCTGGTGCTCGCTATCGATGAAACGTAGGCGGTTACTGGTTACTGCGGTTACTGATTGCTGGTTGCTGCCGATATGGTTACTGGCGCGGCGCTACTGGTTACGGTTGCTGCTACTGTAACGGTTGCTGCTACTGTAACGGTTGCTATAGTGCTTATCTGGGCAAAATCATCGGTTTTTCATCGCTAACGGTTGCTATTGAGCGTATTTGGTCATAATGGACACAATTTTCACCCTCGCACACTCATTAACCACGCTCACAACCGTTAGCGAACCAAACGCACCTTTTTCGAGCAAATAGCCACTATGACAACCCTTAGCGTGCGAACCGCCGGAGCAGCAAAAAAATAAAATAAGCTGGCTTCCGGTACTATACCAGAATCAGCTTTACAAAATAAAGGTTATCTCACTGCCCATTCCGTGAGGTCTTGGATCACCAGCTCACCATGGTTTTACGAATTATGCAAGGTGATTAAGGTTTTATCGGCAGTCCTTGCTTATCCTTAAACTTGCCAACGACAATGACAACGAAATCAATCAAGGACCAAATACCGAAGCCGCCTAAAGTAATCAGTTGAAGAAAGCCTGTTCCTATTTTACCAGCGTAGAAACGGTGAATACCAAGTCCACCTAGGAAAAAGCAAAGTAGCAGCGCTGCAACAAACGACTTTTCACTCTTTATCATAAATGTATAATCTCCTCTAGTTGATTACTTTTTTAAAGCTAGCCCAATTATAAACACGTCGCAATACTGAAACATTAGTAAACCTTTGGGAGGAATGGCTTATACGACCAACTAAAGAAAAATTTTAAGAAAGGCTATATAAAAAGAACCCACCTGGCAAAGGTGGGTTCTTGCGTATCCGGGCTTACATAACACGCTGAGAAAAGCTTAGTCCTCGTAATCCGCGTAGCCGTTCTCGAGCAAATACTGCATCTCCGTGTCGAGAATCGTTTCGAGCGTGAGCTCGTCCAGCTTGATGTCCTTCTGGCGCAAAATGTAATCGACCAGCTCATCGCTGTCGATATCATATTCGCCTTGCGCGTTCGGTTTCGCTTTATCGATAAACGTCTGCTCGTGCTTCAGAACGAGCTTGATCGTGCTCGCAGCTACCTTTGTTTTCTCCGCTAGATGAGCAATCAGCTCGTCTTCATTGTACTCGACTTGTTCGTTAGCCATCTTCGTTTCTTACCTCCTGACAAATGATAAGCCCATGCAACACTAATTCTTACAGCTGGAACAGCGACAGCACGATTCCGACCAAGAAGCCGCACAGCGCACCGTTGACGCGAATCCACTGCAGGTCGCTGCCGACCTTCTCCTCCAGCATGCGGACGAGCGCGGCATCGTCCATCTGGTCGAGGTTCTCCTTCACCAGCTGACCAATGCGGTAATGGTTCGTCTCGACAAGATGAATCGCGTAGGCAAGCAGCTTATCCTCCCAGCCCGCAATCCGTTCGGGATCACGATTCAAGCTGCGTACGATGCCTGCATACATCTTGAACAGTACGCGGCCGCCGGTCTGACGCTGCTCCTCGAGCTTCTCGAGCGCCAGCGAGCGGAGCTCCTCAAGGCGAGCTTGTATGAACAGCTTGCCCTCTCCGCCCTCAATCATGCCGAGCACGCGGCCCTTCACGCGGTCGAGGCTCTCTTCATCCTCCGCCCATTGGAACAGACGGACGCGAATCTCACGCATAATCGTGTCCCGATACGTATTGTCCCGATCCTGCAGGCCGGCGATGCCGGAGACGAGCATGCCCTGCAGCATGCCACCCATCTTATCCTCGTCCATGAAGCCAGCGAACGCTTGAACGGCGAAGCCCATGAAGCCGCCCATCTTCACCTCGGCGAGCTTATCGGCAGCCAGCTTGCCCAGCATCAGCTTCGTTGCCGGACGCTTCGCCCAATTATGCGCTTCTTGGAGCACATAGTCGAGCGCCATCTCATCGTAGCCCGCTTCCATCGCTTTCGTCAGCAGCTTGTCTGCCGTCAGCTTCATATCGATATTGCGTACGACTGATGCAACCGCAGACTGTGCCAGCTCCGCCGCCTTCTCCAGCGGCAGCTGCTGCACGATCGGGATGACCTCTTCAATCATCATCGTCCGGACCTTGCGTCTTGCGAACAGACGCGTCAGCATCCGGCCGCCCATCTGCAGCATCTTAAGCTTGCGAAGACGATTCTCGATGCTCTCTTTGTTCAGCAGCTCGTTCTCAAGGGCAGAGATGAGCGAACGGATGATTTTGTCCCGATTGCGCAGCAGCAGCGACGTATGCGGAATCGGAATGCCCATCGGATGACGGAACAACGCCGTAACTGCGAACCAGTCCGCAAGCCCGCCGACGAGACCTGCCTCGAAGCCACCCTGCAAGATCTTCACAAGAACCGTATCCTTCAGCAGCAGCGTGATGATAAATCCGATTGCCATAACGGCAAGCGACATAATAGCCAAATATCGCGATTTCATGGTGAACCTCCTGCAGCACTTGATGTACCAAATGATACCTGTGTCGCGATCTGCTGTAAACATCTGCCGAATGATCACGGGAAGTTTCGGAACCATTTTTCCCAAAAATGGAACTCAGCATGCATATATGCCGCCGCCGAATGCAATCACCCAGTCCTACCGACCTTTAACAGCAGACAGGACGCGCTCGAGTGCCTCTTCCGTCCCCATGACTTGCTTCTCGCCCACACGCCGCTCCATATATTCAACCTGACCTGCTGCAATGTCACGGCCGACAACAATGCGAAGCGGAATGCCGATGAGGTCGGCATCCATGAATTTCACGCCTGCCCGCTCGTCGCGGTCGTCCAGCAGCACCTCGATCCCTTGTGCGAGCAAACGGTCATACAGCTGCTCTGCCGCCTGCATCTGTGCCTCGTCCTTCACTGCTACTGGAATGAGATGCACCTGATAAGGCGCAATTCCCATTGGCCAAATGATTCCGTTCGCATCGTAATGCTGCTCCACAACAGCCGACAGCACGCGGGAGACGCCGATGCCGTAGCAGCCCATAATCATCGTCTGCGATTTGCCCGCGCTATCTAAGAACTGCGCTCCCAGCTTCTCGCTGTACTTCGTGCCAAGCTTGAACACATGCCCGACCTCGATCCCGCGATAGAACTGCAGCGTTCCATCCGAGCAGCTTGGGCAGCCATCCCCTTCAGCCGCATTCCGGAAATCGCCCGTACGGGACAGGTCGAAGTCACGGCCCGGCTGGACATTGCGATAGTGGTAATCGCCTTCGTTCGCACCTGCAATGCCGTGCGTCAGCTCGGCTGCCGCATGGTCGACAAGCACAGTGAGCGTCAACCCGACGGGTCCGATGAAGCCCGTTGGCACGCCAGTCAGTCGCAGCACCGTCTCGCTATCTGCAATCGCAATGTCCGCGGCGCCGAGGTAATGCTTCACCTTCAGCTCATTGATTTCATGATCACCGCGGACAACAACTGCAACAGCCTGCTCATCAGCAATGAAAACGACGGTCTTCAGGATGTCCGAAGCCGCTGCGCCAACCGACTGTACCAGCTCATCAATCGTACGGATGCTTGGCGTGTGGAACTTCTCTATTACCGGGGTGGAAGATGCCTCCGCGTGGTCATGAGCGCGGCTGCCTTCGCCGGTTGACGCTCTGGATGTCGCCTTCTCCAGGTTCGCTGAATAACCGCAGTGCGAGCACGCCGCAATCGTGTCCTCGCCAATGTCGGCCAATGCCATGAATTCATGCGTGCCGCCCTCGCCGCCGATCGCGCCAGCATCTGCCTCAACCGCACGGAAGTTCAACCCGCATCGTTCGAAAATGCGATGATAAGCGTTATACATCCGCTGGTAAGAAGCATCGAGCCCTTCCCAGTCGGTATCGAACGAGTAGGCATCTTTCATCAGAAATTCGCGTCCGCGCAGCAGACCGAAACGTGGACGACGCTCGTCGCGGAACTTCGTCTGAATCTGATACAGCGTAACCGGCAGGCGGCGGTAGCTGCTGATTTCGTTGCGAACGAGCGTCGTAATGACCTCCTCATGCGTAGGTCCAAGCGCGAATTCGCGCTCATGGCGATCCTGCAGCCGCATCAGCTCTGGGCCGTATACATCATAACGTCCCGACTCCTTCCACAGCTCCGCCGGTTGAAGCGCAGGCATCAGCAGCTCCTGCGCACCTGCCCGATCCATTTCCTCGCGAACGATTTGCTCGACCTTGCGGAGCACACGTCTGCCTAGCGGCATGTACGTGTAAATCCCTGCTGCTACTTGACGAATATAACCTGCACGCAGCATAAGCTGGTGGCTGACGGCCTCTGCATCCCCTGGCGATTCGCGCAGAGTTGAGAGCATTAATTGATTTTGGCGCATAACGAATTCCTCCTGACATCATGAATAAGTGAGTTTCCTTCAGACGACAACAACAAAAAAACGCATCCGTCAGGGACGAATGCGTCGTGGTACCACCCTTATTCTAACTGCGAGCAGAGCATCGCTGCCCGACTCTACAGTCCTTCCTTCCATAACGGCATGAATGCCGGCAGCAGAGTCAGCTTGAAGAAGCCGGTGCTGCAGCTCGCAAGGTAGGAGAATCGTTCGATCGTGGACGGGAAGCCTTGCAGCCGGTGAGCTTCCTCTCTGGACTTCGATCATGGAACGACTGGCCTTGGTCAGCGCTGTTGTTGCGATATATGACTTATGTGGTAAGATTAGCGAATTGTACGCCTTGCGTCAACTGCTATTTGACTGTGAACGCGATCGTCACGGACAGCTTATGCGGCTGCGGACTCTCGTCGACCAGCAGATTGAAATCAGCGAAGCCGTTCACCTCATAACGCCCAGGGAGAAAACCATTAGCCGTGAAATCCTTGATGAACTGGATGTAGTCCTTCGGATCCTGATCTGCAGAGTACCCGCCAGAGACGCGGTATTGTTCCCGAAGCGGCTCCCCTTTCTTCAAGGTGGTCGCGAGAAGCGGCTCATCCATCATATAACCGATATCGTAACCTCTTGTCGTTTCTTTCATCGGAAAATAAAACGGCGACATCGCATGCGTAATCGTCACCTCATCCTGATCCCCTACATATTCAAGCTCCGCATACAGCTTCACGCTGTCTGCAGCTTGATCCGCCGACGTCTCAGCGACAAGCCGATAGACGAAATCGCCTTCCTTCACCTCTTGGGCTTGCGGTAACACGTCTTTCTTCTGGTTGTTAGCCGGCGCTTGCGAGTTGTCAGCGCTTAGACTCTTTTGTACACCGCCGCATGCACTTAGCATTAATGCACATACGAGCAGGAGCAGCAGACTTATACTTGTCCATTGTTTGGTTTGTTTCATTCATGATCACCTCGTACCTACTAGACGCATATCGCATTCATTAAGTTACGATATTGCTGTGAAATAGGCAGATGTGCCGTCTCATCGTCCTATCTCCTCCGAATATAGTGTGTCATGTACCTAGTTCGAAGGAGCGTGCGAAACTCGATACGATGAAAACGACAGCAGCAAGACAGACGTCTGAGGTGTACCGCGTCATTGAGAAAATACGCGTCGGCCGCAATCCGACAAATGCGGTCTTCAATGTCCGAACGAGACGCATCTATGTTGTAAACAACGGCGCAGCTAACATCCCCAGTACAGTGTCCGTCATTAACAGTATAACCGACCGCGTGATCCGAACAGTCAAGATACCGGATGGCTCCGCTCAAGCAGCGGTCAACCCGCGCACGAATCGGATCTATGTGTCCTCCTTTTCGAACCGAGTCGCGGTCATTAATGGCTCATTGAATCGAGTCGTCGCACTCGTAAAGGTCGGCCCTAACCCGATGGGGCTGGCTGTCAATCGACGGACGAACCGCATCTACGTGTTGAACCACGATAACAATACGCTATCGGTCATCAGCGGTGCAGGGGCTCGTGTCATTGCGACCATTCGGGTCGGGGCACAAAATCCGAACTTCGGCGGAGCCTTCACGATTGCGGTCAACGAGCGTACGAACCGGATCTACGTGCTTAGTACGGGGGGCCGGACGGTGACGGTCATCAATGGGGCAACCAACCGGGTAATCCGAACCGTTACCGTCGGGGATTTCCCTACGGTGATTAAGCTGAATAGCCGAACAAATCGCATCTATGTCTCAACGAGCAGAGGGTTGGTTGTCATCAACGGAACGACAAATCGGATCGTTACGACGATCACGGGCATAGGTGAAGTCGGCGTGTTCGGCATTAATCCTCGCACATGCAGATTGTACGCTCCCGATGATTCATCTCGCATTGTGAATGTCATTAATACCCGGACGAATCAGGTTGTAGCCCGGATTACAAATGGCATTTTTCCAATACAAATCTATATTAATCGCAGGACGAACCGGATCTTCTCTGCTACGCTTGGATCGGACGCCGTGCCAACTACGGTGACCGCGATTAATGGAAGAACGAACCGCGTTATCAACACCGTGTCGCCGGGCCAAGGCGTTATCGCAGGCATTGTGAACATGCGGAGCAACAAGCTGTACACCGTCAACCAGCAGGATAATAACGTTTCGGTCATCGCCCCTCGTCCGAGGCGGCAGCTTGCTGAGAAGCACTAATCGATGAAGCGGTGCGTCGCGCGCCGCTTTCTTTCATATTTTGATAGAAAACCACTTAAATCTTCTATATTCGTGTTAACCGCTGCGTCATATAATAAAGGTAAGTATTAAGTATTAAACAAACATACAATACAAGGAGAGATATCACTTGCGTCCTAAATGGGTATATGAACCACCAGCGAATGGTTACCCGGAATGGAATAACAACCCGGAGATTTTCGAGCTGAATCGCATGAAAGCGCATGCTTCGCTCATGCCTTTTCCATCGCTAGAACAAGCTCTGGAGGGTAAACATACAAGCTCGCCGTACTATCAGTCGCTTAACGGCGTGTGGAAATTCGCTTTTGCCGAAACGCCTGCGCAGCGCATTACGAATTTCTATGAAGCAGACTTCGATTACAGCGGCTGGGCGGATATGCCTGTGCCGTCGCATTGGCAATTCCAAGGCTACGACTATCCGCAATATACGAACGTTCGTTATCCGTGGGCAGAGCGCGAGCCGGATCTGAAGCCTCCTTTTGCCCCGACGGTCTACAATCCAGTTGGCTCTTACATACGGACGTTCACGGTGCCAGCCGCATGGACTGGACAACCGGTGTTCATCAGCTTCCAAGGCGTTGAATCCGCTTTCTACGTCTGGCTGAACGGCGAGCTTGTCGGCTACAGCGAAGACACGTTTACCCCGGCTGAATTCGATCTTACGCCATACCTGATCGAAGGCGAGAACAAGCTGGCCGTTGAAGTGTACCGCTGGTGCGACGCGAGCTGGCTGGAGGATCAGGACTTCTGGCGTCTGAGCGGTATTTTCCGCGATGTGTATCTGTATTCGACGCCGAAGCTGCATGTTGCCGATTTCTTCGTTCGCACGGAGCTGGATGCCGCTTATCAGGACGCTAATCTGGAGCTGGACGTTCGCGTTGAGCGCTACTGGGACACCACTGCAGGCGACTTCCAGCTGGAAGCGCAGCTGTATGATGCGGCTGGTCAGCCGGTTTTAACATCGCCTATCGCTGCTTCTGCTGTCATTGGGGATGCCGGTGAGATTGAGCTGAAGCTCGCAGCCGCAGTCGCGAATCCATTGAAATGGAGCGCAGAAACGCCGAACCTATATACGTTCGTAATCTCGCTGCGGGATGCTTCGGGCGAATTGGTCGAGGCCGTTAGCTGCCGCGTTGGCTTCCGCAAGTTCGAGCTCAAAGATGGCATTATGCATATTAACGGCAAACGAATTCTGTTCAAAGGCACGAACCGCCACGAGTTCAGCTGCGAGACAGGCCGTGCGCTTGGTGTTGAGGATATGATCCGAGACATCGTGCTGATGAAGAGTCACAACATTAACGCAGTCCGCACATCGCATTATCCGAATCAGCCGATCTGGTACGAGCTGTGCGATGAGTACGGCTTGTATGTCATCGATGAGACGAATCTGGAGACACACGGCTCTTGGACGTATGGTCAAAAGGATCTGCCGTCGCACACCGTACCGGCCAGCCACCCGGAATGGCGCGAGAACGTATTGGATCGCTGCAACTCCATGTTCCAGCGGGATAAGAACCATCCATCGATCGTCATCTGGTCGCTTGGCAACGAGTCGTTCGGCGGAGACAATTTCATCGCGATGCATGATTATTTGCGCGAGGTCGATCCGACCCGTCTCGTACACTATGAAGGCATCTTCCACTACCGTCCATCGGAAGCGGCCTCCGATATCGAATCGACGATGTATGTAAGAGCGCGTGATGTTGAGAGGTACGCGCATGGCAATCCGAAGAAGCCATACATTCTGTGCGAATACTCCCATGCGATGGGCAACTCGTGCGGCGCACTTCATAAGTACACGGAGTTGTTCGACAAATATCCAATCATCCAAGGCGGCTTCATCTGGGACTGGGTCGACCAAGCCATTCGGACGAAGACGGCAGATGGCGTGGAGTATCTCGCTTATGGCGGCGACTTCGGCGAATCGCCGCATGACGGCAACTTCAGCGGCAACGGCCTTCTATTCGGCGACCGCACCGTAACGCCGAAGCTGCTGGAAGTGAAGCGCTGCTATCAGAACGTGGATTTCGCGGCGGTTGATGCGGCTGCGGGCCGTATTCAACTGAAGAACAAAAACTTGTTCATCGACTTGGGCGAATACGATCTGGTGTGGCAGCTGGAGCTGGACGGCTTGGTGGTGCAGAAGGGACAGTTAACGGTTGCCGCTGCGCCGGGCGAAACGGTTGAAGTCGTTGTGCCATACGTGGCGCTAGATGCTGCGGAGCGCGCTGGCCGTGAAGCGGTATTGAGCGTGTCGCTCGTGCTTCGCGCAGCGACGGCATGGGCCGATGCAGGCCATGAGGTGGCTTGGGAGCAGTTCGTGCTGGCGCCGCGCTCGGTGGGCGTGGCTGCAGGTAGTGCGGGTAGTGTGGGTAGTACAAGTGGTGCGCTTCGCGTATCGGAGGATGGAGACTCCCTGACGGTTGCTGGCGATCAGGTGGCGGTTGCGTTTAACCGTACGACGGGTCAGCTCGTATCGTACCGCTCCGCTTCAGGTCAAGAGCGTCTGCTCGCGCCTGTTCGTCCGAACTTCTGGCGTGCGCCGACGGACAACGATCGCGGCAACAAAATGCCCGTACGCTGCGCGGCATGGAAAGAGGCATCCACATCGCAGCAGCTCGTGGATCTGGCATGGCGGATGGATGGCAGTCACTGCATCGTAACCGTTGTGCTGGCGGCTGCGACTGTACCGGCATCGACAGTAACACTGCAGTATGACATTCGTCCCGATGGTGCTGTTGTGGTGCAGCAGGATCTGCTCCCGGGCAGCGACAAGCTGCCAGACCTGCCGGAGTTCGGCATGCTGTTCGTGCTCGACGGCAGCTTGGATTCCATCGAATGGTACGGCCGCGGACCGCATGAGAACCATTGGGACCGCAAAACGAGTGCCCGCCTTGGCCGTTTTGCAGGCACGGTAGGTTCGCAGTATGTTCCATACCTGAAGCCGCAAGAGTGCGGCAACAAGACGGACGTCCGCTTCGCTTCCGTGACGACAAGTGCAAACGGTGATGGCCTGCGCTTCGAGAGCAGCGGCCTCATGGAGTGGAGCGCACTCCCCTGGACGCCGGAAGAGCTCGAAGCTGCTGACCACGGCTACAAGCTGCCGGTGTCGCAGCAGACAGTCATCCGCGTCAACGACAAACAAATGGGCGTTGGCGGCGACGACAGCTGGGGCGCTCCGACGCACGTGGAGTACACGCTGCCTGCAAACCGCACGTACAGCCTGCGGTTCACGGTGAAACCGGTGTAATCAGGAACACCCCCTGCCAGGTTGGATGGCAGGGGGTGTTTTCGTGTCCAGCCGTAGGCTGGACGTTGCGCCGCGGGCGGCGGCGCTTGCGCTCGCATGAGGTGCATTTCTGCACCTCATCGCGCTCGACGCGGCGCTTGCGCTCGCAGGAGGTGCACTTCTGCACCTACAGCCGCCCGCAGCGGCGCCTTTGCTCCGCGTAGGTGCATTTATGCACCTACAGCCGCCCGCGGCGGCGCCTTTGCTCCGCGTAGGTGCATTTATGCACCTACAGCAACCCGCGGCGGCGCCTTCACTCCGCGTAGGTGCACTTATGCACCTACAGCCGCCCGCAGCGGCGCCTTCGCCCCGCGTAGGTGCATTTATGCACCTACAGCCGCCCGCGGCGGCGCCTTTGCTCCCCGTAGGTGCATTTATGCACCTACAGCAACCCGCGGCGGCGCCTTTGCCCCGCGTAGGTGCATTTCTGCACCTACAGCAACCCGCGGCGGCGCCTTTGCCCCGCGTAGGTGCATTTCTGCACCTATCTGCTCACAGCCCAACTAACTCATTATTCTTCTTTAGTCTCTAAACTTAAGATCAGTGGTGCATGGTCACTCTTATCTATCCAATCCGAAACTTCTCCTACTTCATAGTGCTCTAAGCTTCTATAAAGCGGATGCGACATGAAGCAATAATCGATATGGAATAGAGCCTCGGCACTCCTTCTATAGAAATGAGTAAACCGAGACTCACGCCCCTGCTTTTCGTTATAAAACCGATGATACGTACTTACAATACCTGCTTCTTCGAGCATATTCACAAGAGCGGAGTGATTTCCATGTTGAACATGCTTGTTATCCCAAATGCTGTTGCTATTGAAATCCCCAATTATCATTACATTGCTCTCCGCTACAACGGGCAAATAATATTTCATAGCTTGAATGAAGGAGCCTGCATACGCAAGCTTCTTATCTAGCTTCAACCAAACAGCGAATAGTGTGAAATCATATCCATTTGCTCTTACCTCTATCGGAATGACCCACTTATACTCAGGCGAATAATACGGAGCTATGCTATGAACGATATTAGATTTAAATTCTACGCCTATCCCCTTGTAGGAGCTATCTCCAAACCATAGATCCGTACTCGACGCTAACGAGCTTTCGGAACATTCTATAATGACTTTAATACCAGCATCGTACGATTCAAGATAATGACGTTTCTTCTGATATGCCATCTGACAATTCCATGAAAGTACTTTGATATCGCCGTCTTCCTTTCAAATGAATTTGCCCTAGAATACCTCCCCCTTCACCTTCCAGCTTCCGATGCTAATCGAGCCGCCGGATCTTACGCTGGAAGCGCACAAATCCATACAATAGAACAATCACAACCAGAACTTGCAGCACAACAACGGAACTAATGAAACTTCTAACGGTCACCGACTTATCATACCAGCTCCATACGTTCATGATATTAACGATTATGATCGGGAAATTGGCAGCTGCCAGCAAGACCAGCATCATTTGAACCCTCCTGAGCAGCTGTACAAGCGAACTACGATCGGTATAAATTTGTGTGGATGTTTCCCCTTCCATGTACGGTTTGCGATAATAATGCCAACCCATGTTTGACCCTACGCGCTCCCAACCCAGATCCTTAAACAAGGCGTAATATTCATTCAATTGGTCCTGTTCCTTGATCTGTTGATAGTCCATTCGATATACATAGCGTATGGAGACGTCTTTCTTGAAGGCATAGCGGAACGTTCCCGGCTTCTCCAAGTGCTCCCCTTGAGCAGATAAGTTGTTCAGCCACTCTTCATCCTTCTCGTAGTTCCACACGAAAGACACCCTAGTCCGCGTAACAAATTGGTCAACAGCAGATAGCGCCATTGGTTATGCTCCTCCTTCATTCGTCTGATCGACTGCCAGCCTAGCATTGTGCAGCAGTTCCTCCAACCGAACCATCTCACCTTTCAGAACATTGCGGCCTTTGTCGGTTATCGCATACAACTTCCGTCTCGAATCGGCACTATCTGCTTCTTGCGCAAAATCAATAAGACCTTTCTTCTGCAGCGTACTAAGCGCCGTATACAACGTCCCCGCCCCGATCTTAACCCGGCCGTTGCTCATCTGCTCAACATCCTGCATCATGGCATAACCGTGTGCGTCTGCTCGATACAAAGCAACCAAAATATAAAAATACGCCTCCGTCAACGGCAGCAAATCCTGCACGGAATCCTTCACGTCCTCACCCCTGCTTCAACTTACCTAATGTGTCTTATCACCATCAATTAGATCGCATGTCGATGTATTGACAAACGATATATCTACTGTCGATATATCGTTCATCGATATAATAGCGTAAAGGGATTCCAACTGTCAATCTGTACCACACACTATTTTGTATAAAATAGGCCGACCACCTCGACGCCCCTCGATTACCATTCACATCGTGCAATGAGTAACGTTAAACGCAGCAAGGCCATCCTTCGAAAAGGATGGCCTTGTTCATAGTTGAACCCCTCCGCCGCGACACTCCCCCGTAGTGAAGCAATCACCAGTTACTTCTTCAAATGATAAGGCACCGTCGTCAGCACGACGCTCGAGTGGTGCAGCAGCCGAGTGCGTAGATAGAAGCTGGTCTGGTTATGCAGAATGTTGTGCCAGCCCTTCTTCGGAATGAACTGCGGGATAATGACGGTAACCTGGTGATTCGCCTCTCTCGCCTTACGTTCCACTGTATCCACGAACTTAAGCAGCGGCTGAACGATGCTGCGGTACGGTGAATGGAGCGTGACGAGTCGGACGTCCGGCATAAAGCTCTCCCATTTGCGCTCGAAGACAGCTTCTTCATCCCGCTCGAACGGAATATAGACTGCGATAATCTGCGCGGGACCAAGCGACTTGGCATATGCAAGCGACTGCTCAACCACATGCGTAATGCCCGAGACAGGCAAAATAATAACATTGCCTTCAATCGGCAGGACTGGCTCACTCGTCGCGCGGCTCAGCTGCTCACCAATCGCTTCATAGTGCTTATTGATGCAATGCAGGACGAAGATAAGCACCGGCAGGAAGATGAGCACCGGCCACACATGCGAGAACTTCGTCAGGAAGAAAATGATCGATACGGTAAAGCTGATCAACGCACCGACGCCGTTAATGGACAGCTTCGCCACCCAGCCCTTCGGCTTCTCGCGAATCCATTTGACCATCATGCCCGTCTGCGACAGGGTGAACGGAATGAATACGCCAACCGCATAGAGCGGAATCAGTTGATCCGTCTGCCCTTTGAACAGAATGATCAACAGGATCGACAGAACCGCCAAGCTGATAATACCATTCGAGTAACCGAGACGATCGCCCCGAGCGGTAAACATACGTGGGATAAACTTGTCTTGGGCCAAATTGACCGCCAGCAGCGGGAACGCAGAGTAGCCCGTGTTCGCTGCAAGCACTAGAATAAGCGCGGTTGTACCTTGAATGAAGAAGTACATGAAATGGCGTCCAAACGTATCCTCCGCAATCTGTGACACAACCGTAACTTCCGCCTTCGGCGAAATGCCGTAGTAGTACGCTAAGAAGACGATTCCTGCGAACAAAACGGCAAGCAGCAAGCCCATCGCAGACAGCGTCTTCGCTGCATTGTTCGGCGCTGGCGGCTTGAAATTCGGAATCGCGTTCGAGATCGCTTCAACCCCCGTCAGCGCCGAGCTGCCGGATGCGAATGCCTTCAGCAGCAGGAACAAGCTGATACCCGCCACATGTGTGCCCATCGACGTATGAAGCTCAGGCGCAACGCCGCCCGCTGCGATATTGTACAAGCCCGCTCCGATCAGAATGAACAGCGCCAGCACGAACAGGTAAACCGGATACGCGAGAATGGATGCGGACTCCGTCACGCCCCGCAGGTTGAGCAGCGTAATAAATATGACGAATATGACTGCAATAAGAACCGTGTGCTCATGCAAACTCGGGAACGCCGATGTGATCGCATCCGTTCCTGCGGAGACGCTTACCGCTACTGTCAGAATATAATCGACCAGCAGCGATACGCCCGCTACCAGCCCAGGGTATTTACCTAGATTTTGCTTCGAGACGACATACGCGCCGCCGCCATGCGGATAAGCAAAAATAATTTGCCGATAAGATAAAATAAGTGCCGTCAACAGTGTAAGTACACCAACGCCGATCGGAATCGAATACCAGAATGCGGTCACGCTGACCGCAGCGAGCGCGATTAATACTTGCTCCGGACCATAAGCCACCGACGACAAAGCATCCGATGACAGGATCGCCAGAGCTTTCTTCTTATTCAACCGCTGTTCGCCAAGCTCGGTCGATTTCAATGGGCGTCCGATAATAACGCGTTTTAAACTTGCAATCACAGATTAGTCCTCCTAGACCCGGCATGCACTCTTGTTTCTCTATTTTTGCGCAGCAAAAAACCGCAAGGCTTCTCCTTGCGGTTATCAGTAACCGAAGTCGTGTCCCCCCTCAACAACGCTTACGAGGTTAGCTGTCGGATTCGGGCGGTTGAAGTCGCCCTACGATGCGTGTACACCGATTCACCCCTGGCGCAGTTATGCTGCATAAAGCGCCGTTGGTTCCCCCGTTTTCTTTTCAGAAACTCAGCGAATATGTGATGCGCTAATCATAACGCCATCACCTATTACTGTAAAATCGCGTTTTGGGGCAAAAAAGATTAGAAAGAATGCAGCTGCAAGAATGTAAACGCTTGCTATCATGTGTCTTATCGATTATTTAAGCTAGGGCTGCCTTTTTCTCGCGCTTGCGCATATTGTCACGCAATTCAATCTGCCGCACAGTTACTGCACGGCTAATTTCTTCTTCTTCGTAATATGGAGCTCTCCTTGCATCACATGAAGGTAAATCGTGTAATTTCCAGCCGCAGCAAAAGTATATTCCGCAGCAAATTGACCGTTGCCTATTGAAGTTGTCTTCACATATTCAGGCAGCCCTTTGTTGTCCGGCTTGCGAATGTCGATCTGCACATTTGGTGTTATATCGTCGCGCAGACCTGTCGTCTGCACGATCAATTTGCCTGCCTCATTGGCCCTCACTGTCACTGGATCACTCGCCAGCTCCACGGTAACGTCCTTCGGATCAACCTCACCTTCCTCAGCCGCTGCCCCGCAGCCGACTAAGCCTATTACAACCATCACAATAACTGCAATCGTCAGCCATCTAGTCGATTTCATTGCGATTCCGTCCTTCCATCCATTGCTGATCTACATCATTATACCCGCTGATGATCGCAGCTAGTAGGAAAGTAACGGGATCGTCAAATTTGTCTTTTCGGTGACTTTGGTCACAATGTGCGTAAAGTCACCTTAAGAAGTAACTTAATGGCATACGCTCGTCATATTAGACCATTCACCCCACACCGTGGAAACCTCTATACTTGTTTACAAAAACAAGGAGGTTTCCCATCATGTCAACCTCATCTCCTCCTATTCGAGTCGTGATTGGCGCAGGAGCATCCAATAACAATCCGGATTGGCTGCAGACGCAGCAATCCGAGCTTGATCTGCTTCTGCCCGAAGATTGGGCCGCTAGGTTCCAGCCTGCATCCCTGTCGGCTATACTAGCCGAGCATGTTTGGGAGCATCTCGACTTCGAAGAAGGCGTTCAAGCAGCGCGAAATTGTTATAGCTATTTAAAACCGGGTGGATATGTACGATGCGCCGTTCCAGATGGATATTTTCCCGATGAGATCTACCAGCAGATCGTCCAAATTGGCGGACCTGGTCCTGCCGACCATCCCGCTGCCAGCCATCGGATTGTTCACAACTATCAGACGCTGACCGCCATGTTCGAGGCTGCTGATTTCGAGGTGCGCCTACTCGAATATTGCGACGAGGATGGGCAGTTTCACTATGAGGAGTGGGACACAGAGCAAGGCTTCATCTATCGCTCGCTCCGATTCGACCATCGCAACCAAGAAGATAAATTGGGCTTCGTCTCACTTATTGTGGATGCCAGAAAGCCGAACAAGCAAGGGGCGAATTAGATGGTCAAGACATCAGCCTATCCTGCGTCGGCGGCACGTTAGGTGTGGGTAAACCACTCTTATTTGTACAAAACCGACGTTCGCGCACATTTAAGAGTGGTTCATACACGCTTAATTCACAGCTAGACCCAACTATCCTGCGATGGCGGCACGTTAGGTGTGGGTAAACCGCTCTTATTTGTACAAAACCGACGTTCGCGCACGTTTAAGAGTGGTTCACCTACTCTTAATTCACACCTCGACCCGACTATCCTGCGTTGGCGGCA
>Ga0182738_1000790_pt1 | contig 42396 bp, 42 predicted proteins | sample eDN5th30CBELigMG_FD_128876 | JGI IMG/M metagenome (GOLD analysis project Ga0182738, IMG submission 128876) | Enriched Miracle-Growth compost microbial communities from Emeryville, California, USA - eDNA 5th pass 30_C BE-Lig MG (version 2)... ...
ACAGATCTACTAATTAAAATGCTGGAGCCAGAGAATGTCTGAAGCAGACACACACAAGACAATGATAAAAGCAGTGGCGCAAGCGCTGGGAGATGAACTGCTTAATAACGGTGCGCCGATGCGTCGCCTTGATGCGCAATCCGTCGTGCGAACAGTATTCGCACACCGGCCGCTTCGCAGGACTGGCCCAGACGTGGATGTCTCGGCGCCTCTCGACCCGCTGAACTACTAAATCCCTAACCCCTAAGATAGAATCGACGGGGGACATCGGCATTGCTCCATTAAACCTGTTCTTCGCAAAAACAAGTCTAATGAATGTCGGTGTCCCCCGTTAATGATGTAGAGCCTAACGCTACCCCTCAAACTGATTGAACGCCTCCAGCGCCCGCGCAGAATAAACATAAGCGGCACCGGCATTCAACGCAATAGCCGTGCCCAAGGCTTCAGCCAGCTCCTCCTCTGTCGCACCAGCCTTACGAGCCGCTGCCGCATGAGAGGAAATACATCCGTCGCAGCGCGTCGTCACGGCAACGGCCAACGAAATCAGTTCACGCGTCTTGCTATCGAGCGCCGTGCCCTGTGCAACAGCCTCATTCAACCCGCGATATGCCGCCGTCACGGCAGGATTTTTCTCAGTCAACCTGCCGGCGGACTTTCGCAGATTGCTCAGGGTATCAGGCCAATTGTTCATCATGCATATACTCCCAGGGATTAAGCCGATTCAGACACTGTCTGGGCGGCGGGTTCAACAACTGCACTGTCGTGTCCTGCCGTTCGGTCAGACGCCAGCTACCCACAAGTTGGGTACCGTCGAATTCGAGTAGCCTGACACGAACGCCTTACGCTGTCCGGTCTGCGCATCGTAAACACTGCGATGAATACGGCCGATGTTTCCGCCGTACAAATGAATGCTCACGGAAACCCGATCGTCGTAAGCATTTCGCACACGATGAATGTCGCCTATCGTCGGCGACACACAATCGACCTGCCCAGGGCTGAGCGTCTTCTCCGGTCCGGATGGCTCCATGCCTTTATCCGTGAGCCGATAGGGCTGGTCACACTCCGCCCCTCTCAACATACCGATCACGCCCCATACCGTGTGATCATGCACAGGCGTCTTTTGCCCCGGCCCCCACACAAAACTCACCAACGAGAAACGATCTTGCGGGTCGCCATACAGCAAATACTGGCGATAAAACTCCGGATGAGGAGCTGCCATGTCATCAGGCAGCCAATCGTCGACGGCAACCAGACCGGCCATCGCCTGCTTGGCTTCACCCAATATCCGCGATTCGTCCAATCCAGGACGCTCGACAAGCCGGCTCAGCATGGAAACCGTTTCGAGCAATCTTTCATATGCCATGATCCTCCTCCCTCAGGCCAAACGCTGAGCCAGCACATTGTCGACAAAGGCGCCCGCATGCCCCACATAGTTATGCGGAGACAACATCCGGTCAATCGCAGCCTCATCCAAACGCCCTTGCACATCCGGATCTCGCAGCAACGCCTCTTTCAGAGACCCGCCGTTTTCAAACACATCCATGCAAATGCGATAGACGATCTCATGTGCCTCTTGCCGCCCCAAAGCTGCACTCATTCCCATCATCACGGCCTCAGACATCAACAGCCCTTTCTGGAAAAAGAGATTCTTTTCCATGTTTTCCGTGCGCACGCTAAGCCCTGACGTCACGTAAATCATCTTCGACACGGCGGCATGCGTCATGTTGAAAACCCGGCCGATGTATTCCCGCTCAGATTGCAGGACGACCTTATCCCGCTCGTGATCCGCCACGATGCCTTCTATCGCCAGAGGCACCGTCGCACGCACCACCCGATTGATGGCGATAACGCCTTCGCACACCGGAGGATTGCGCTTGTGCGGCATCGTGCTGCTGCCAACCTTGCCCATGGCAAATGGCTCCTCCAGCTCCGCCGTCTCGGTTTTTTGCAGACTGAACACCTCATGGGCCATCTTTCCAACCGTGCCGCATGCAATAGCCAACACGGAAATCAGCTCGGCAATGTTGTCTCGCGAGGTATGCCACGTAATGACCGGGCACCCCAAGCCCAGCTCGGCAAACAGACGTTGCTGCACAGCCATGCCCGGCTCGCCCAATGCCGCCAATGTTCCCACGGCCCCGGAAAATTGCCCCACCAGAACGCGTTCGCGCATTTGCCGCAAGCGCGTGAAATTGCGGCGCAGCTCTTCTGCCCAACCTGCCGCCTTGAATCCAAACGTGATAGGCAGGGCATGCTGGCCATGGCTGCGGCCCACCATGACTTGATCACGATGCGTTTGCGCCAGCGTCCGCACATTCTCGTATAGCTGACGATAGGCGGACTCGATTTCATCCAGACCATCTCTGATCTGCAAGATGGTGCCGGTATCCATAATGTCCTGAGTGGTCGCCCCCCAATGGATGTACTCGCCCGCATCACCATCGCAGGCCTTCTTCATCGCCCGCAACAGCGGAACAATAGGGTGCGCCGTGCGATCCATCTCTGCTTTCAACGCCGGCAGATCAATATTTTCGACCTTGCATTTACGCTGTATCTCTTGCGCAGCATCCTGAGGGATAATCTCCATTTCGCCTTGAATTTTGGCCAGCGCTGCCTCCACATCCAACCACCGCTGCACGGTTGTCTGGTCGCTGAAAATATCGCGCATCGCCTCGGTGCCGAACTGATCCCGAAACAACTCACTGTCAATGACATAGGTACTCATTAGACTCATGCTCCTTCTGAACGATCATGTTCTTGACGTAGAGCGGGTGCGCTCGACACTTGCCGAAAATACCCAGCCCATTGGGAAACATCGGAGGATTGCCGCATGGACAGCAGCGCATCCTGCAGCGTGGTTGTCTGGTCACGATCAAATCCCGACTGCGTTAGCAGCGACCGCGTCTTTTCCAGTAATTTCTCTTGCTGACGATCCAGATCGCTCTCTGGCCGGCTCGCGTCATAGGTACGAGCATCGCGATCTCCCGACACAAAAGTCAGCTCAACGCGGGCGTTAGCCCGCGGCATGCGCTCATCCGGCCGAACCTCGATACGTGAACGCCAGTCCGTCACCTCAGCATCCCGGATTGTCTCAGGCTCAAACGATGCATGCACCGCAGTATTTTTTCCCGATAACGCCAACGCGACCGCATGCCTCACGCTGAACTTCGCCTCGGTTGCCGTCGCAGGATCAGGAATATTGCAAACCGTCATATATTGAGGCTCAACATAGACGGTTACCGATGAAACACGGCCCTTGCCGGGCCGGCCGAACAACAAGGCAGCCTCTATCGGTGCTTGTGTGCCGTAACACGACGCGTGGTACTTGAATACACTGTCCTTGATGCACCATCGGTCAGGATTTTCGAGAGGACGCTGTGCCGATGTGCTATCCGCATATAGCGCGGAAAAACCATCTTCCCGATCAAAAGTCTCGCGGCCAGCCGACAAACCCGCCTGTGCCAATCCAGCAGCAAGCATGCCGTTTCCTGAAGCACGCGCCACCTGCAACGCCTTGGTCGGCGAGCCAAACGCCGCTCTCAATCCCGATGCCATCGTCGCCGCAATGGCAAAGGCATTGCACAACTGATCATGATTCAAACCGCGAAGCCATCCCACAGCCGCCGCCGCGCCAAACGTGCCTAGTGTCGCGGTGTTGTGCCACCCCAAACGATAGTGGCTCTCTCCCATATAAGCGGCCAGACGAGATTGCACTTCCACGCCTATAGCGAACGCAGCCAGCAACCGCTCTCCGGGCAGGCGAGCCATTTCGCCATAAGCCAGGATAGCCGGCCACAATGGCGCAGAAGGATGTACACGGGACAGCAGATGCGCATCGTCAAAATCAAGCACGTGACCCGCGGCTCCATTCACCAACATCGCCACATCGGACGAGGTCTTTATTCCCGCGCCCAGCATCGTCGCTTGCTCTGCCGGTGCGCCCGACTCGACGAGAAACCGATACAGGCTTTGTACAGACGGCACACGCCACGAAACCGTTGCCAATACCGTCCAATCCAGCAAAGCATGCTGCGCACGGATGTAGACATCATCGGGAACATGGCCATCCCCCAACGTCAATACACGCGCCGCCAGAAAATCTGTCAGCCCCGAGGAACACTCGCCGTGACTCATACCGCACCCTCATCCACGGCGGCCTGCTGGCTCTTGCGCGCGTTGCGGGCACGCACAAAAGGCACGACGAATGACAGCGCTGCGAGGACCAGCAACACCACAGTGATCGGATGCTGCAGGAAAATCATGTGATCGCCTTCCGCGATGACCAATGCACGGCGATAGTTGGTCTCTGCCATCGGGACCAGCACCAACGCCAACACGATGGGCGCCAACGGAATGTCCACTTTGCGCAGCACATATCCGATGATTCCAAATATCAACGTGACATACACCGGGAACATCGAATTTTCCGAGGAATAGGCACCGACGATTGAAATCCCCACGATGACGGCCGCCAACAGAAAATTCGGCACGCGGACCACCTGCACCCATAAACGCGCACCGAGGAGTCCGACCACGACCATCAGCGGCACACCGATCAAGAGAGACGCGAATATCGAATAAGGGATTTCGGGATTGCGCACAAAGAGCAGCGGCCCGGGCTGTATCCCCTGGATCATCAAGGCGCCGATCAATATGGCCGCGGTAGCCGACCCCGGAATGCCGAGCGCCAATAACGGCGCCAGGGCGCCAGTCACCGCAGAGTTGTTTGCCGCCTCAGACGCGGCAACACCCGCCGGATTGCCTTGCCCAAAAGAAGACGGAGACTTGGAGGAACGTTTTGCTTCGTTATACGAGATAAGACTCGCAATGGACGCCCCCGCACCAGGAATGACGCCGATGACATAGCCGATGCCGGTGCTGCGCAGTATGCAACCCCATAGCGTCCGATAACGCGAGAAAGAAATCGTCCACACATTACCTACCTTCATAGATAGCGCACTGACGGCTTGTCCCTCAAACATCACCAACGCTTCCGATATGGCATAGAGCCCCAAGAGCGCAGGCACCAAAGGAATCCCTTCAAACAAATCGGGAGTGAAAGCGAATCGAGGAGTCCCATTTTCCGGATCCATTCCCACCACGGCAAAGAGCACGCCCAGAGACAATGCCAGCAGTCCCCGCACCGGCGAGTTTCCACCTAAGCTGCTGACCAGACTCAACCCAAAGAGCGCCAACGCACAATATTCAGTCGCGCCAAACTGAAGCGCAAACTCAGACAGGGGAATGGCGGTACCAATCAGCAACAACGCCCCGACAAACGCCGCAATGCCTGAACTGATGATGGAAACGTGCAAAGCGAATCCTGCCTCGCCTTGCTTTGCCATCGGATAGCCATCCCAAGAGGTGGCCACAGCAGCAGCCGTACCCGGAGTATTGAGCAGGATTGCCGTAATCGCCCCACCGTACTCGGCCGCTACGTACAAACTGACCAACGCCACCATCGCCACGACGGGATCGACACCATAGGAAAACGGAATCAGCAACGCCACGCCAAGACTCGGCCCCAGTCCTGGCATCGCCCCAATGATGTACCCGATAATCGTCGCGACAAATAACGCCAGCAACACCTGCGGCTGCATGACGATCACGAACCCTGCCATCAAATCAGTGAGCATGCCTCTCTCCTACGGAAACTGCACGCCAAGCAATTGATCAAAGCAAAGATAGACAAAAAGCAGATATCCCGAAGTCGATAGCGCGATCGTCAGCCACCGGGACGCGCCTCCCGCCAGCATCAATAGCGGAAACGCCACAAGAGAAGAAATATAGAAACCGGCATATGGGATGAGCAATACGTAGGCGATGATGACCAGCATGCCTGCACCGACTCTTAACGGCCGGCTGATTTCAATATACTGGCCAGCCCCTGGCGCACGACAAAACAAAATGACGCCACACACCATGCCGAAGATCGACGCGATCAGTGGCACACGTCCAGGCCCGACATCCACGTCACTGAACGCTGGAGGAAACGTATGGGCCGTCCACGCCGCCCAGACAAAGACCATCATGCAGATGGCGGTGACGACTCTCACGGATGTGCCAGCACCAAGACGCAATGGCGCGGCATGCTCCTCATGACTGCGCGTTTGCGCGGGTCGCGCTTGCGACGACATAGGTGCCGCCATCATTTCGTCACCCCAAGACGCTGCAGCCAACTGTATCCGACCTTGTCCATCTGTTCGATGAACTTCGTATACTCCTTCGGTCCCTTGTCTCCCGCGATCTGGGCCGAGGTCTTCATATATTTCTGAAAGGATGGTGCCTGCATCGCACGCAGAAATCCATCAGCCAGTTTTTCCTGAATGTCCATGGGGATATCCTTGGGCCCATAGAGCCCTCGAATCTGTTTCCATGACGTATCCACGGGGTACCCCGCTTGCGCATAAGTCGGCACATCAGGCAACGAACTGGCCCGACTATCGTCGAGGATACCGAGCACGCGCACTCTACCCGCCTCCACGAACTGCAGCGCCGGGCCGGGATTCGTATTGACGGCGTCGATATGCTTGCCTAGCAAGGCAGTCATCGCTTGCGGCCCGCCGTTATAGCCCACCCAGGTGAAAGCCATACCCGCTTTGTCCGCCAGCATATTGAACGCGATATTGTGAGCCGCCCCTACGGTGCCAAATCCACCCACTTTGATTGTTTTGCCGCTTTTCCCCGCGTCGACCAAATCCTGGAGTGTCTTGTAGGGGCTCTCCGCCGCCACCACCGTGATATACGGATCGAGTTGGTTGAGCGTGATCCAGGAAAAATCCTCCCATTTATACACGCCCTTCAGGTTCGTCCTCATCGCCGTCAGATGCGACGCTGTGTTCACGCCCAGCGTATAGCCATCAGGCTTGGCCTCACGCAGCAGAGCCATTTGTGTGGCGCCACTACCGCCGGGCCGATTGACCACAACGACAGGCTGTCCGAATACAGGCTCTGCGGCCTTGGCAAGCTCGCGAGCGAAGATGTCCGTAGACGATCCCGCTCCGGTGTGAGCAATGATGGTGATCGGCTTAGAGGGGAAAGCATCTTTGGCCTGAGCCGCTGGCACCACACTGACAAATGAAATCGTTGATGCAATGGCCACCAGACCTTGCAACACCTTTCGGCTAGGAATATTCATTCCTGTCTCCTTATTTCCTAAATATTAGGATATTCATTTCATTTTATGTGACAAAAGTATTGAGCATCCCGGCGAGAAATGTCAACGTCTATCAACATAATCCAGGGTTATTACTTATTAATCTCTAGAAAATTGGCCATTTTTTTATACCAGCTAAAAAATAATGGGTCCGATGAAGCTCTAATGAAGCTTGAATGATTCTATTTAATCGCCCCCATAAAATCCCATATTTTAAAATTTAAACTTTATTATTTGATTTCATATAGTATTGAGGCTATCCTTCCGATCAAGCTGTCCGGCGGTTACCATCGTCCGCAAGCACTACCACAGCCAGATCAACACGCGAGAACAAGCAACGTGGACAAAACCTTACTCAAAGGACTCATGGTGTTGGAAACCATCACCCGCCTGGATGGTGAAACACAAAACCTGGATCAAATCGCCGCTGAAGTCGGGCTCACGCGCAGCAATACACACCGCACGCTGCAAACCCTTGTCCATGCGGGGTATATACGTCGTGACCGCGACACCGGCACCTATCGCTGCACCCTCAAAATGTTCGAGTTGGGAGCACGTCAACTCGCTGGCATGGATGCACGCCGGCTCGCACCGCCCTTCATGCGCGAACTGGCACGCTCCACTGGGGAAACCGTTCATCTTTCAGTACTCGACGGACTTGATGTTGTCTATGTCGACAAAATCGACAGCCCGCAACCTTTACTGGCCTACTCCACCGTAGGAGGGCGGGCGCCAGCCTATGCGGTCGCGACGGGCAAGGCATTGCTCGCCTTTCAAGCGCCGGACTACATCGATCACTACGGTGAGGAAATACGTAAGCACACTAACGATACGCATGTCTCTATCTCGGCACTCAAACAAGAACTCGCCGATGTCATGCGTATAGGCTATGCCATCAACCGTGGCGAATGGCGCCACGGCATCGGAGGTGTCGCCGCACCGGTATTTAATGGGCTCGACAAAATTGTGGCAGCCTTGGGGATTTCAGGCCCACTTGAGCGCCTGACCACACAAAAGATGGCAGAAGCTGCCCCACAGGTCCAACGGGCGGCCCGGCAGCTCTCTGCTCACATGGGATATCACGGCGGCTACTTTGGCATAGCAGCTTAAGCGTTCGCGGGAGAAAATGATGAAACAGGAATCCACCCTCGAGGGTGTACGGATTATCGAGATTTGCAACGTCGCTGCAGGCCCGTTCTGTGGCCTGCTGCTTGCCGACATGGGTGCGGACGTTATCAAGATCGAGCCTCCCGGCACAGGGGATACGCTACGCAGCTGGTCGCCGATTACCGACGGGTATAGCGAAAATTTTGCTTCTCTGAACCGCAACAAACGCTCCGTCACGCTCAATCTCAAAAACGAGGCCGACAGAGACAAAGCCATCGCGCTGATCCAGGAGGCAGATGTCCTCATCGAAAACAACCGCCCTGGCGTGATGAGCCGATTGGGGCTGGGCTACGAGGCGATGCATGATGTCAATCCTCGCCTTATCTATTGCTCTATCTCGGCCTATGGGCAAAGCGGCCCCCGCAGCCAAGAAGGCGGCTTTGACCTGACCTTGCAAGCTATGAGTGGACTGATGAGTGTGACGGGAGAAGAAAACGGCGCGCCGGTCAAATGCGGCGTACCGGTCTGCGACTTCGCATCGGGTCTATATGCAGCGTTTTCCATTGTTTCCGCGCTTCGCAAAGCGGAAAGCAGCGGTGCCGGTACACATATCGACGTCTCCATGCTGGGGGCCACGTTAGGCATTTCAGCATTGCAGACGTCGCAATTTTTCGGTACGGGGGCAGATCCGGTCAAGCTAGGTTCCGCGCACCCGCGCAACGCACCCTATCAAGTGTTCCGCTGCAAGGATGGCTATTTCGGTATGGCTGCAGGCAACGACTCGCTATGGAAAGCCGTGTGCACCGCCATCGAACGCGATGAGCTTTACCAGGATGCGCGGTTCGTCGATACGACCTCCCGAGCTGCAAACCAACGTGAACTGCAAAACATTCTCGAAGATATTTTCCAAACTGCAGACGCTGAAACCTGGTTGGCCCGCTTTCGAAATGCCGGTGTACCTTGCGCCCCCATCAACAATTACTCCGATGTACTGACAGATCCGCAAGTGCAACACATGGAATGGGTGCAGCCACTGCAACTTCCTAACGGGGCATTGACCCAGACTTTCGTGTCCCCGGTGCGTTTCGATGCCCGAACCTCGTCTGTGATGCGCCGGCCGCCCACTCTTGGCGAACACAATGGCGAAATCCTCGAAAACCTCAAACCCGTACGTGTCATGGAGTCTCGAGGATGACGGCGATTCTGAACGTGCACAAAAGCGATGCCACATGGACACTCACGCTGAATAACGCCGCGAAACGTAATGCGCTCTCCAGCGAGCTTGTGGAAACGCTCATCACAACGATCGAGCAAGCCCATGCCTGCGACGTGCCACGGATCGTATTTCGCGGCAATGGCAAGAACTTCAGCGCCGGCTTTGATTTTACTGACTACGAGAGCCAAAGCGAGGGTGATCTTTTCCTGCGGTTCGTGCGAATAGAACAATTGCTGCAACTGATCGCACGCTCACCTGCCATGACGATTGCCTACGCGCACGGGCGCAATTTCGGCGCCGGCGTCGATCTATTCAGCGCGTGCAAATGGCGTTACTGCAACGAAGAGGCCAGCTTCAGGATGCCGGGCTTGAAATTCGGCCTGGTGCTTGGATCCAGACGCTTTCTCGATATCGTTGGTGCCCAGCATGCCTTGCCAATCCTGAGTTCGACGCGAACGTTTGACGCTGTGCAAGCCAAAACGATGGGTTTCGTACACGGCTTGGTTGGCGAGATGCAGTTCGACACGGTGTTAGCCGATACGATCCAGATGTCGGCCAGCCTAGAACAAAAAACATTGGCAGACCTGCACCGGGCACTAGACATGAATGAGACAACGGCCAACGCCGACTTGGCTGCACTGGTGCATTCCGCCGCTCGTCCGGGGCTTAAAAACCGGATACAGGCATATCTGAAAGCATCGACAGCGCTGTCCAAGGCTGCCGCTAAAGACGCTTCTTAAACACCGATCATCGGCGTTCACAGCACACGATGCAAAAACATCCTCTCGACGCTAAAACGCGTACGCCACGCTCAAGCCAGCGGTCCAATTCCGTCCTGCAGCAGGCTCAAAGTAGCGGTCGTTGCCCTCGTTGACGATCACCGAACCAACGTATTTACGGTCCAACAGATTGTCGACCCGAGCGTAGGCGTTCCATGTCCAGGGCCCATGCCGCCATAGATATCCTGCAGACGCCGAGGCGACAAAATAGCTCGCAGCAGCATCGCTATTTGCATCGTTCACATAGACCTTGCCGAAATAGCGCCCCTCCAGTCCTACCCTCCACCCCTGCTGCGGCGCCCACGCGAGCGCGCCGTACAGCATCTGGCGCGCAACGCCTGGAATGCGGTTGCCTGAGCGAATGTCCGAGTCGGCGACATTGTCGCGATAGCGCGCGTCGATCCACGTATAGGCCAAGTCAGCTCGCCAATCAGAGATCAGTTTGCCACTCCAGCCGATCTCCAGCCCATTGCGCCGCGTCCGGCCGCCGTTACGATAAGAGGTACGGCCATTAGTGCTGTCCGCCGATACAATTTCGTTGCGAGTGTCAGTATGGAACAGGGCCACAGAGAGCAGGCCGTCACCCACCTCAGACTTCAAGCCAAGTTCGTAGTTATTGCTCAACGCGGGCTCAAGCCCCAGATTCAATCCCGACAAGCCATCGGGCCGATACGAGACCTCGTTAGTCGTAGGTGTTTCGAAACCTCGACCATACGAGGCATAGACGGTGCTCGAATCGCTGAGCGCGTAGCGCAGCGAGGCGACAGGTAACGCCTTGCGATAACGTGTCGACCCACTGTCGTCATCGTTGCCATCAGCCACATAGTGGTCATCGGAATCAAAGCTGACCGTGCTGTAACGCAATCCCGCATCGACCGTCCAGCGCGGCGTAACGTTCCATGAGGCCTGGATATATGGGTCGATGTTATAGACACGATTCGTCTCGTCGCGGCGCAGCCGGCCTTTTACCCCCAATTCGGCGGGAGCAGATGCAGGGCCGATATAGTTTTCATAACCCTTGCGGTCTTCTTGCAAGCTGTCATAGGCCAGCCCGCCGATCAACGTAAACGGCCTGCCGGCCAACTGCATATGAGAGGTCCAACGCAAATCCACGCCGCCATAAGCGCGCTTGAGCCCTATGACCCCCCCGGCATGGCCGGGGTTCAACTGCGCAACGGGCGGGATCGACAAATACTGCATCATGTCCCGTTGACCGTAATACACCATGGCACGCAATGTGTTGTCGGCATCGAAGTTCCGCTCATACAGCAGTCCGCCTTGTGTCTGGCTCACCGTCTTGCGCGTGTTGTACTGACTGGCCTGTGGTGTGGCCTGGCGTGGATCCTGTTCATACTGCTCGCGCGTCAGGCCCAGAGGATCCTGTGCACTCACATCGACGCTGTTGACCACGAGCATCAGCCGGCTGTCATCGTCGAGCTGCAGGCCCAGCTTGGCATTACCCAGGTTTTTCCGCGCACCGCTGTGATCACGATAGCCATGAGTGGTGAACCGGTTGGCGCTCAGCACGTAGTCCAGATCACCGATCGCAGTACCGTTGGCCCCGCTGGCTTTGACGCCATAGTGATAAGTATCGTAGCTGCCTGCCGAAAACGCAGCCTCGACACGAGGCGGACGCTGACCGTCTTCAGTGAACACCTGAACGACACCGCCGGACGAGTTGCCATACAGTGCCGAGAACGGCCCGCGCAAAACCTCCACTCGTTCGGCCGAGGCGAGGTCGATGTTGGACGTCTGCCCCTGCCCATCCGGCATCGTGGCAGGAATGCCATCCACATACAGCCGCACTCCCCGCACACCGAAGGTCGAACGCGCCCCGAATCCGCGCACCGACAGTTGCAAGTCCTGCGCGTAGTTCTGCCGATTCTGTATTTGCAATCCGGGCACAACCCCCAGGCTTTCAGACAAATTGATCGCCGGCGTGTTAAAGCGCAATTGACTGCCATCGACAATATTTACCGACGCCGGCGTGTCCAATAGTGAAGCGTCATAGTGAATGCTGGTGACGACCACGGGCTCCAGGGTCGGCGTCGTTACCGGTGACTGTGCACACGCGCCTGCGCCGATAAAGGCCGCCATCGCACCGCCGACAATACATACCACCCAGTGTGGGGCCGCAGTGAAGGGGCTAATGGAGATACGACGCACGATGGGAAAAGGCATCAGAAAAAATGAGTAATGACGAAACACCTTGACGGTAGGCACGAAAACCGCTGCGCGGCGGCAGACACAAGCTGCAAACCATCAATGTGCAACTTTCGTGCCAGCAATGACTGACTTGGGATCAGATTCTCGACAGCGAAAACGGACAAACTGGCCTGGGTCATTGTACTGATTGCCCTGGCGAGATAAATGCCAGGCAAAAAACCATTCCCGCTTGAAGGAGTCGTCATGAGCACCACAAGAACGGATGGCAAAGCCGGAAAAATTTTCCTTTTCCTTTTCCTTTACGTGCTGATTGCCATCATTGTCAGCTTGGCGCTGCTTTATCCGGGCATTAGTACCTCGTTTTAATTGGATCATCGTCATGGGGTGGCTGCTATGGGCACGGCAACAGCCGTTGCGTTGCATGCCTACAGGTGGCTACGGCTCCATGGGAACTACGATCGGTGATGGTTTGATGGTGTGGGCGTTACCTGACAAATAACGGCATCTGTCACAAACATTCGTTCGACCTTAATCCTCTTGCGGCCCCATGCCCGGCTCGAGTTTCATCGCGGCGATAATGCGATCCATCATGTTTCCGAACTCGCGTTGCTCGCTTTCGGACAAACAGCCAAAGACTTCATCGTTTCGACGAAAAATGAGATCAATGACGCGTGCATAGACCTTGCGGCCCTTGGCCGTAGGCGTCAACACCACACCTCGCCCGTGTACCGGACTGGTCTGCTTGGATACGAGTCCTTGCTCGACCAACGCTTGGGTGCAACGGCTCGCCTGTCCCTTATTCAAATTGGCCGCGCGTGCAACATCGTTCACTGACAATGGCGAAAAACGGCCGATAGCGGCCAGACAGCGGGCCTCGCCAATTGCCAGGCCGACCTCACTGGCGTAAGCGGCCGCGGTGTCGCGGTCGCTCACCTTATTGATGAGGTGCAACCGATACGTCAGAAACCGTTCGAGCGGCGGCAGATTTTCGTCGTTGGGCTTATTCAGGGATGAAGACATAGTAAACCGGAGCGTCGTCGACAGACATCTCGCTATCTTGCCACATCAACACCTATCAATGACCATATGCAGCCTCCTCATCGAACCAAGGCGCCGCAGCACACCCAAAGGGTGTGCTATCCAGACTCGTGAATCAATCGACTTTGATGCCACTATCATGGATCACTTTGGCCCATTTGGCTTCCTCTTCGCGAGAATACTTGGCCATTTCCTGCGGTGTGCTCGGAATCGCCTCGAGCCCCATCACCTTGAATTTTTCCAGCACAGCGGGCGACGTCAAGGCGAAACGCACGGCTTTGTTCAACGTGTCGATCACGGATGCTGGCGTACCCTTTGGTACGACAATCCCCTGCCACGCATAGGCCTCAAAGTCTGGCAGTCCCAGTTCGATGAGCGTAGGGATATCCGGGAATGCTTCAGCGCGCTTGTCATTGGCAATCGCGATCGCACGCAGGCGCCCGGCTTTGATGTACTGCATGCCAGATGCTGAATCTACAAACATCATAGGCACTTGGCCGCCCACCACATCCTGCACCGCCGGTGCCGCGCCACGATATGGCACGTGCACCAACTTCAATCCCGTACGGCTGCGAAACAACTCCGTCGCCAAATGATGCGGACTGCCCGAGCCGGGCGTCGCGTAATTGACGCCATCTTTTTGTGATTTCGCCCACGCCAGAAACTCGGTGTAGTTCTTGGCCGGGACGGACGGATTCACGACCAAGATCATCGGAAAGCGCGCCAAGAGCCCTACTGAATCAAAGTCTCGGCCAGGATCGTATGACAGCTTTGGATACAGCGATGGATTCGCCGCCAGCGTCGCCGTATCACCGGTGAGCATGACATATCCGTCGGGTTTGGCACGGGCCACATAGTCCGCGCCGATCGCCGTTGCCGCGCCGGGCTTGTTCGAGATGATGACGTTCTGGCCCAGTGATTTCGACAAGCTTTCGCCTATCGTGCGCGCCACGATATCCGTGCCACCACCAGCGGGATACGGCACGACCCACTCGATGGGACGTACCTTGGGATAGGATTGTTCAGCCTGTGCGGGGCTCGCCATCACAATGGCGCCATAGAGCAGGACCGTCAAACGCAAAATGCGCGTGAGTTTCATATTGTCTCCCTTTTTTGTGCGAATGATTTTGTATGTATGCCGGGTAGTACTAGTCGTTCAGACCAGCCTCGGCGCGGCTGATCCATTCCAATGCACTATGCGCATCGGGTTGGCGTGCGAGCAACTGTAAACTCAACATCGACAGCAAGAGTGGTGTACGCGCCTCGCCGACTCGGGCGATTGTTTGGGCTAACGCCGTATAGATTTCATCCAATTGTGCGTCCGTCATGCCGGATCTCCTTGGTTGACACGGCGCCAAGCCACAGCAGACAGATGCCGCGCCACTGCAGCCAACACCGCGTCTGTATTCGCAGTTGTCCATCGGCCCGCGATATACCCATCGGGTCGAATTAGATACAAGCCTGCCTGATTCGGGGAATAGGTGTTTTCCAGTTGGACGTCTGAAGCACGGAGTGAACCGTGCCTCGCACCAATGTGCACCACCTGTACATCAGCATCCGTCAAACGACTCGTCAATAGCGCCGCCGCCTGAGCGGCCGGCCCGTCATCCCCGAACACCAGCACCACGTAGCGATGCCCGAACAACGCCGTGAGATGGGTCAACTCGTTCCCTGCCTCAAGCTTCAACTCCGGCGCAGGCATGCCTGGCTGCGTCAACGCACCCGCCTCAGGCGCTGCGTCGGGCTCACTCAATAACGAGTCTGCATAGTAGATGGGCGCGGACTGACGCGGATTAATCAAGGATTGCAGCGACACATCGCTACGCGACAGACGTAATGCCGCCTCGCGCAGCAACTGGAATCCATAATTGGGCGGTGCCATGAATTCCGTACTTTTGGCGCCGTAGCCGATGTTCGTCCGTGCAGCCAGCACACGCTCATGGCTGTAGGTATCCAGCAATGAATGATCCGCCTTATTTTGCAGGACCCGTGCGAGTTTCCACGCCAGATTGGCAGCGTCATCCAGGCCAGAATTCAACCCACGCACCCCAAAAATCGGAACCAGATGCGCGGCGTCCCCCGCAAACAATACGCGGCCATGACGGTAGTTATCCAACGTCAAGCATTTGGCGTTGTAGATCGAAATCCACAACGGTTCCCAGGGCTCGTGCTCGCCGATCATTTCGAGGTGGCTACGCACACGTGGCAAGACATTCTCGGGCTTGACGGCCTCGTCTGGATCCTCGTCATCCCGGATCTGATAGTCGATGCGCCAGACATCATCAGGCTGCCGATGCATCAGCAATGTAGAACCCGGATTCGACGGCGGATCAAACCAGGCCAAACGCTCGACGGGGCGTTTACTCTTTTGACGGATGTCGACGATGACATAGCGCCCCTCGTACTGCGTACCAGAGAGCGTCAGGCCGAGTTGCTCGCGCACCGTACTGCGTCCGCCATCACATGCGATCACCCAATCCGCACGCACCGTCTGAATCGCATCACCCTGACGTATCTGTACCTCGGCGCCGTCCGCATCCTGAGCGATATCCACAACACGCGCATTCCATGCAACCAGCGGCTGCGTACCGCTGCCACCCTGCTGTCCTGCGCGGTGTGCATATTCTTCGATGTAATACTGCTGGATGTTGATCATCGGCGCATAGCGTTGCGCCGGATCGTGAGGCATTTGAAAGTGCAACACCTCTTGATCCCGGTAGTAGCTGCGTCCGCCCGTCCACCCGAGCCCTCGATCCACCACTGCCGAATCCGCATTGATCCAACTCAAGATCTCCATCGAGCGCCGTGACATACAGATGGCACGGCTACCCGTGCAATAGGACTCGTCAGCCTCGACCACCAGCGACGGAATACCATAGCGGCCCAGCAACGCGGCCAATACCAATCCCACAGGGCCACCGCCAGCCACGAGCACGGGAATGCGGGCGGGCAGCTCGATTGAGTGAGCCATGCCTCTCTCCATAATCTTGATTGTGACGGCGACTATAAAACACCTTGGTTGCGCGCGCAACCAAAAAAATGATCAACGCAGTATCAATGTCGCCTCGATGAGCTTGAAGGTGGGTTGCAATTGCCGCCATGCATCCTTGCTCAAACGGTCAGGCTTACGCAGTGCAGTGCGCAGATCGGCATCGTCAAAACGTTCCCCCTTGCATGCGAACACGATGCTATTGGTCATATCGTCGTCGATGACTTCGAATAGCGATGTGCCGAATATCTCGCGCAAATGGGCAAGGCAGACCGGATATGAATCGCTCTCCAAATGCAGGTTCACCACCAACATTCCTTCGGGCAACAGGGCGGCATGACAATCCTCGAAGAACGCCCGCTCACATAAAACCGCTGGCATACCGTGCCCGTCATACGCATCAACCAGCAACACATCCACAGGATCTGGACCAGCTTGTAGATATTGTCGGCCGTCCGCATGGATCACACGAAAGCGCGCATCGTCCGGCGGCACATGGAATTCGTTTCTCAGTGCAATGACGTTGGGATCGATTTCCACCACGTCGATTGACGCTTGCGGCAAATAACGATGACAAAACTTTGGCAACGACCCGCCGCCCAAGCCAATCATCAACAACCGTCGGGGGTCGCTGTCGAACAGCAGGAACCCCATCATCAACCGCGTGTACTCGATATCGAGGATATACGGGTTCAGCAAAGACATACTGCTTTGCACTGACGCGGACCCGGAAAACTGCAACGTCAGTACATCGCGCGTGCGCCGCAACTGAGGCCGCCCTAATGGTGGATCGATGGATGTAGTTTCAGGCAGAGTCATGAGACGCGGTGAAAGACAAACAACAATCATCGCATCTTACTGGCTTTGACTCTTTCAATCCGTACCTCCAAAGGCCGTACACCTATCGCTACGTTGTCAACACCGTCTCTACTACACGATGCACCGCCCGTACTGCCGCATCATTGGCGCGTGGGCGATAGGTGACCAGATTGATTGTCCGGCTCACTGGCGGATTCATGATAGGGGTGATCGCCAACTCGCCATGTTTGAGCTCATCTCCAACAGAATGAATGGACAAAATGCTTTGGCCTTTTCCCGCAGACACGAGTTTCTTGATCGCGTAGGTAGAGTCCACATCCAACATAACGTTGGGTGCGCGGCCCACATGCTCGGCAAAAGTCCGCTCAATCATCAAACGCAGTGTCTGAGGAAAGGCGGGCAGGATCAACCCTAGATCTGCGATCTCTGCCAGCGATACGGCCGAGGGCAGATGCTGTTTGAATGCCGGATCCGTGATCAGGTATAGCGCTTCTTTTCCCAAACTATGCACGGCCAAAGGCGTATTGCCCGGCACGTCATACACCACGGCCAGATCGACTCGACCGCTTTCTGCCCATTCGAGCAACGTGCCGCTCATATGCTCGGTCAGCGTGAGTTTGATATTGGGGTAACTGCGTGCGGCCTGCTCCAGCACGGCGACACAAAATTTTGTATTGACCGCCGTGGACATGGCCAAGGTGACACGACCGATCGGATTCACGCCTGAGGATTTGAAATCATCCTGGACAGAGTCGACTCGACGCAGAATCTCCAGAGCATGGGCTTTTAGGTGATGACCAGCGGGTGTCAACTCGATCCCGCGCGGCAGGCGTTTGAATAAGACCTGCCCCAGCTCTTCTTCCAACTGCCGCAGCCGCTGGGAAATCGCGGGTTGCGCGACGTGGATCTGGTTGGCCGCACCAGAGATGCTGCCACACCGGATAACAGCCAAAAAATAGCGCAATTGGGTCAGCGTCATGCGTGATCTCGACTAGGGTTTTCTGTGCCTGACATGGCCATAAAACCATACACAAATATGTATATAAACCATATTTTTATACTATTTTACCTATGCCATGTTTGCGTGAAGAATAAAAAGAAATATTCCAGAGACACCGATCATGTTTCTCAAGCAACTCACAGCGCGCCTGGATGAAGACCTGGCGCTATGGAACGCCATTATCAAGTCCTCCGGCGCGCTGGTTAACTAATCCTCGAATGATCAATGCAAACCTCTGACACCCTTTCGTTCACACCTGATCAGGCAGGTCCGCTCAAAGACATCAAAGTCGTTGATATGTCACGGCTCGTCGCCGGCAATATGTTGTCGGTGTTTCTGGCCGACTTTGGTGCCGATGTGATTAAAGTCGAGCGCCCCGAAAAAGGCGATGACCTGCGTCATTGGCGCGAAGGCGGCCAAGCGGTGTACTGGAAGGTCTATGGTCGCAACAAGCGGTCGTTGGCACTGGACATCAAATCAGAGGATGGGCTGACTCAGCTCAAAAAGCTGATCAAGTGTTCACAGGTATTGATCGAGAACTTCGTGCCCGGCGGTCTGGAGAAAATGGGTTTGTCACCAGACGTACTGCACGCGCTGAACCCAGCGCTGATCATTGCTCGCGTGTCAGGCTGGGGGCAAACGGGCCCCTATAGCCATAAGCCGGGATTCGGCACGCTGGTCGAGGCCATGTCCGGCTATGCGCATCTGAACGGATTTCCCGACAAACCACCGGCCTTGCCCCCACTCGCGATGGCCGACATGGTGGCAGGCATTTATGGCGCGGCAGGTGTATTGACTGCATTGCGCAGCGCGGAAAAAACCGGCGTAGGCCAGATCGTGGACCTGTCGTTGTTCGAGCCGATCTTTTCCCTGATCTCATCGGAGGCCGCAAAGTTTCAAGCTACCGGCACCCCAACACTGCGATCTGGAAATCAATCCGCACACACCGCGCCCCGTAACGTGTATGTGTGCCAAGACGGCAAACACATCGCCATGTCCGGATCCATGCAATCCATGGCGATGCGGATTTTCGACACGATAGGCATGCCGGAACTCAAAACAGATCCGCGTTTTGAGAATAACGACGTACGTGTGCAGAACAAGGATGTATTGGACGAGATCATCCAAAGGTTTATTGCTGAACGCACGCAGGAAGAAAACCTCACCTTGTTTGAGCAAGCCGGCGTCACGGCAGGCCCTGTGTACTCCGTCGCCGATCTGATCGAACACCCCTACGTCACCGGACGCGACGCCATCGTCAACGTACCCGATGCCGAGATGGGTAGCGTGCCGATGCACAACATTATCCCTCGCCTGTCGGCCAGCCCCGGCGGATTCCGCCGCCCCGCTCCCAGTCTGGGCGAGCATACGGCCGACATTTTGTCGGAATTGAAAAACGTGTCGTTAGATTGAGCGTAAGAAAGGAAATCCTCATGAGTTCAGCTTTTGCCTGGCGCTCGATGCTGTTTGTCCCAATCGTCAATGATCGTTTCATTCAAAGCGCATTGCGACAACCCGCCGACGCCATTCAATTAGACTTGGAAGACAGCGTTGCGCTCAGCCAAAAGGCTGACGCCCGCGCGCGTGTCGCCGAGGTAGCCGGGCAATGTCATGAACAAAACAAAGATGTTATCGTCCGCGTAAATCGACCGTGGCGCCAGCTGATCCGTGACATCGAGTCCAGCATCAGCCCCCACGTCAAAGCGCTGACGCTACCTAAAGTCCCCAATGCGGCCTTTGTGCAGGCAGTAGCTGAAGTCATTGATGAAGTCGAAATCGAACGAGGCATGACGCTCGGCACCACGCGCCTGATCGTCATGATCGAAGATGCCGAGGGCTTGCACAATATGCAAGACATCGCCGCAGCGCATCACCGCGTCTGCGGTCTGATCGTGGGCGCAGAAGATCTCGCAGTATCCTTACAGATGGCAGTCACACCCGACGCGTTGTACATGCCCAATGTAATGGCCGTCGCCGCCTGCCGGCGCGCCGGCATTGCCCCACTCGGATTCATCGGCTCGGTCGCCGACTTTGCGGATCGGGACGCCTTTCAAAAGACCGTTGAACGTGCTGCGGCATTGGGGTTCGAAGGCGCATTTTGCATTCATCCCGCGCAGGTTGCGATTGCCAATGCCGCTTTTGCGCCAACACCCGAAGCCGTTGAACGCGCGCGCCGTCTCATTGCGACGTTCAAGGCAGAAGAAGCCAACGGGCGTTCCGCCTGCACATTCGAAGGCCGCATGGTCGATGCTCCCGTCGTCAAACAGGCGATGCGCATTGTTGAAAAGGGCGAAGCCTTTGGTATCTGAGTCCAGGTCAACCACCTGCCGACGATAAAGCGCACCCCTGTCTAGGACGCCGTTTCGCCATGCATCAACACAGGATCACCCTGCAGGCGAATCGTGGCCACGATTTTGTCCCCGCATTGCTCCAGTGAAAACGTATGCCGGTCGGGATACCGCAGCGCCAAACGGCGGCATAGATTGCCCAAGCCGCCGCCACTGCGAGCCAAGTCATACGGGGCATGCAACTGTCCCGGGTTGTCGACCTCGATGGTCAACTCCTCGCCTTGCGCGCGCGTACGAATGTTAATCAGAAAATTCTCACGTTCGGAACGCATACCATGTTTGATCGCGTTCTCCACCAAGCCTTGCATCGTCATGTGCGGGATCAACAAATCCAACGACGCCGGATCGACGTGGGACCGGTACTCGAGTTGTTTATCGAAACGCAGAGCCTGAATGCGAATATACGTTTCGGCCGCCTCGATTTCTTCCTCGACCCGACACATGCCGCGTCCGCGTCTGTCCAATGAATAACGCAGATACTCCGCCAAGCGTCGCGTCATTTCCTCGGCGATAGCGGGGCGTTCCGAGATTTCGGCAACGACAGTGTTCAGTGCATTAAATAAAAAATGCGGCTCGATCTGCAGTTTCAGGTATTCCAGCTCCAATCGCAACGCACGCGTCTCGGCACGCATTTTCGAAATACGCTCCGCACGCGCGGCCAACTCGGCCGCCACGCCAAAATAAATCAACATCCAGATCGACAAGATGCCCAGATAATAGATGAAACCCAATCGGTACTGATCGCTAGGCACAACGTATTTCATCTCAGGGCCAAACATATGGTGTATGGCATAAGCGATCGCCGCCAATATCGCGGCTGCCGCGACGCATAGCAGTACCACACTGGCCATCACCTGAATCGACGCATTCACCCTGGAATGGCGTCCGTGGATGACGGCGGCCACACTGGTGAGGGCAAATGCCAATGGATCCACCCCCAACGTCACCCAAAACGCCACGGCGGTGTTGCCGAACACGACCAAGCGGATGAAGAAGCCGATGACGCCCAACACGACCCAGCCAACCACCTGAGCGCGCCAGAACGCGGCCGACGACTCACCCGAACTCAATGCCTGACCGATAGGCACGAAAATCATGAACCCCTCTCCTCAAGCTGCTCGCCGCAAGCAAAGCGGCATATACGGGCCGTTACGGATACACGGCACGCGAAACGTGCCCTATAGTTAGATGTTTGCTGGAACGGAATACTTTTTAGGGCGCCCTCCATTTTGTGCCCACCGTCTGGTCGCTTACCGCTCACGCGGCGCTGGCCCGCCACCATCAGGCTCCCAAGGAGAACCAATGTTACGCGCGCTGATCATTGATGACGAAGCCCCCTCACGACGTTATCTGCGCCGCCTGCTCGAGCCATTCTCCACCATCCAAATCGAAGGAGAGGCCTCCACGGCGGCTCAGGCCCATGCCATGATCCGCGAACTTCGCCCCGACGTCCTGTTCCTGGATATCGAGCTCTCTCAGGGTACGGGCTTCGACCTGCTGGCCGGACTGGACCCCTCTCCTGCGGTTGTCTTCGTCACAGCACATGACGATTACGGCGCACGGGCCTTTGATATCGCGGCCGTCGATTATTTGCTCAAACCCGTCAGCCCCGAACGCCTGGCACAAGCGATCAGCCGTCTGCAGCCCCGCGTCAGCAACGGTTACTTGATGACCAAAACCAAAAACGGCACCCGTATCATCAAGACTCAGGACCTGACTATCGCTCAATCCCAGGGCGACTATGTCCTGCTGTGCAGCGCCGCTCATACTAACGAGCTGATGCATATCACACTCAAGCGTCTGGCCCCCCAATTGCCTGCTCCTCCGTTCTGCGCAGTATCCCGATCGATGATTATCAATCTGGACCATATTGCCCAAGTCTGCCTGCGACCCGGCGAACAAACAGAAATCATCTTTACCACTGACGTCGCTCCCGTCGTCCTGGGACGCACCGCGTCCCAGCGACTACGGCGCGCCATCGCCTGAAACCGACCTATCGTCGTGACGGTAGACCCAAGGCAGCAAACGGACCAGCGATTTTCGACGAATATGCACAAAGGCTCGACGAATCGGTCGACAGCCCTTCAGCGCACCTGGCTACGAAGACCATTTGCTAGATTTTTACAAAAAGAAACAAAAAACAGGCCAATATTTATCCCGGACGATCGCGGCACGTTAAGACTACCGTGTCTTTAACACACCGATAAATACCCGCTATTACTCTCAACTTGGGGCCATTTAATCGAATAATTCGGTCATTGCCATTCTCAAAAACCGTTCTTACGATCCGCCGCTATTGACCTGATGACCGCTGTTTTGCAGCGCAGACTGCTGGAGGATCCCATGCGCATCACGACCATTCCCGTTTCCGACATTGCCACGCGCCGAGTGACTGATGCCGCCCAGACATGGAGCCAGCAAGACATCCAACGGCTATTCGAAACACCATTTATGGACCTGATTTACCAGGCCCAGCAAGTCCACCGGCAACACTTCGATGCCAACGCGATCCAGCTATCCAGCCTGCTATCGATCAAGACAGGCGGCTGCCCCGAGGACTGCGCCTATTGCCCACAATCCGCGCACTACGACACGGGTCTTGCTGCCGATAAGCTGATCCCGCTGGACGACGTATTGCAGGCCGCTCGCGCAGCCCAAGCCGGCGGCGCTCAACGCTTTTGCATGGGTGCGGCCTGGCGCAGCCCCAAGCCGCACCATCTGGATGCCATCGCAGAAATGATCCGCGCCGTCAAAGCCCTCGGCCTGGAAACCTGTGTCACGCTAGGTATGCTGCACGATGGCCAAGCTGAGCAGCTCAAGGTAGCCGGCCTGGACTACTACAACCACAACCTGGATACCTCGCCAGAGTTCTACGGCAGCATCATTTCCACCCGCACCTATCAAGACCGCCTCGACACCCTGGAACGCGTGCGCCAGGCAGGACTGAACGTTTGCTGCGGCGGCATCGTCGGCCTGGGCGAATCACGCACAGAACGCGCAGGGCTGATCGCACAACTCGCCAACATGGACCCATATCCGGAGTCTGTGCCCATCAACAACCTCGTTCAAGTCGAAGGCACACCGCTGGCCGGCACAGACGCCCTGGATCCGTTTGAATTCGTGCGCACCATCGCCGTCGCCCGCATCACCATGCCGCGCGCCTATGTGCGCCTATCTGCTGGCCGCGAAACCATGAGCGACACGTTACAGGCCCTGTGCTTTTTGGCGGGCGCCAACTCATTATTCTGCGGCGACATGCTGCTCACCACCTGCAATCCGCAAGTGCAGGCCGACCAGCAGCTCATGAATCGCCTTGGCCTATACCCCGCCGCCGCTTAGGTGTTGATGTAAACGCGCCAGCCTCCGCGTCCCGCGGGACGCGCGGCCGAGCTATAGGCAGCGGTACGCCCACACGGCGATACCTTCTCTCTGACTTCATCCCTCGCCTGCCATGCCCAATCTAACGACCGGCCTGCTATACCTGACCGCCAGCGTTATCTGCAGCGTCACCGTAGCCGTCTTGCTGAAGCTAGCGCGCCGATATGACATCGACATCCGCCAAGCGATCGCCGCCAACTACGCCGTCACTGCCACGCTTTGCGCGCTTGTGCTCAGCCCCACCTCCGCACAAATCACCTCCGCCAGCCAGACCTGGGGCCTGCTGCTCGCTCTGGGCGTCATCCTGCCCACCGGCTTCATGGCCATGGCGCAATCCGTGCGTCACGCAGGAATCGTACGCAGCGACGCCGCGCAGCGTTTATCGCTATTGCTACCGTTATTGGCGGCCTTTCTGTTATTCGGCGAAGACCTGACTTGGCGCAAGTCCGCGGCGATTGCACTGGCCTTCTCTGCCCTGTTCTGCGTCCTGCGACGCCGCGATCCGGCAGATCATACTGCCACCGCTCAACACACGTGGCTATGGCCGCTAGGGGTCTGGATCACCTACGGCCTGGTCGACATCATATTTAAACAGATCGCCAAAACCGGTGCGGCTTTCTCTGGGGCGCTCCTGATCGGCTTCATCCTGGCAGGAATCGCCATGACTGCCTATCTGCTTCTTCGGCGCGTCGCGTGGCAAGCCAAACCTCTGCTCGCGGGCGTCATTCTGGGCGTCATGAACTTCGGCAATATCGTCACGTACATCCGAGCCCACCAATCTTTGCCTGGTCATCCCGCTCTGGTTTTCGCTTCGATGAATATGGGTGTCATCATCACGGGCACCCTCGTCGGCGCCCTCGCCTTTCGAGAGCCGCTCAGCCGTATCAACCAGCTTGGGCTCGTCATTGCCATCATGGCGATCTCATTGATGATACCGGTTTGAAGATGATGCGATCGTCAGTGTAGAACAGCGTGGCAGTCTACGTTGGCAAGCGCATTCCATGGTGGTCCGCGCAGCATTGGGGCTAGCGGCAAGGTACGACGAGATGGCGCCCGGAGGCGCCATTCTGGTTTGCCGGCCCTTTATCAACGCATAGGGGAATAGTCCGTCGGCGTGAGAAAGAAATTCTCAACGCGCTCCACAATCGGTTTTTCCGCTTCACTGGCGTTACGTTTGGCGATCCAGTCCGGATCCGCTTGAAAAGCACTCCATTTGCGCTCACGCTCTTGCAGGCTTTCCCATTGCAACATATAGGTCAACGCGTGATTACTGTGACCGACGAGCGTCGTCCAGAAACCTACGGGTTTAATGCCGTACGTCTTGAAAAAATCCAGGGTCGTTTTGCTAAAGCGCTCATGTAGTGCGGGCAAACGGCCTGGCAGACAATGATAAATACGAGTTTCGATAATCACGGCTCCTCCTTCTATTGCTAAAAAGCGCTAACGTCCTGCCTCAGCATACTCAGACTCGGATAATTCGTTTTGCCAATCGGCCTTGCCCAGCGAGATAGCCAAGTGTGACATGAAAGTATCCGCAGCAGCGCCATGCCAATGGCGCTCAAGAGGCCCGATCCAGACAACATCGCCTTGGCGGATCTCCTGAGGCGGCTCACCGTCCAGGCAGATCCAGCCTCGGCCTGACGTCACATGCAGCACTTGTCCATACTCATGAGTATGCCAAAACGTCCGCGCGCCTGGCGAAAAGAATACGTGATTGATGCCCACGTTGTCCTGGGCCGGCATCACCGGATCGGCCCAGACCACGCCAGTGAACGTCGAGCCGCGTTGCTCCGAGGGCTTGTCCTGATACCGGCCGTGAAATACTTGCATGACCACACTCCTTTGTTTAGGCGCTTCTCAATCGAATACCGCTCGAGAGATCACCGAGGGCATCCACCACAGGATACGGATTTGCGCTTTACTTTCTCGAGCGGACCTTCACGCCCGCCCAATCTTCCACCACGCGAGCAACGTCGGCATAATCCGCATCCTGGCCGTAAATAGCAGTGGTCATCACCAACATCTCCCGCACCGACGAACCCACCACCATGGGCACGTGATGGCGCTGCGCCTCCTCCAGACAAAGGCGCACGTCCTTGTGTGCCAAACGGGCGGCAAATCCCACATCGAAGGTACCCGTCAGCACGGCCCGGGGAAATTTCTCCATGGTCGCGGAATTACGGCCCGATCCTGCATTAATGACATCGATCATGATGCTCGGGTCCAGACCGGCCTTGACTCCCAACGCCATCGCTTCCGACGTAATGGCCACGGCCGTCGCTGACAACAGGTTGTTTGCGAGTTTCATCACTTGCGCCTGACCTGCGTCCGGGCCCAGATAAAAGGGTTTGCCGAAGTGGCTCAGTACCGGAGTCAGCGTTTCATAGCGTTGCCGCGCGCAGGCGACCATGATTGCCAAGGTGCCGCGTTCTGCGCCCGTCTGTCCTCCGCTGATAGGCGCATCGACATACTCAATTCCCTGCTTGGCCAGAATACCAAAGGCACGCTGCGCTGCCGCCGGCCCAATGGTCGACAAGTCCACGACACACTTTGCCCGACTCGCTTGCGCCAACCCTTGTTCGCCGGCCAGTACAGCTTCGACGACGTTTCCATCGGGCAAGCTCAAAAACACCACATCGGCGGCCTCACCGACCGTCTGCGCGCTCTCGCACGCCTTAGCGCCACGCGCGACCAGCCGCTGCACGGCCTCCGGATTGGTATCGGCCACGTGCAGCGCATGACCGGTGTCGAGCAATCGCCCTGCCATGGGTCCGCCCATATTGCCTAGTCCAACGAATCCATAAATCGTCTCACTCATCACTATCCTCCAATAAGAAAAGCTTCTGCTTTTCGTTGGCAAAGCGCCTCAACGAGGTTTCAGGCCAATCTGCTTGGCCAACTCTGCAAACTCTTTCTGATCACGCTGTAACGTGCTGGAAAAGCCTGCGGGGCTGCGCTCGGAGGGCGGCGGGACTTGGGCTGCCAATGTCTCGATTCGCTCACGAAACGCAGGCGTCTGGATAGCCTTGTTCACGGCATCGGCCAGCTTTTCGACTACGTCGCTCGGCATGTCTTTGGGACCAACCAAGCCATTCCAGATCTGTAGATCAAACTGCGGCAAACCGCCTTCGGCGAACGTCGGCACATCCGGCATCTGGGGTAGTCGCTCCTTGGATGCCACCGCGATCGCTTTTATCTGCTTGCCCTTATGCAAGGGCAGCATCGTGACGGTCTGGTCCAGCACTGACTGGATAGTGCCCGCCATCAAATCCGTAATCGCCGGCCCCGAGCCACGGTATTGAAGCAGCTCAGCCTGCACGTTGGCCTGACGCAAGAACAATGCTTCTGCCAAGTGGGCGGTCGTACCGGGGCCGCCTGAACCAAAATACAACTTGAGTGCGCCACCGCGCATACCCTTCAACATCGAAGGCAAGTCCTGAATGCCACTCTGATTGCTCACGCTCAACACCATCGGGACATTGGCGACCGTGCCAATTGCTGTAGTGTCCTTCACAATGTCCAGACCGTTCTTTGGATATAGCAACGGAATCAATACCATGGACTGATTACTGAACATAAGCGTATTGCCGTCCGGCGCAGCTCGTGCCAGCCGCTGATACCCCAGCAGCCCGCCGGCGCCTGTGACGTTTTCTACGACAAAGGTGCTATTCGTGACTTTCCCCAACTCGCTTGCCAACAACCTGGCCAACGCATCCAGGCTGCCGCCCGGCGCTACCCCCACAATGATAGTGACAGGCTTGGACAAGAAACCCTCGCTCGCTGCAGCCATATGACTAACACTTAGCAAGGCAATGCCGGCAAGCATTGATACGATGCGTCGTTTCATGTTGTCTCCTTAATGTGATGGCCTTTCCGGCCTCGTTCATTGAAGTCGTCAAACAACGCTGATTAACGCCTGCTCAACAGGCGTGCCAGCGAACGAATAGAATCGGCTCGGTCCAGATGCATGACAGTCTCCAGACACATTTCGGTAGCGTCTTTCGGCAAACCCGCTTGAGGAAATAGCATCAGGAACTTGTTTTCCACATCACGCCAATCGATACCTCGCGCACCGGCTCCCCGGGGCACCACACAGGTGGCTCGATGCGTGACGCCATCTGTCATATGTATCGTCACTGTGCCGCCATGCCGGTGCGGGAAACGATCTGGCAATGGCGGTGGGTCAGGGTCGAACTCGACCTTGTCCTGCAACGCGGCGATCAACGGCTCGGCCATCTTGGCCTCGTTCATGTGTTGCCAGGAAAACCCATCGTCAACAATGGCGGCGGCGACAAAATAATGCAGGCTATGTGCCGCATCGACCAAGTTTCGAGGATGCGGCTCTCCTTTGAAATTGGTCCACTGCACCGCTGCCGATATGACGATGCGCTCGATATCGTCAAAGCGAATGTGCCCGCCTGAGCGCGCAGCCTCGGCCGCTGCCTCGGCGGTAGCATGAAAGGGATGCGCGCCGGGCATGAGCTTGATAGCCATGTCGGTCACAATGTCCCAGGACGCGCCCCAATCACGCACGATGTCTTCACGCGACTGGCCGTTCAACGCGTCGAGAAAACCACGTGGTTGCTCCAGCACGCCCAGCTCACCCTCGAAACCCTGTTGCGCGGCCAATGCCGCACGAACACCCGTACTGGCAGATAAGCCTGCGTGATATTCCCGCGCACAACTGGTGTCCGCGGCAATGGCCATGCCACCGATCGACGTCGCTGAGAGTGCGATCGCGTGCGCCAGTTGCCATGTGTTCAATCGCAGCAATACACCGGCCGTCACACATGCCCCAAACACGGTCGCGTACGAGCCATGAAAGCCGCGTTGCATGCGCCCCGGGGTCAGCGACTCATCGATGCGCCCGGCGACTTCATAGCCCAGTACCATCGCGGCCAGCACATCCTGCCCTGTCGATCTCTCGCGCTCCGCAACGGCCAGCGCCACGCTGGAGACAACCGTACCGATATGCGCGATGCTGCGCATGTCACTATCATCAGACGCTGCCGCATCACTGGCCACCGCATTGACACGGACCGCGCTCACTAACGGCAAACGCCCTGCGTCGAACCATACTGTAGCCGCCGGCGTTCCCCCATCAGCCAGATCCAGCTCACGAATGATACGGGCCGAATGGATGTCATATCCTGCCGCGGCGCTGGCGAGCGTGCTGACGATGCTCATCTTGGCATGCTCGATTGCCAACGCAGGGATATCACTGGCAGGGGTAGACAGGACGAAATCAGCCAATTGACGCACCAACAGCGGCGTCGTGGATGCAACTCGCACGATCATGATTCCTTCGTGAGTATGAAACTGATGCTTCACTGAGCCGCCAGGCCCTGCGCTTTCAGGACGGGAATCCATTTAGCCATGTCGTCCCGTACCTGCGCCTCGAACGCGGCCGGCTGGGGTAATGGCGTATCGGGCAACGTAAAGCCCTGATTGATGAGTTTGTCGCGCAGCGCCGGATCACGCATGACCTGATCCAATGCGGCATACAATCGCGCCGACACATCGGCGGGCAAATCGGCCGGGCCCACGAGGCCCCACCAGAGCGTGACGGAATAATCCTTCAACCCACTCTCGTCCAGCGTAGGCACATCGGGGAACAAGCTGGATCGCTTAGGCCCCGTGACTGCCAGTGGCCTGAGCTTGCCTCCGCGAACGAGCCCTATCGCCGCCGGCAAGTTATAGAGCCCCATATCGACATCGCCGCTCACAATGGCGCTCAACCCTTGTTGCGCTCCGGTATACGGCACATGTAAAAGAGGCGTGTCGAGGTATGTCGACACCGTGGCACCGGCGATATGATGACTCGTACCCACGCCACTCGATGAATAGCGGAAACTTTCCGCAGGCTTGGTCTTGATGGCCGCCAACAGCTCTCGAGCGCTCTGATAGGATGATGTCTCGGACACCACCAACAGGTTTTGCACATCGGCGATTTCGCTGATGAAGCTGAAGTCTTTGATGGAGTTGTAGCCTGGTGAGCGATAAAGCACTTGATTGTTGACGAAAGTGCCTTGCGCGGCAATGCCCAAGGTATAACCGTCAGATTTGGCGCGAGCAATCTCCACCGTACCGATAGTGCCACCCGCTCCACCCTTGTTCTCCACCACCAACGGCTGACCAAGTTGCGCGGCCAGTGCCGTTGCCACAACACGCGACAACGTATCCGCGGCACTACCCGCAGCAAAAGGCACGATCAGTTTGATGGGGCGGTCAGGATAAGCCGCCTGCGCAGAAACGCTCCACATCGCCACACAAACGGCTGAAAGCAGCGCACGGACGATCATTTTTCTCCAACAGAAGTTACTCACACAGTCTCCTCCAGACCAGATGATTGGCTGTAAAACAGCAGCACCATCCGTGATCTGACTCTTGATTTTGATTTATTGGGTAATACAGACTGTAGGCTGCTTCGTCTCTGGCGTCTGTCGAAACTTATTCTGGATCATTGAATCAAATTCAATAATGCATAAATTACGAAATCGCCTCGGCCCCTTACGCGTACTGGACGCCGTGCATCGCAGCGGAGGGGTCGGCCGTGCGGCCGACCTGCTGCACATCACGCCTGGTGCCGTCAGCCATCAATTGCGCCGGCTAGAATCCGATCTTGGTGTGCAATTAGTGCAAAAAGACGGCCGCGACATTGCCTTCACCACAACCGGTACCGAACTCGCGGTACAGGCAGCCCATCTGTTCGATCAACTGGAATCCTTGCTTGCCAAGGCCGTCGAGGCCGGCGCCAACCGCCGTATCCGGGTCAAAGTCATTCCCAGCCTCGCCATCAAATGGCTCATGCCACGCTTGTGCTCGCTATACACACAGCATGGAGACATCGACATCGAGGTCGCCACGGTTGCCCGCGCTGACGACACTGATCTTTACAACGCAGATTTCGTCGTACGCTGTGGCAATGGCAATTGGCCGGGGCTGCGTGCCGATCTTCTCTTTCCCGACGAGCTCGTCTTGGCGTGCTCCCCGTCCATGGTCGAGCGGCTGCGCAGTCCGGAAGACGTGCTGAACGAAACCCTCTTGAAATCAATGATCGCGCCGGATTGCTGGGATCGCTGGCTGCAGTCGGTCGGTCTAGCCCCAACGCACGACACGCGTTTTCTTCCCTTGGCCAATGCGGTGCTGTGCTTGCAGGCCGCGGCCGAAGGACTGGGCGTCGCGGTAACGCAGCGCGCCTATATGACCCAGGACTTTGCTACCGGCCAACTCGTACAGCCGTTACCGCAGCATGCCCTCAGCGGCAACGGCTATTACCTGGTGAGCCATCCGGCGCGCACAGCCACGCTTCCATTCAGTGCCTTTGCCGAATGGATGATCAACGTGAAATAGTGCCCTGAACGCGCATCAAGGATGCATCTGCTCTCGCCCGTCATCCTCACGACGAGCCGTCGCATCGCCATCCACACTGGCGTCCTGGCCCTCTGCCGTAGCAGGCACTTGCACCACATCCGGCTCCGGCGACACCATCTCCATACCGGCATCCGCCTCAATATCCACCCGAGGATCCAACGTCACTGACGCAGGCGAGCTCTGCAAACTATCTGGCATCGGCACAAAATGCACCGGCGCCTCATCCACTTGATGCGCACCAGTGACACTCGCCGGACGCACGCGCCACACGAGAATCAATGCACACGCGGACACAAACACATAGTACGTATTAGGCCCCACCACCGACATCAACGCCCCGGCCACCATCGGCCCAAGACACGCCCCCACCCCATACGTCATCAATAAAATCGCGCTGAGACTCACCCGTCGATCTGACTCGACGTGATCGTTCGCAAATGCCGCGCCCAGCGGATACAGCGTGAACTGCAACACCCCAAACACACAAGACAACAACACCAGCGCCCAGAACGGCAACGTAAACCATCCCCATAGCACCGCAGGCAGCAACGTCAACAAAAACGCATTAAATCGAATCAATCCCGCCCGATTAATACGGTCAGACAGCCACCCCATCGGCCATTGCGACAGCAATCCCGCCGTCACCCCCGCAGCCACAAAAAACGCCGACTGCGACGTTGTCATCCCATACTTCGATGCAAACACAGGCGCCAAGCCGTAAAACGCCCCCGACAGTACACCTGCGATAAACAACACCGTCAACGACAGCGGCACACGTTGGTGGAAAAACTTAAAGTCCAGGGGCGCCGGCACCGGCGTCGGCGGGTGAGAACGTGCTGTCCCTGCAATCGGCACCAGACACAGCACCAGACAGGCTGCCACCAAAACCAAAGGCTGCTGATCCAATGTGCTGTAAGCCGTCAGCACCAACTGCCCCAACACCGTCCCGAGCCCGGACACCACCATATAAACCGAAAACACACGCCCACGCTGATGGTTCTCGGTTTGCTCATTCAGCCAACTCTCGATGACCATCAACTCGGTCACCATCACGATGCCCGCCACCAGGCGAAACGCCAGCCATACCGGCATATAGTCGACCACGATCTGCGCCAGGATCATGCTGGTCGAAATCGCCGCACAGGCCACAAACGCCCGAATATGCCCGACCCGGATGATCAGCTTGTGGCCCATCCGGGCGCCACACACCAGCCCCAGATAATACGCAGCAATCAGTGCACCGATCCAGATTTCGCTGACCGACTCTTCGGTCAACCTCAACGCCATATACGTATTGAACAAACCGCCGCCGATCAGCATCAGCAGCGTCGCCAGATAAAGCGACGAAAAAGAAGAAATCGTGGTCAACATGAGATGCAACAGCTACGATCGCGCCACTTGGCACTGTGGGGCGGCACAATGCCGCCCCACAGTCATCACAATAAGAAACAAATGCCCGACACCGCAACGGCACTTGGCGATACGGAGACAAAATGCCTCCTCGTCTTTACCCTGCGGTATGTCAGCAAAAAACTCAAATTTGCGACAACATCGTCGCCGCGTCGCTGACTTCGAACTTGCCTGCTGCTTCGACGTTCAACTGCGTCACGACGCCGTCTTTCAACAAGGCTGAATAGCGTTGCGAGCGTACGCCCATACCACGGGCGTCCAGATCGAGTTCCAGGCCCAACGCACGCGTCCAGTGTGCCGAGCCATCGGCCATCATGCGGACCTTGCCAGCCGTACCCTGGTCGCGGCCCCAGGCACCCATGACAAATGCATCATTCACTGCCACGCACCAGATTTCATCCACCCCTTTGTCTTTCAGGGCCTGGGCTTGCTCGACATAACCCGGCAGGTGCTTGGCCGAGCAGGTCGGCGTAAAAGCGCCCGGCACGGCGAACACAGCAATCGTCTTGCCCTTGACCAGGTCAGCGACCTGAAAGGCATTGGGGCCAAGAGAGCAACCGTTAGCTTCGGTCTCGAAAAACTCAGTCAACGTGCCATCAGGCACGCGGTCGCCGACTTTGATTGTCATGTACATCTCCAAATAAACACAGTGGTGCGCGAGCTAAATTGCCCCGCAACCTCTCATCATAGTGCCAACCCGGGCGCTTGCGGGCCCGGCCTGGCGATTTCACTGCAGCGCAAAATCCACACGCGAGGGTTCGGCACCGTCCTCGCCCGCACCGCCCTCGAGATTGGGGGCCACAATAAAGATGCGATCAGCGGGCCCGATCGCCTGGAGTTTTTCATACACGGCCTCGGCCCGTTTCTGAGCCAGCCGTTGCAACGACTCCTCATCGACAGGCGCTGCCTTCAGCAGCAGGGCCTCCATCTGATCCGCCGGGATCGACTTCGCCATGCCAATGAAGTTGCGGGGCTTGTCCTCGATATCCGTATCATCGTAGACCTCTTCGAGATACTCAGCCCGTTCGGCGTCCGATACCGTCATGGCAGACAGATCGACTTTCTTGCCCTTTGCCGTATCCTCCGCTTTGGCTTTACGGATCTGACGATCCAGCCATGCGCGGCGCAGTCCTTCGTCATCCGTGACAGGATCTGCGCGGCCAATGACATCGAGTTTGAGCGCCGGCCGATCGTTCAGCGCCTTGGCCAGTGTCGCGATGCTTTCGTCAGCCTCGGCCGCCAACACCGCGCTGCCAGGTTCGAAATTGATATAGGACAACTCTTCGCCGCTACCGAACGCCGAGGCCAGCAGCGAGAACGGCGAGGTCACTGCCTTGACCAGCAGGTTACCCAGCACTCGTAAAATGATCCCGCCCACGGAAAACTCAGGGTCATCCAGCGACCCGGAAATCGGCAGGTTGATATCAATATTGCCCTTGCTGTCCTTTAACAGCGATACCGCCAACATCACCGGCAGCGTAGTGGCATCCGGGCTATTGGTCTTTTCGCCAAACGTCAGTTGATTCAGCACCACGTGATTCGTCGCCTGCAGCGCACGGTCTTCCAGCTTGTATTGCAGATCTACCGACAGCTTGCCGCGCTTGATGGGATAGCCCACATATTTCGACGAATATGTCGTAAACCGGGGCAAATCCACGCCCTTGGCTGAGGTTTTCAGATCCAGCGACAGAAATTCGGCAAAGGGCTGCACTGTTCCACTGATAGACAATGGTGCCGTGCCGTACACCCGTCCCGTGACATTGACCTTGGCCGGCTTGGGCTCGCGCGACGACACCGCCGACAAGCCCCCATCGATGCGCGACAACTCGGCCGTATAGTTGGGCTTCACAAAGTGATCGGTAAAGGTCATGCGACCGTTTTTCAGCGTAACGCTGTTTAACGCGATATCGGGCATCTTGCCCGTCTTGGCCGCTTGGGCCTCGCGTGCCGATCGGCCTCGGGTCTGGGTATCCTGCGTAATCGACCCGCCCGCCTGGCCCGGCTCGGCTACCAAGTCCATCACGTTCAGGCGACCCTCGGCGCTAAGCACAATCCGGCCATAGAAATCGTCCAGCGTGATATCACCCAGATTGGCCGCAAACCGATCGCCATCGACCGTCACCTGCATGCCACTCAAATCCAAGGATTTCCATCGCAAGAAATCGTCGCGATTCACCCGATCTGCCAGATGCAGATCCGTGACATCCACGCCCCCTTGCCAACGCGCCTTCATCGGCGCGTTTCCTGCTGCGGCAGTAAATGTGGCATCGCCTTTCGCACCAATCACTAACGAACGCACCGTCGCGTTCAGGCTAGAGGCGACATACGGTGCCAAGGTGACGAGATTCAACCCTTGCAAGTCCACTGAGGTCTGCAGTGCCAGCGGCTGCGTCGTCAACGACCCTTGCAACGCCACACTGCCATCGCCCTGAACGCCTGTCGCTTGCATGGTGAACGGCGACGGCGTGCCATCCAGCGCGACCCGTTCCGCCGTCAAACTCAACTGCTTGATCGCCAGATCCACGGGCGGTTTCTGCGACTCATCTTGCGCAGCCAGATCCGACAAATCGACCTTGACATCCGTCGCGGCGACCTGCGTAGCGTTACCTTGCTGAGCCACCTTGATCACCGCCTCGACACCCAGAAAACCGTCCTTGATCAGGACCGGCGCCATGGTGCGCACAGCCTGCCCATACTGTGCCAGCCCCAGATGGCCCGCCCGGAAATTCAGTGTCAGGCCCAAGGGGCTGAGCATCAAAGGCCCTTTCGCACGAATCCAACCGCCATCGCCGGGATTGTCCATCGTCAGCCACAGATTGATAGGCTGGGTCGCCGGTTGCGGGAATTGAATGCTTTCGACCGTGATGTCGATGCCGGCAAACTTCGTATTCAAGGTCGTCGCCGCATCCTGCACATTCAGTTCCATCTCATGGAGGTTGATTGCGTCGACCGAGATCTGCCATTCGCCGGGTGCTTTATCGGTGGAAGGGGCGGCTGTGGCTGCACCCTCAGATGATGGTGTGGATACGGCCTCAGTAGCGGCTGGCGCGCCACCCGCAGGAGCCGAGGCGGACGCGCCGTCAGCGGGCGCCGGCGCAGATGCGACCGTCTCCGCGGAGGATGCGCCCGATGCCTTGGCAGTCTGCACGGCCGAGGCGTCGACCTGCGTCTTGGCAGGCGCTTCGGAAGCCTGTTTCGCCGCGCCACCAGCCGGCTTTTCCGGCGCGGCCGCAGGCGCCTGCCCGACAGACGCACCGGCAGTAGCAACCGGCTCACTGGCCTTATCGGTCTTCGCCCGCGTCGATGCCGCCGCTTTCTCCGGGCCACCCAGGGACTTCAGCTTGTCGACGACGCGCAGCCAATTCAATTGCTGATTGGCATCACGGCTCGCCTGCACGACGGGCGACCACATTTCCACCTGGCCAATCGAAAACTGGCGGGCCAGGAGATCGAGCTTGATCCGCTGCACATCCAGCGTGCTCCACTGGATCAAGGGCGCCCCGGAGGCCTCACGCAAGTCCAACTGCCGCAAACCGACATCGCCCGTCACCAAAACCTTGGCCCCGCCATTGCGTGGCTGCTCGAACACCACCTTGAGGTCGGAATCCAGCAAGGCCCGTTCGACCTTGATGGGCATCGCCATCGGCCAGGCATCGGCCCATTTTTCCAGCTCCAGCCCCCGGAAATCGACATTCAAAGTCGAGGAAGGCACCTCTTCAAACGGCCGTGCCACACCCTTCATATCAAACGGACTGCCATTAATGCGCAAATGCACCAGCGGCTCGACATCGATATCCGTGGCGTAGCCAAAGCTCGAAATAAATGGCACGCCGAGCTTGATCTCATCGATTGTCTGTTTACGGCCCGTAACCTTGTCATCCAGGGTAATCGAGCCGTCTTCCAACACCAGGTTATTCAAGGAAAAACGCGGCATTTTGCCATCGTCATCCTTGTTTTCCGGCTCGGGTTGCTTGGCGGCCATCTCCGCCAGCTTTTGTTGAATATCCGAAAAATTGAAGGTGGTCTTGTCCTCGCGTACCAACGCGATCTGTGGACGCTGTACCCGCACCGCGTCGACCACCGGCGCAAACCAGAACAACGACGACCATGCTGCGCTGACATCCAACTGTCCGACGTTCAGCAGCGGCGCGGCTCCCCCCGGCTGCTCGATCTGCAGGTCATGCGCACGCAACGTCAGCGTAAAAGGGTTAAAACTGATATCACCCACTTGGACCGGCCGCCCCAGCAGCCCAGACACCTCATCCGTCAACGCGGACCTTAGTACTTTGGGCACCTGCCACGCCGCGACCCCAAACAATATGAGGACAATGGCCACTATCCACAAAAGGATTTTTCCGAGACGCCGAGTGAATCTCAACCTGGGCATCGTAAGGGCCATGCGTAATCTCCTGGGGTGGGCATATAGGGCATAGGCTGCGGTGATTATCCCCCTGCAGCCACGGCTCGTCTATCATAGGGTCCAGGTGAGCCGCACTTTCGCGAAAACCGCCCATGTTTTCAATCGTTAACACTTTTTCTGCCCATGTCCTCCTCATCCCCCACGCTTAGCCATCTGGACGAATCCGGCCAAATCCGCATGGTTGACGTCGGCGCCAAGACCGAAACCGACCGCGTCGCCATCGCGACGGGCCAAGTCCGTATGAACGCCGTGGCCTATGGCCTCCTGACCCAGCCCGGCCAAGGCAAAGGCGAAGTCCTGAATACGGCCCGTGTCGCCGCTGTTCTGGCGGCCAAGCGTTGCGCCGACTTGATTCCCTTGTGCCACAGCCTCCCCCTGGCTTTTGTCGGCGTGGAATTTGCCCTGAACGACGACGCCCACACCGTCGAGATCCGAGCCACCTGCCGTACCCACTATAAAACCGGTGTTGAGATGGAAGCCATGACCGCGTGCAGCGTCGCCGCGCTCACCATTTACGACATGTGCAAGGCCGCTGACAAAGGCATCGTGATCGACCAGATATGTCTGGAGTACAAGGCGGGGGGGAAAAGCGGAGAATGGCGCAGAGGTGCTTGAGTACGCGGCGAAATCAAGCCGGTGCCTACACCGATGCGGACGAGATCGCGGTGCGGATGTTAGCAGTATCAGTCATTATCCAGCATCAATACTGATGCTGATAACATGAGTCTACACATCCTGTTGGGCCGTACCGTCAGAGGCGGACATGAACATCCAGCTGTTATCCGACCTGCACCTAGAAGCTAACGATTCCTTCGTTCCTACGCCCTCACCGCAAGCGGACTTACTCGTGCTGGCTGGCGACATTGGTTCGTATCAGCCAGGCTCGACGTTAGCCGACGATGATTGGGGTCTTGGTCGCTTCTCACCACGCAACGGTTGGCCCTGTCCGGCTTTATTCGTGCCCGGGAACCACGAATACGACGGCACTGACTTTGATCAGACGCATGATCGGCTACGTGAATGGTGCGCGCAACTCGACATCCAATGGCTTGAGCGATCACAACTGGTAATCGATGGCATTCGATTTTTGGGCACTACGTTGTGGAGCGATTTCAATGCGTTGATCGGACCCGCGGACCCGTTGACGTTAGCGCTTCAAAAACAACAGAAAGCTTTTCGCGCTGCCAATTTCTACCTTGAAAAGACCCACACGACACGCAATGGTGAGCCCTTTCTCGCCGAACAGATGCGCAGTCACGCATTGGTCTGCCAAGACTGGTTGACGCAGGCTTTAGCCGAGCCTTTCGATGGTCCAACAGTGGTGGTCACGCACTTTGCTCCAACGCTGGATAGTGCTGATCCCCGATATGGTCTCACGCCCGGCACTGCGGGCTTCTGTAATGGTTTAGACGCCCTATTGCCACAAGCGCAACTGTGGATGCATGGCCATCTGCATTGTCCGTTTGACTATGTCAAATCAGAATGCCGCGTCGTGGCCAATCCACTGGGATATGCGAAGAAGGGGGAGCAGGATGGATTTGAACCAACGCTCATTATTTCCATCGAAGCCTGAGCCGATTACGTTCTATGGCGGCTCAATTCGGATAACGCCAGAGGCAACCTAGAACTCGAACATCACTGCCATCGCATAAACAGTGGGTGCGGTTTTGAGCGCGTCGGGCTTGTGCAATGGCCAACCGACAGACAGGTCATAGCCGGCGGCGACGTACGGCAACGCGAAGCGGCCACGCAACCCGATCACGCCTCCTACCAGCGAGCGGGCAGATAAGTACTTTGCCGATGCGCCCCCCACGCGGCCGACGTCTACGCCGGTATAGAACTGATGCCCCGACGCGGGGACCAGATGTTCAAGATTGACGGATAGATCGTTACGCAGCGACCAACCGTCTTCGGCAGCGAGCGTCATCTGCCCATCAAAGCCACGCACGGTGTATCGATTGCCGATGGTGAAATAATCGGCAGGGATGATGGGGGTTTTAGCGTGCTGGATCTGCCAATTGCCTTGATAAGCGACAGGCTGGCCTGCCAGCTGAAACGGCAGATACACACCAGCATTGGCGGTCAAGATAGTACTGCGGCCGTTCCAACCCGGATCACCATAGATGTAGCCCGGCTCGTCGGAGAACTGAGGCAACGTACCACGCACGCCTCCTCCAATGTCCAGTACTGCACGCCCTACATGGTGGCGATGACCATAACTGAACTCATAGCCTGTGACGTCGCGGCGTTGTACATTGATCGGCACATCATTGAGCGTGCTGGAGGTGCGCTTGCGCAACACCACTAGCGACGCGTTGCCTTTATAGGAGGGGCCGCGATAAGGCACCACGGACAGGCCTGCCTGAATCTGCTTAGTTGTACCACCGTAAATGATGGGCTCTTCGAAGCCGGCCAAGGCCTGGCGATACGTAGATTTGCTCGCGCCGGCAAACAACGTCCAATAGCCCAGCGGAACGCTGTAGTTCACCGAGGCCGCACGTGTATTCGCATGTGGATCTCGCCAACCTGCGTTGCTCGTCCATGACACCGAAAGCTGGTCATACAGAAACAAAGGAGAATCCACGCTGAGTCCGGCGTAGGTTTGGTATTTGTCAATGCTATCCAGGCCGCCATTGTCACCACCCAGATAGCCATGCCAGCGCTTGCCTGTGCCTGGTTGAATCAGAATATCGGAGCCACCAGCGTGCCCGCTAGGCGCTACATCAATCACGGCGTCTGCTTGGCCCGGCAATCGACGGATATTCTCCAGTGCCTGATCCAGATCGGATTGCTTCAGCTCACCGCCTGGTCCGGTAGGTACGACGGTGCGCCACCAGCCGATCAAGCCATCGCCCTTGACCCCCACAATATGACCCGGTAAATAACGTAACACCAGACGGCCGCTGCGTAATGACTGCTCAGGCACCAACACCCGCGACGTGACGAACCCCTGCGCGAACAGCGCTGCCGTCAAATGCTTCTGCAGCGCTTTAAGGCCGTGGCCACCTGCGCATGCGCCCACGGCCAGCTCTGCCAAACGCCGCAGACTGTCATCGGGCGGCGATCCTTCCCATATGATCTCGCGCAGCACAAAGCATGGCGTTTCGTCGGGAAAGCGAAATGTCTGTTGAACAGAGGCTGACGGCTCGGAGCCTGACAAAACATCTGAGCGCTGGTCGGCACGCTCGCGTTGTAACTCCAGCTGTTGATCCTGACGACGCTGGATGTTGGCAGCGCGAACAGCTGCCTCGGTCAATACGGACTCGGCAGCTTGGCTGGATGAGAACGGCAACAATGATGACAGGGAAAACGCCAGACAGATCCAACGACGAAAAAGCAGATGACTAGACACGGATACCCACACACTAAAAACAAAAAATCTTCGTGCACGATCCGTAGTCGCTGCGGGAGCCACTACGCCGCTCAAACAACCGTCTTTACGCTTCGAACCTACACGCCATAACGCGTAAAAAATTAGCATGTGACACGGCGCCACCGCGATGGGACTGGTCCTATATTGCATGGACGCACTTTCAATTGTGAGATATGAGCCACACAACTGAAACTTATAAACTCATTCTTTTCCATATCGCGTTTGCGAGGTTCCACCGTCTCGGCATAAGATGCCCTTAACAAGCTCAAACAGATACACTTTGAACACAAGGACGGAGGAAAAGTCGGTGAGTGGCGCAATGATTAATCTGCTGTATTTTGCGCGGGTTGCCGAATTAGTAGGCAAACGCGGCGAAGCCTGGCCGCTGTCTGAGCCGACCACGGGCGCTAAATTGCTCGACGCCTTACAGACCCGCTACCCGGACTTGGCGCCTGCTGCCCGCCTGAAACTGGCAATCAACCAGACTCATGCCAAGGCCACTACAGCAATTGAACCGGGTGATGAGGTCGCGATTTTCGAGCCCGTCACAGGGGGCTGACATCATGATCATCGTCCAAGAAGCGGACTTCGACGGCGCCGCTTTGCAGGCCAGCCTGCGCGCACAAGTCGGCGCTCAGGCTGGCGCCATCGTCACATTTACCGGTTACGTACGAGATTTCTCATCGGATCAGACTACGGAAACGCTGTTCCTTGAACATTACCCCGGCATGTGCGAACGCGAGCTGGAAGCTATCGCCGAGACCGCCCGAAAACGCTGGCAACTGGCCGGTACCGTCATTGCCCACCGCGTCGGTGCACTGCCGCGCAACGCGCAAATCGTCTTTGTCGCGGCCGCCAGCGCCCATCGCGGCGATGCTTTCCGGGGATGCGAATACATAATTGACGCCCTGAAAGCCCGCGCACCTTTCTGGAAACGGGAAACGCTGTCTGATGGCAACAGTTTCTGGGTCAAGGCCCGCCAGACCGATCAGGACCGTACCGAGTCCTGGGATGCCGTTGACGACACCAAGCCGTCCACGTGACCCCTCCTGCCGTAATGCGATCCGCGCTCGTTCCCAATTTATTTTTCGCCTGACCCCACTCACGCTCTCGCATGAATAACGATCTGCTCGATTTCGACCACGCCCAATCGCTATTGGCCCAAGCAGCCTCACCCATTGCCCGTCAGGAAAGTGTCTCGCTGGCGCAGGCGGTCGGCCGCATCTTGGCGGTCGATCTGAATGCCTTACTCGACTCGCCAGCCTCGGACAACAGTTCCATGGACGGCTATGCCATACGCTATGCCGACTACCAGCCCGATGTCATTTTGCCTATTCAACAGCGGACCTATGCTGGCGAAATGCCCACGGCACTGATTCCGGGCCAGGCCACGCGGCTGTTTACGGGCAGTCTGCTGCCTGAGGGCGCAGACACGATCGTGATGCAGGAAAACACCCGCGAAACGGACGGTCAGGTTCAAATCCTGCGAGCCCCGGCAGCAGGAGAATTCGTGCGCAAGCGTGGTATGGACACGACTGCGGGCCAGCCGCTGCTGGCCGCCGGCACCCTGCTGCAGGCCGCTCACATTGCGCTGCTCGCTTCGCAGGGGCTGACACATGTTCAGGTGTACGAGCCGCTACGCATCGGCATCCTGACCACGGGCGACGAGCTTGTCCCTCCCGGCACTGACCGTGCGCCCCAGCAGATCTATAACTGCAATGGTCCGATGATGGCCGCCCTGGTACAAAGAACCGGCGCGCAGGCGATACATGTCCTGCATGCCCGCGACAATGAGCCCGACCTACGCGCAGCGATCACCACGA
>Ga0182738_1000793_pt1 | contig 42237 bp, 37 predicted proteins | sample eDN5th30CBELigMG_FD_128876 | JGI IMG/M metagenome (GOLD analysis project Ga0182738, IMG submission 128876) | Enriched Miracle-Growth compost microbial communities from Emeryville, California, USA - eDNA 5th pass 30_C BE-Lig MG (version 2)... ...
CGGCTCGTCGAGAATCAGCAGCTTCGGCTGCAGGGCCAGTGCGCGAGCAATGCCGATGCGCTGCTTCTGGCCGCCGGAAAATTCGCTCGGGAACCGGCCGAGCATGGTGCGCGACAGCCCGACAAGATCGAACAATTCGGCGATGCGCCGCGCGCCGCCCATCTCGTCATAGAGGCCGTGGATGCGCAGCGGCTCGGCGACGATCTCCTCGACCGAGAGCACAGGATTGAGCGAGGCGTAGGGGTCCTGGAAGACATATTGCATCTGCCGGCGCGCCTTGCGCATCGAACCGCGATCGAGGTCGCGGATCGATTGGCCGGCGAAGCGGATGCTGCCGCCCGTGGCGCGGATCAGGCCCATGATCGCACGGCCGGTCGTCGTCTTGCCGCAGCCGGATTCGCCGACCAGGCTGACCGTCTCGCCGGGATTGACGGAGAGGCTGACGCCATCGACCGCCTTGACCCAGCCGGTGGTGCGCCGAAGCACGCCGGTCTTGACCGGAAAATGCACCTTCAGGCCGTCCACGACGAGCAGCGGTTCCGGCTTTTTAGGCGCCGCCGCGGCATGGAGGCGCGGCTCGGCGGCAAGCGGCGCTATCGGCAGTTCCTCGGCAAAGTGGCAGGCGGACAGGCGGTTTTCGCCGACCGCTCGCAGCACCGGATCCTCCGCCGCGCAGATCGGCCGGTCCTGGCCCACGGCGCAGCGAGGCTGGAAGGCGCAACCCCGCGGCAAGGCGCCCGGGATCGGCGGCTGGCCGGGTATCGGATCGAGCCGTGAATCCGACGTGTCGATACGGGGGATGCTGCGCAGCAGCGCGCGGGTATAGGGATGTCGGGGGCTGGCAAAGATCTCGGCGACCGGGGCCGTCTCGACGATGCGGCCGCCATACATGACGGCGACGCGGTCGGCGACTTCGGCGACCACGCCGAGATCATGCGTGATCAGGATGACGGCCGAGCCCATCTCGGCCTGGCGGCGCGCCAGCACGGCCAGCACCTGCGCCTGCACGGTGACGTCGAGCGCGGTCGTCGGCTCGTCGGCGATGATCAGTTTCGGCTGGCCGGCCATCGCCATGGCGATGACGGCGCGCTGGCGCATGCCGCCGGAAAACTGGTGCGGATACTGCCACGCCCGACCCTCGGGATCGGCGATGTCGACCTCGCGCAGCAGTTCCGCAGCGCGGGCATGCGCATCCGATTTCTTGAGCCTTCCATGTGCCACCTCGCCCTCGGTGATCTGGCGGCCGACGGTGAGCACCGGATTGAGCGTGGTGGTCGGGTCCTGGAAGATGAAGCCGACATCGCTGCCGCGCATCTTTCGGAGCGTCTCCGGCGCAGCGGTGGTGACGTCGATGCCGCAGAGGCGGATCGAGCCGGCAACCCGCGCGGTCTCGGACAGAAGTCCGGTGACCGCGAGGGAGGTGACGCTCTTGCCGGAGCCGGATTCGCCGACAATGCAGAGCACTTCATTGGGATAGACGTCGAAATCGACGCCGCGCACGACGGGCACCGAACGCCCCTCGCCGCCGAAATCCACCTTGAGCCCCCGGACGGAGAGAACCGGGTCAACCATGCGGGGATCTTCCGGCGAGAGACGCGGCGCCCGTCGCCATCACTGGAAGCCCACCGTGCGGGCGACGAACAGGTTGTCGATATCGAGCGCCAGCCCCCCGAGCTTCGGCGAGGCGACGATCAGGCCCGTGTCGTAGGAATTGGTCGGGATCGCGAAGGCATCCGTGACCAGGACACGATTGAGATTGTCGTAGGCCGCCTTCACATCGGCATCCGAACCCGAGGTCGTGTTTACCCGCTCGATGGCGGCGACATAATCGGGATGGGGATGCGGGTCCTTCAGCACCGGGTTCTTGACGACGCGGTAGATGCTGTTGGTGGCGACGCGGGATGGGAATTTCTGCACGTTGCCGACCGCGCCGAAGGTGGCGTCGAAATTGCCAGCGAGCAGCGCCTCGGTATATTCCGCGCCCTGGCGGACATCGAGCTCGATGTTGATGCCGGCCTCCGCCAGCGCGCTCTGCAGGATCTGGCTGATGACGACGGTCGGCTCGTCGCTACCCCAGACCAGCATCTTCCAGTTGCTCTGTTCTGCCGGCGTCAGTCCGGACTCCGCGAGCAGTTTCTTGGCATTGTCGAGATTATAGGCAAATTCGTCCGTATAGGCCGCGTCGAAGGCCGGGCTCGCCGGCGCCCATGGCAGCGCCACAACTTCGCCCAGGCCGGCATAGCCGACGCGCAGCATGCCCTCGCGGTCCATCAGATAGTTGAAGGCCTGACGGAATTTGGCGTTGGTGAAGGGCGGGCGGGTCGAGTTGATGCGGAAGACCTGCACCAGCGGGCCGGGGCCGCGCAAAACCTGATAGCCGGCATCCTGCAGGCGCACGGCGCTGCGCGAGGTGCCGCCATAGACGATATCGACCGCGTCGGATTCCAGCGCCGCGCTGGCCGAGGCGTCCTCGCTGAAAATGGTGAACTCGATCTTCTCGGCGATCGGCTGGCCCTTGCGCCAGTAGTTGGGATTGGCCTTCAGCGTCAGGCCCTGCCCGACGGCGCGGCTATCCAGCAGATAGGCGCCGGTACCGGCCGGCACGGTCTCGACCGTGGCGATGCCGGCCGCCTCGATCGGGATCAGGAACTGCAGGAGATCGGTGATCTGGCGCTGCGGAGCCGGGCTCTTGAAATTGATCGTGACGGTCTTCTCGTCCGGCGTCGTCCAATCCTTGACGATCGACATGGTGGCGTAGACGTTCTTGCCGCGCTCGGGATCGGCCGCCTTGGCCAGCGTCGCGGCCACATCGGCGGAGGTGAGCTTGGCGCCGCTATGGAAGGTGACGTCGTCGCGCAGCGTCACCGTGACGGACTGGTTGTCCGGCGCGATGGCCCAGGCGGTCGCCAGGCTCGGCACCGCCTCGCCCTCGGCCGTGTATTCGATCAGGCTGTCATAGAGGTTCTTGATCAGGTGAAAGTTCACCGTCGAGAACTGCTGCGGGTCGAAATTGGTCATGTCGCCGAGGAGCGCCACCCGCAGCGTGCCGCCCTTCAGCGCCTGCTCCTCGGCGTGGAGCGGCGCAATCCAGCCGGCGCTGCCGACGACGACAGGCGCGGTCGCGGCGAGAAACAGGAAGCCCAGCCGCCTGAGTGTCCGAAGGAATTGGGTCTTCATGATGTAGGCCCCCGTTCGAGTGCATGGGGTCGGCCATCGCCGACAGGATGGGACGGTCAGGCGTCGACGCGCTGGCCGGGCTGAGACGAATGCGCCCGCCAGTCGTCAAACGTCTCGATCGGATAGATCGGGCGCGGAATCCGCTTCCAGGGCAGCGTGAACACATCCGACTGGCCGGGACCGCGCGTATCGGCGCGGATGACGGTGGAGGCGATCGGCGCGAAATACTGGAAGTTCGACGCCGTCTTCAGGACCGCGATGCCGTATTCGGTCGGCTCGACCCCCATGGCCCGGTAGACGCCCGGCACGTTGCCGGCAACGGCGCGCAGCGTGGTGATCATGAGCGTGACCGGACCGACATCGAAGATGACGGACGGTCCGAGATCGACCTCGCTCTGATGGTTGTAGCCCTCGATCTTCAACAAGCCGCCGCCGACCGTGCGAACCGTGCCCGTGACTTCGAGCGGGGTGAAGAATTCCGCTGCCGCGTCGCCGCCAAGCGGCAGCGTCACCGTCGCCCCCTCGCCCGCCGCGACCAGCCTGGCCGCCGCCTCGGGCGAGATCAGCGGCACCAGCGCGCGCTTGCGGATCCCCAGGCGCAGCATGGCTTCGAGCAGCAGGTTGCTGTCGCCCGCCGCGCCGCCAAACACCGTGTCGCCGGTATCGCTGAGGATCGCCAGACCTGGAGCGGCGTCCGCCTGACGAACCGCATCATCGACCGAGACCGACTCGCGGATCTGGAAGTCGTCGCGCAGCGACCAGCAGAGATCGGCCAACTCGTCGGCGAGCTTTTCCGCCAAAGCCTGGTCGTTGTCGGTGACAACGATGGTGGCCCAGCCGCCCTCGGCCACGTCGAGCCAGGGCTGCATGGGATAGTTCGACGCCTGCAGCACCCGCGGATCGGCCTCCACGGCGCGGGCCGCGTCGAACCAGACCTTCATCGGCCCCTGCGAGGTCAGGAACTGCTCCTGATGCGAGACGAGCGGGATCTTGCGCCAGGCGATCGTCGGCTTCAGGCCTTCGGTCAGGATGCGCAGCAGCAGCTTGGCGCCGAGGAGGCCGGTGTCATAGACATCGTGCGGCTGGGTGCGGTGGCCGACGATGGCGGTCGCGTTGTCGATGATCTTCTGCGTGACATTGGCGTGATGATCGAGACCGAGCACGATCGGTACGTCGGGGCCGAGAATTTCGCGGCAGAGCGCGATCTGCTCGCCCTCGACATCGTCTATACCGTCCGCCGAGCAGGCGCCGTGCAGCTGCAGTTCGAGACCGTCGATCTTGCCCGCCGCCAGCAGGCCGGCACGGATCTTCTCCTGGAAGAACTGGAAGGTTTCCGCCGACAGGCGTCCGCCGGCCGAGGCATAGCCGCGAATGATCGGGATCAGCTCGATCTCGAGACCGGATTCCTCCATCACCTGCAGATGGCCGCCGACCTGGCCGAAGCCGCGCAGCTTCTCGAAGATTTCCTGGCCTTCATAGATGCCGAAGCCCGCATAATCGTCGAGCGTCGTCGGCACCGGATTGAAGTCGTTGGTTTCCTGCGAGATGTGGATGACGGCGATACGCAACATCAATCTCCATGAGAATTACTTTTGGCCTCGCACGAATAGATCCACCTCGCAGATGACGGGTCGCCGAAACGACCAAGACATGCGGGGTATTGGGCCGGAGCGAGCAGCAGATCGGCCCGATCTATATCGAAGCCTTATTGATATTCAGGCTAGGTAGCGGTCTGTTTCGTGTCAATCCCGCGACGTTTCACTGGGCGAAACAACGCGGCACTGCAACAAATTCGTGCATCGGCACCGTGACCCGTCCCGCGCCCTGTTCAGAAGAACGTCTTCAGCGCGCCTGTGACGCGGTAATCCTCGTCGACGCGGTAGAGCAGCGACCACTTGTCGAAGGTGGTGCAGGGATGGCTGATGCCGAAGCCGACCATGTCGCCCGTCCGGAGCGGACTGTCCTCGGGCGTGACGAGGTGGCAATGCTGGTCGTTGAGCGCCACGACTTCATGGCCGGCCGGCATCGCGGCCGGGGCGGTCATGCTGCCATCCGGCCGATACCAGCGCAGCGGCACCGGCAGGCCGGCATCGTGGCTGACGTCGCGCTTGCCCATGGTGAGCATGGTGCGGCCCGTCTCGGGACGAGACTGCACCATCGCCCAGACCTCCAGCGCCGGCTCGAGTCCGCCTTCGGGAAGCTTCAGCGAGGTTTCGCTGACGATGCGCCGGAACGCCGCCGCATAGGCGATGGAATCATGCGTCAGGTAGCAGCCGGACCGCAGCACGCGCAGCACCGGATGCGGAAACGAGACCCGGTTGAAACGTTCGACGACGCGGTCGAAGAAGGCGGAACCGCCGGCGCTGATGACGATCGGCGCTGTGGTGGCGAACAGCCCCTCCTCCATCGCCAGCAACGCCATCGACGCGACATCGTCGATCAGGCCATCGGCCGTTTCCGGCGTCGGCAGCATGCCCTCGAAGCATTCGAAGCCGGCAAGTTCCAGCCCAGGCGCCGCCGCGATCGCACGCGCCAGCTCGATCGCGCCCTCGCGGGTGCGGACACCCGTGCGCCCGCCGGGAAAGCCCATCTCGACCAGAATGCGCAGCGGATTGCCTTCCGGCGGCGGATTGCGGCGCGCGCCCTCGATCAGCATGGCCACACCGTCGGGATTGTCGGCGAGGCAATAGAGCTCGAAGCCGCCCTTGGCGTGCAGCGCGCGGAAGCAGGCATCGATCGCCTGGGTGCCGACCGGCTGGTTGGCGAGCAGCACACGCCGGACGCCGAAGCGCAGGCAGACGCCGACCTGCTGCAGCGTCGCGGCGGTGATCGCCCAGGCGCCGTCCGCGATCTGCAGGTCGAACAGATGCGGCGACATCGTCGTCTTGCCATGCGGTGCGATGACGAGATCGTTCTCCGCCGTGAAGGCGCTCATCCAGGCGCTGTTGGCGGCCAGAACTTCCTGCCGGATGACGGCGACCGGCAGCGGCAGGTCGCCGGCGAGCAGGCTCCAGCCCTGCGCGGCGACATCGCCGACGGTGAGGCTTGGCGCATCATAGGGCAGCCCCTTGGTCGAGGGATCGAGTTCGAGCGCATCGAGCGAAGCGATGTCGAGGCGGGGGATCAGAGCCATGGATTGGGGTCCAGCGGTGAAAGCGGGCGACGCGCCCGGGTATAGGGAATCTTCGCCGTGTCGCTCGGATAGGGACCGCCCGTATCGAGGTAGTGCACCTTGTGGGCAATCGGCGCGAAGGCGGCGTGGAAATGGTTGGACGACTTCACCACGATGATCTTCTTGGCGGCGAGATCGATGCCGAGATCGGTGAAAACGGGCGGGCTGAAGGTCTGGGCACGGGTCGAGGCCAGCACGACATCGAGATTGCCGATGGTGACGGCAGCGGCGGGGCCGAGCGAAACCCAGCTCTGCTCGAACGGCACGAGCAGATCATCCGTGACGCCGCGCACGACCACGCGCGCATCGATCGGCTTGCCCGAGGTCGAGGCCGCCTTGCCGCCAAAGCGCAGATCGATCTCGGCGCCGATTCCAGCCGCCCGGCAGAAGCTGACGGCGACCGGATCCCAGAGCGCGCCGATGGCGGCCGGGATCTCGGGATGGCGCAGCAGCGCCTCGACCATGACGGTGGAATCGCCGGCAACGCCGCCGCCGGGATTATCCCAACGATCGGCGAGAACGACCGGCTGGCCCACCTCGGCCAGCGCCTGGACGATCGCCTCTTCCGGCTTGAAGTGATAAGGCGCGCCGCCGCCCGCGCCCCAGTTCAGGATCTCGCGGCCGAGGCGCTCGGCCAGCGCCGCCGCCTTGCCATGGTTGGCGGCGCCATCGGCGATCACCAGCACCTTGGTGCCGACGTCGTGGACATCCGCGGCCTGGAAGCCATGCGCGACCGAGATCGACAGGATGCCCTCCTGCCCCTCCAGCGCCAGCATGCGATCGACGAAGCCGCGGCCGGGCTCGCGGCTGGTCATGAAGCCGGTGATGGCGCGGCAATCGAAGACCGCGCTGGCCGGCGCGATCTCGCACTTCGCCGCGCGCAGGCAGAGATCCACGAGATCCTCGGCCCGCTCGAGAAAATCGGTGTGCGGGAATTCCTTGAAGGCGGTGATTACATCCGCCGCCTCGACCATCTGGTCGGTCAGGTGGCAATGCATGTCGAGTTCGGCGCCGACGATCGCCTCCGGCCCGGCGATGGCGCGGGCATGCGCCAGCAGGTCGCCCTCGCAGTCATCATAGCCGCGCGCCACCATCGCCCCATGCAGGCCGAACAGCACGACATCGACCGGCATCGCCCCGCGTAGCTGGTCGAGGATCTCGTCGCGCAGGCTTTCATAGGCGGCGCGCGAGACGAGCCCGGCCGGCTCGGCCCAGGTCGCCGTGCCTTCGAAAAGCGTGAAGCCATCGGCACGGGCGCGGCGGCGCGCCGCCACCACGGGCCCGGAACAGAGCGTCGGCGTCTCGGGATGGGTGCCGGGCGGACAATAAAAGGCGCCCTCGAACGCGCTTCGATCGACGAAGAGCGGCGAGAAAGTATTCGTCTCGGTTGCCAAAGACGCCACGAAGACCCGCATTGCCGACCCCTGCTCGCCATGCCGGAAGGGCACGACATCAACTATTCTACATCATGGAACAACACTTTGGCTGCTGGGTGAAATTTAAGCGGCAGGACGGGGCACCTGTCAACAAGCCTGTCGTCGTTCCTCCATCGAAACCAGAGCTTCGGCTTGCGCACGCCCCGGAGTTGATGTCTTAATATCCGAGCGAACATCGCCATTTCGTTCTATGATATGGAATTGATGTCCGGATAGTCGCGCTAGCAACGGTCGGAACCCGCATGTCGAAGCCAGATAACGAGCCCAGCGGCGCCGCCGTGGCCGCGCGCATCCAGTCGGTGGCCCGCGCCAAGGCGCTGCTCGACGCCATGGCGAGCGGCGATTTCGTCACGCTGCGCGAGCTCGCCGCCCGCACGGGCCTTGCCAAGACCACGGCGTTCAACCTCGTCACCGCGCTGGTCGATGTCGGCCTTGCCGAGCGCGACATCAAGGGCGGCGCCTACCGGCTAAGCCCGCAGCATCTGGTCTATGGCAAGGCGGTCGAGCGCCGGCTCGACATCGCGGCGCTGGCGCAACCCTATCTGGTCCGGCTCTGCGCCGAAACGCGCGAGACCGTCAACCTGGCCCTGCCCGGCCCGACCGACGCGGTGATCGTCGAAAGCCTCGAAGGCAGCCAGACGCTGCGCGTCTCGTCCTATTCCGGCACCCGCGCCGCCTATCATTCGACAGCCTGCGGCCGCGCGCTGCTCGCCTATCAGCCCCTGTCGTTCCGACGCATCATCTACAATCTCGGCTCGCTGCCGGCCGCAACCGACCGCACCATCACCGACCCCGAAGCGCTGGAAGCCGTGCTGGAGCGCTGCCGCACCGTCGGCTGGACCACTGAATTCGAGGAAAACGAGATCGGCGGGGCTTGCGTCGCCGCGCCGATCTTCGCGCCCGGCGGCGAAGCCATCGCCGCCGTCTCCATCGCCGGCCCGTCGGCCCGCTTCGAGCCCGACGCCATCGAGAAGCTCGGCCGGCTTCTCGTCGCCACCCTCGCCGAAGTCACGGCGAACATGTCCCGCAACAGGTAGCCTTTCCATGAAACCACGCGCTCGCATCCTGCTGGCCGGGCTCTATCACGAGACCCACACCTTCGTGGACGAGATCACCCGGCTTGCCGATTACGAGATCCTGCGCGGCGCCGATTTGCCGGCGCGCCGGGGCGACGGCTCAACCGTCGACGGCTTCCTCGAAGTGGCCGAGTCGGAAGGCTGGGAGGTGGTCCCTGTGGTCGAATATTCGGCCCTCCCCTCCGGCACGACCGACCACGCCGTGTTCGAGCAATTCTGGAGCGAACTCGAGACCGGCCTCCGCGATGCGCTGGACGATGGCGGGCTCGACGGCATCTGGCTGGCCCTGCATGGCGCCATGGTGACGACGGCAAGCGTCGACCCGGAGGGCGAGCTGCTCGCCCGCATCCGCGCCATTCCCGGGGCCGAGGCGCTGCCGCTCTATGGCGTGTTCGACCTGCACGCGACCTTCACCGCCGCCATGGCGAGGCATGCCAACGGCCTGGTCGCCTACCGCGAAAACCCGCATACCGACGCGCGCGAGTCGGCTGTCCGCTCGGCGCAACTGCTGGCGCGCGCCCTTCGAGAGAGGGCCTCGCCGGTCATGCAGGCCCGCAACGCCGCGATCCTGTGGGCGCCGCCCGGCACCGGCACGGCCGACCGGCCGATGCGCGATCTCGAGGCGCTCGCCCGACAGATCGAGGCCGAGGATGCCGAGATCTGGGCCGTCAACGTCATCGCCGGCTACTCCTTCTCCGACGTGCCGGACGCCGGCGTCGCCTTCTCGCTGGTCACTACCGGCAGCGCCGAGCGGGCGAAAGCCGCGCTCGACCGGCTGGAAACGCTTGCGCTCGAATTGCGCGAGTTGGGCCAACCGAAGGAATGGGACCTCGACGCCGCGCTCGCCGAGATCAAGACGCTTCCGGGCGGCCCCTATATCGTGGTCGAGCCGGCCGACAATATCGGCGGCGGCGCGCCGGGCGACGACACGGCGATCCTGCGCGGCTTCCTGCGCCATGGCATCCGCAACGCCGCGGTCGCCATTGCCGACGCCGAGACCGTGCAGGCGCTCGCCGACGCCGCGCCGGGCGATGTCCGAACCGTGCGCCTCGGCGGCAAGGGCAGCCAGCTCGGCGCCGGCCCGCTCGAGATCGCCGTGACCTTCGTCAGCCGCAGCGATGGCGAATTCACGCTGGAGGATCGCAACAGCCATCTCGCCGCGATGCAGGGCGTCCATATCAGCATGGGCGCCTCGGTCGTGCTGGAAGCGGACGGCGTGAAGATCCTGGTCAACAGCCGCAAGACGCCGCCCTTTGATCTCGGCCAGTTCCGCTCGCAGGGCATCGTGCCGGAAACGCTGACGGCGATCGGCGTCAAGGCGGCCGTCGCGCACCGCCGTGCCTATGACCCGATCACGGTCAGGAGCTACACGGTGGCGACGCCGGGCCCCTGCACCAGCGTGCTGACCTCGCTTCCCTATCGCCGGCTGCGCCAGCCGGTGTTCCCGATCCGCTGAAACCTGGAGACACCATGATCGAATATCCGAGCGAGCCGGACACCCCGCGGTCGCACCTGCCCTTCAGCCCGTCGACCAAGTTTGGCGATCTGATCTTCGTCTCCGGCCAGGCTTCGGTCGATGCAACCGGCAAGATCATCTCCGAGGATTTCGAAGGCGAAATGCGCCGCTCGATGGAGAACATGCGCAAGGTGCTCGAAACCGCCGGCAGCGATTTCCAGCATGTACTGCAGACCCGCAACTACGTGCAGGATCCAGCCGACATCCCGCTGTTCAACAAGCTCTACCGCGAATATTTCAGCGAGCCCTTTCCGGCCCGCACGACGATCACCAATTGCCTCGGCGCGGCGCTCCGCTACGAGGTCGAGTGCATCGCCATCGCCAAGCCGAAGATCTGACCCGTCTCGGAGCCTGAGGACATAAGGGCGGCGTGCCTCGTTCTTCACCTCTCCCTGAGGGAGAGGTGAGGAGACTGCATTCCCATGGCACGGGCCTCGGCAGGGGTGACGAGACCCCCTCCCCAAAACCGGGAAGCCGGTTTTGACCCTCCCTCAAGGGGAGGGTTCAACGAAGGACTTGTTCTCGCATCGATACCGGGCCGGACAACTCCCGCTCGATCCCACCTTTGAGGGAGGGTCGAAAGCGCCAGGCGCCTTTGGGGAGGGGGACCCAGCCCCCTGCCCTCTCACCCGAAGCGATATTCGGTCTCCTGCCGGTAGATCTCGCCGGGACGGAGGATGGCCGAGGGGAAGGTCGGCTGGTTGGGGCTGTCGGGGAAGCGCATCGGCTCCAGGCAGAGTCCGGCATGGGCCTGATAGGGCACGCCGTCGAGGCCGGTGAAATCGGGCGCCAGACCCGCCCCGTCATAGAAGACCAGGCATGGCTCGGTGGTGTGCACGTCCATGGCCAGCGAGCCATCCGGCGCCTCCAGCCGCGCTGCGCGCAGCAGGCCTTCACCACTGCGGTCGAGCACCAGGCAGCAATCATAGTCGAAGTCCGGGTCGCCGGCCGGATCGGAAACAGGTCGCGGGGTCCGGAAATCATAGGGCGTGCCGGTAACGCTGGCGATCTCGCCGCTCGGAACCAGCTCCGGGCTGAACGGCGTATAGCCGGAAGCGGCGAACTGCAGCCGGTGCTCGCGGCTGGTGGCCCCGGGCAGCAGCGAGAAATAGGAATGATGCGCCAGGCTGACGACGGTCGGGGCATCGGTCGTCGCCGTCATCGTGATGTGAATGGTTCCGGGCTCGAGCAGGCGATAGGTGCAGCGAACGTCGAGCGTGCCGGGATAGCCGTCGTCGCCATCGGGCGAGATCAGGCCGAGCGTCACCGACTGCTCATCCGATTCGAGGATCTGCCACGGCTTGCGCGAGAAGCCGGTGACGCCGCCATGCAGATGCACGCCACCTTCGTTCAGCGAGAGCTGGTATTCCCTGCCGTCAATGGCGAGATGGCCATCGCCGATCCGGCTGGCATGCCGGCCGGCGGTGACGCCCAGAAAGCGGTTGTTCTCCAGATAGCCATCCAGTTCCCGGAAGCCGAGCACCACGCGGCGCGGCTCTCCATTCGGCACCGGAACGACGAGATCGCGCAGCGCCGCGCCAAAGGTCAGGATCGAGGCCGAGGCGCCGCTGGCATTGGCAAGCCGGATCTCGGAAATGGCCGTGCCGTCCGGCAAGCGACCGAAGAAATGGATCGACACGATGTCTCCTGCGGGTTTCCTGCAACCTACTTTACCGCGAGTAGGAGCGCCCTGTCTCGATTCTCGCCAAAGCCCTGCAGACAGGTCTGCAGGGCTCCATGTCCAACATCCCGAGGCTGGAGTTCAGCCACCGTCGGCTCCCGCAAGGGAGAAACGCCTACCAGAGCGTATAGCCACCATCGATGACATAGGCGGCGCCCGTCACATAGGAAGCGGCGGGGCTGGCGAGATAGACGGCGAGCGGCGCGATCTCCGGCGGATTGCCGGGACGCCCCATCGGAATATGCGCGACGATGGCGTCGATCACGTCCGGCCGACGCTCGTTCCAGCTGCGGTTGGTGTCGGTCATGAACAGGCCGGGGCAGATCGCGTTCACGGTGACGCCATGCGGCGCCCAGTCGGCGGCGGCGCAGCGGGTGAAATGGATCACCGCCGCCTTGCCGGTTTCGTAGTCGCGCCCGCCAATGCCGCGATTGGCGATCAGGCCGCTCATCGAGGCGATGTTGATGATCCGCCCGCCCTGCCCGCGCTCCAGCATCGCGGCGCCGAAGATCTTGGTGCCGAGAAAACAGCTGGTCAGGTTCATGTCGAGCGACTGCTGCCAGGTCTCCAGCGTCTCCTCGACGATCGGCATGCTGGCGATTCGGTTGCCGACATTGTTGATCAGGATGTCGACCGGTCCATATTCCTTGAGGATCGTCTTGCAGGCCGCCTCGCACGGAATCGCTTCGGCCATGTCGGCCATCACGCCCCAGGCCTGCCGCCCGAGCGCGCGGATCTCGGCCACGGTGGCGTCGAGCGTTTCCTGCGTGCGGCCGGTGATGATGATGTCGGCGCCCGCTTCCGCCAGCGCCAGGGCCATTTCGCGCCCCAGGCCGCGACTTGCGCCGGTGACGAGCGCGCGCTTGCCCTCCAGCCCGAACCAATCCTTCAGTCCCATCTCGGTCTCCGATTTTCTTCTGGCGTCGCGGGGGAAACGGCGGGCCAATGCCCGCCGCCGTTCAAAACCGGTATGGAAACGTCACTTCACCGCGCCGACGGTGAGGCCGCTGACGAGCGAACGCTGCAGCAGGGCGAAGATCGCCGCGACCGGCACGCTGGCGACCAGCGTCGCCGCCATCACGTGATCCCACTCGACCTGGTAGCGGCCGCCGACCAGCGAGAAGGTCTGCAGCGTCAGCGTGCTTTTCTCCGGCGAGCGCAGCAGCGTCATCGCCAGCACGAACTCGTTCCAGCAATAGATGAAGATGAAGACGGCGGTGATGCCGATGGCCGGCGCCGCCAACGGCAGGAAGATCAGCCGCATCCGCTGCATTGTCGACGCGCCGTCCAGCGTCGCCGCCTCTTCCAGCTCCTTCGGGATGGTCTGGAAATAGGCCTGCAGCATCCAGACGGAGAAGGCGAGGTTGAAGGCGACATAGGCCAGCACCAGCGCCGGCAGTTGGTCGACGAAACCCATCTTCGCCATCAGGCGGAAGATGCCGAGCACCAGCACGATCGGCGACAGCATCTGGGTGACCAGCAGGAACTGGCGGAACAGCTTGCGGCCGGTGAACTCCATCCGCGCCGCCGCATAGGCGGCGGGGATCGCGACCAGCAGGCAGAGCACGGTGGCGGCAATGCTGACCAGCAGACTGTTCATCACCGCCGGACCAAGCCGCGTCGCCTGCCACATGTCGACGAAGTTCTGCAGCCGGATCTCCGAAGGGAACCAGCTCGGCGGATACATCAGCACCTCGACCCTCGGCTTCACCGCCGTCGAGACCATGACGGCGAAGGGAAAGAGGATCAGGATCACCAGCGGCGACAGCAGCAGCCACATCAGCAGGGATTTGCGAACCGGATGTTCCATCAGGCCGTGCTCCGCTCGTTGCGCATGGCAAGCGCCGCATAGGTGATCGTCAGCGCCAGCAGGATGACGAACATCACGATCGACAGCGCCGAGGCGATGCCCAGTTCGCCATAGCGGAAGGCGAGCTTGTAGAGCCAGGTCACCAGGATGTCGGTGCTGTTGGCCGGATCGCCCTGCGTCATCACCCAGATCAGCGGAAAGGAGTTGAAGACGTAGATGAAGTTGAGCACGAGCACGATGTTGAGGAAGGGCCGGATCAGCGGCAGCGTCAGATAGCGGAAGCGCTGCCACGCCGTGGCGCCGTCGATCCGGGCCGCCTCGAAGACGTCCGCCTGCAGCGAGGAGAGGCCGCCGAGGATGACCGTCACGGTGAATGGGATCGAGACGAGGATGCCGATCGCGATCAGGATCGGGAACGCCGCCGTCGAGGTGGCGAGCCATTCGATCGGCGTATCCTGCAATCCGAATTCGCGCAGCGTCGCGTTGACCATGCCGAACTGACCGTTCAGAGACCAGCGCCAGACGATGCCGGTCATGGTCAGCGACACCGCCCAGGGCAGCATGATGATGATGCGCGCCAGCGTCCGGCCGAAGAACTTCTCGTTGAGGATCAGCGCGATCGGCACCGAGAGCAGCACCGTGCCGCCGACGACGAAGACCGTCCAGACCAGCGTTCGGATCAGGCAGCCGATAAACAGCTGGTGCGAGAACAGCCGCTGGTAGTTGGCGAAATCGTTGAAGGCCGCCGTCTTGCCGAACCGGTTCACCGCATGAACCGACATGTTGGCCATGTCGTAGATCGGATAGCCGATGATCCAGAAGGCGAACAGGATGGAGGGAAGGATGAGAAGATAGGGCGCGCTGGCGCGCCCTATCTTGCCGTTGGCCGGCGCCCTGGCGCGATTCATCGCGCGTCCGACGCCAGCTTCCGGTGCCGAACCGGCCTTACTGCTGGATAAGGCCATCGATCGTCGCCGCGGCTTCCTTCAGGGCGGCTTCAGGCTGGGCCTGTCCGATATAGACCTTCTGAACAGCGGCGATCACGGCATCGACCATCTGCTCCCAGTTCGCGACCGGCGGCGCGAAGCGGGCATAGGGCAGCATGTCGGTGAAGGCCTTGAGCTGCGGGTCGTCGGCGAAGACGGGCGCGGCGGCCTCTTCCTTCATGACCGGCAGGAAGCCTTCCTTGGTCGAGAACTCGATGCGCCATTTCGGGCTGAACGCGGTCTCGGTCAGGAACTTCATGGCGAGCTCCTTGTTCTTGCTCGACTTGAAGACCATCAGCGTGTCGGTGACGCCATAGGTTGCCTTGGTGGTACCCTCGGGGATCGGGGACAGGCCATAATTGAGCGTCGGGGCATCGGTCTTGATCTGGCCGCGCAGCCACGGGCCGGTCAGGATCATGCCGATGCGACCCTGCTTGAACAGGCGCTCGATGTCCTGGCGGTTGAGGCCGCTCGGATCGGGCTCGGTCAGGCCCTGGTCGATCATCGACTTGTAGAGCGTCAGCGCCTCGATCGCCTCGGGGCTGGCGACGCCGGACTTGCCGTCCTTGATCAGGTCGCCGCCATGGGTCCAGAGCGAATAGTACCAGTAGGCGTCGGTTTCGATTTCCTTGCCCTGCAGCGCGAAGCCATAGGCATCCGTGCCGAGCGCCTTGATCTTCTTGGCGGTGTCGACGACGCCGTCCCAGTTGGTCGGCGGCTCGGTGACGCCGGCCTTGGCCAGCAGGTCCTTGTTGTAATACATGGCGCGCGCCGACGCCGCGACCGGCAGGCCGTACATCGTGCCGTCGAAAGTCGATGGCGACAGGAAGGACTCGATGAAGGCGCCCTTGAATTCCGGCGTCATGTAGCCATCGAGCGGCTCGGCGATGTCGTTCTTGACGTAATCGACCAGCCAGCGCGTGCCGATCATGGCGATGTCCGGCTCGGTGCCGCCGGCGATGTCGGTGGTCAGGCGCTGCTGGAGGTTATCCCACTGGATGACTTCGATCTTCACCTCGTCGCCGGGGTGCTTCTCCATGAAATCCTTGGCCATGCCCTCGAACAGTTCCTGCGTCGCGGCGCTGTAATAGCCGAGCACGACGCGAACCGTTTCGGCCTGCGCCATCGACGAGGTTGCAAGTATGGCGGCAGCGCCAGCCAGCAAACCGAGAACCCTGCTTTTCTTGTTTTGGTACATTGAGCTGATCCTGTCGTATTCACGATGTGAATGTTGATCGATCTAGATAGTGGCCGATGTATCCTTGAATTCCGCTCCTGATGGCCGGCGCTATTGTTTTGGTTCCCCGCGCGGCCAACCGGGCAGAATTGAGTGTCATCCTCGCAGGATGACTTCGTCGTGAAAAGTCCTGATCACGAACGATCGACAGGCCGGAAACCCGGCTTGTCTTGCAAACTCCGTCTCCTCTTCTTCGCTCGACAGAACCGAGCGGTACGCCTCCCCGTCATGGGGCCAGACTTACTATCGCGCCTCTGCGGGATCCGGCTCTGGAGACCGCTCCCTGGACTTGGTGCCCGATCATGTGTCGCCGGCACGGCCTCTGCCAAGCGATTTTTTTATTCTTGTGTCATTTGTCGACAAATGAGCGGCCAGAGCATTCCGATTGAGCAATATTTGTTCGACAAAGCCAAATATTGGCAGCCGCTGCCGCTTATCTGACCGGGTGCGACGGAAGCCCTGCGGAGCGTCCGCCGTTCCGCTAATTCGAGTGCCACCACTTGCCGGCGACCACGACGCCATCCGCGAAGATGCGCTCATCCGCGGTCACGATGCCGTTGCGCGAATCCTCCAGCGGGAATTGACCGTTGCGGATCGACAGGATGCTGGCGTCGCCGGGGCTGCCGGGCTTCAGCGTGCCAAGTTCCGGCCGGCCGAGCGCCCTGGCGGCGTTGAGCGTCGAGGCGGCGACCACCTCGTTCAGCGGCATGCCGAGATGGAGGAACTTCGACATCGTCGTGACCTGGTCGAAGGCGGGGCCCTCGATGCAGAGCGCGTGCACGTCGGAGGAAATCGTATCCGGCGCAAAGCCCTGCTCCAGCATGGCGCGCGCGGTCTTCCAGGAGAACGAACCCATGCCGTGGCCGATATCGAAGATCACGCCGCGCTCGCGCGCCGCGATCACCTCGGGCTTGATCTTGCCCTTGCCGGTGATCGGCGCGTTGGGGAACGGGCGGAAGCAATGGGTCAGCACGTCGCCCGGCCGAAGCCGGTCGACCACCGCCTCATAGGAAGGCGGCGGCTCATCGATATGCACCATCATCGGCATGCCGAGCTCGTCGGAAACCTGCAGCGCGATATCGAGCGGCGCGATGCCGCTGTCACCGCTGGCGTGACGGCCGATGCGCACCTTGATGCCGACGACGACGTCGCGATTGGCGTCGGCCACCTCGACCGCGTCCTGCGCCGCCATCAGGCGCATGTCGTGGCTCTCGCCGACCATGATGCGGCTGGAGAAGGCATAGATGCCGGCAAAGGAGACATGCAGATAAGCGAGGATGCGCACCGCGCTCGGCTCGATCACATGCTTGCGGAAGCCGGGAAAATTGCCGGGGCCGGCGCTGCCGGTGTCGACCGAGGTCGTGACCGCGCTCTGCCGGGCATAGGCCTCGGCATCGACGCCGAGCGACGTGCCGCCCCAATAGACATGGGTGTGCAGGTCGATCAGGCCGGGCGTGACGATCCGGCCCGAGACATCGCGAATATCCGCGCCGGCGGCGTCGAGGCCATCGCCGATCGCCGCCACCTTGCCATCGGCAAAGGCGACGTCGGTGATCCGGTCGATACCCTGGGACGGATCAATGACCCGACCTTTCTGGAGAACGAGGTCAAATGACATGGTGGGCAGGTGCTCTGCGTTGTGACGATGGAGGCGACAGGCATGTCTCGCGGCATCCGGCCGACCGGACCGGAAAACCGCATCGTGACGGCACCCGATGATGAGCATCGATCGTGGCGGTCGCCAAGCTGATTTTTCATTTCTCCGTCATTTTACGCATACACTCGGGGGCGTCTTCGCAGTGCGGCGAGAAAATGATCTGAAAAATCAATTCCTGGGCAGCTTCAGCCCATTCGCGGTGCAGCGCCGCGGTCAATCCGCCAGCGGCTTGCTGGTGTCCGAGTCGCGATGCATGGTGAATTGCTGCTTGATCCGCCGCAGCTTCTCCAACGCCGCCGGGCGGCTGCGCACCGCCGCGCCATAGGCGAGCATGTCGATGACGGCGAGAAAGGCATAGCGCACGGAGGTCGGCCCCAGCACATCGCCATCGTCGGCGACGTTCACGGCCAGCGAGATATCGACCATGTCGGCCAGCGGCGTGCCGGCCACCGTGAGCCCTATGGTCTGCGCGCCATAATCGGCGCCGATGCGCAGCGCGCGCATCAGTTCCGGGTTGGTGCCGCTCAGCGACGAACAGAAGATGACGTCGCCGCGCCCGACCGTCGCGGCCAGCATCATCTGCATCTGGTGGTCGGCGCTGGTGCTGACATGCAGGCCGAGCCGGAACAGCCGGTTGTGCACTTCCTCGATCAGCCAGCTCGAAACGCCGCCGGAACCGAAGGCATAGATCATGCGGCTGCGGCTGATGATCTCGATCGCCTGCTCCAGCGCGCCGAGATCCAGGGTTTTTTGCGCGTTGACGATGGCGCGCTGGGCCCGCATGGCGACGCGCTCGCCCACCTCGATCAGGGTCGCGGGCGGGGTCTGCGGCTCCAGATATTGCAGGCCGACCCGCATGCTGCCCATGATCTTCAGCTTGAGATCCCGCAGGCCATCGCAGCCGACCTCGCGGCTGAAGCGGGTGATGGTCGGCGCCGAGACGCCGATCCAGGGCACCAGTTCCTCGATCGGCTTTTCGACGAAGACACGCGGATAGCCGAGAATCGCCTGGGCGATCTTGCGGTGGGATTTGGAGAGGCCCGGCTCGCGATCGAGAATGGCGGCGAGAATGTCGTTGGCGGCCGACTGCGCGTCCTCGACGGAGATCGACAGATCGGTGCCGCGGTCGCGCGCCGCTCCGCCACCGCCAAGCTCCGGGCTATCCGTGGTCCGTGCCCGTCGCCGGCGGCCATCCATCCGCTGTCTCTCCCGCGCTTTCATTTTCGCATCAGATTTGTCGCGACGATTGCACAGGACCCCGGCTTGGGGAAGACGGCTTCGTATCGGACGGCGGCGACGGCTCAGACGAAATAGGAGGTCGGCGACACCTGGTGGGTGGCGCGGAAGGCCGCGAGGCGCTCGGCCGCCTTTTCGCTGGAGGCTTCGAGATGGGCGCGCAACAGGTGCTTGGCGCCGTTCACGTCCTGCCGGCCGATCGCCTGCAGGATCTCCAGATGCTCTTCCATGAAGGAATCGAAGAAGGGCTGGCGCTGCAGCGCCACCTGGAAGTGCTTGCCGGAAACCAGGATGCAGCGGGTGCGCTTCAGCGCCTCGACGATCTCGGGATTGCGACCATAGGAGAGGCAGCCGATATGCAGTTCCTCCTCCAGCACGTCGAGTTCGGCGATGCCGGCGTCGCCTGCGCGGTTGATGCCGTCTTCCAGCCGCCCGGCCATCGCCGACAGCACGGTGGTCGGGATGGCGCCAACCGCCGTTTCCAGCGCCGCCGGCTCCAGCAGCATGCGCAGATCGTAGAGGTCCTGGAAGCGCGCCTCGTCGAGCGGCACGATCCACCAATGCGACTTCTCGCCCTTGGCGACGATGCCGACCTGCTGCGCGTAAATCAGCAGGTCGCGCGCCACGGTGCGGCCGACATTGAAGTGCCGGGCCAACGCCAGCTCGTTGACGCGAAACCGGCCGAATACCGAGCGCAGGATGACCTCCCGCTCGAAATCATAATAGAGCGATTGCCAGGCGAAATGCTTGGTAGCCGGCATCGCGGCCGCGTCCATGTCGAACATCTCGGCCGTGATCTTCAGCCGAATAGGCTCGCCGGCGGTGCCGACGAGAAGACCGCGGCCGTCGAAGCGGCTGAGCAGTCCCTCCTCCTCCAGCCGCGCCAAAGCCTGCTTCACCGGCGAGCGGCTCGATCCGAAGATCGAGGCGAGCGGCCCCTCGAGCAGCACCGCGCCCTCGGGCAGGCTGCCACTCTCGATGCCGCGGCGCAGACGCTCGGTGATCGAGGCATAGGCCGGCGTGCGATCCACGCCGCCGCCTTCCGAACGTTTTCCGTTTCGCGCGACCGTCAGGTCACCGCGCCGATCTGCCATGGCACGAACTCATTATCGCCGAATCCGAAGTCTTCACTCAGGGTATACTGACCCGACGCGGTGGCGATAACAGCCTCGAAAATGCGCTGACCGGCCGCCTCGATCGTATCCTCGCCCGTGACGATGCCGCCGCAGTTGACGTCCATGTCATCCTGCATGTGCTCGTACATCTCGCTGTTGGTAGCGACCTTGATGCACGGCGCAGGCTTGAAGCCGGAAACGGAACCGCGCCCCGTGGTGAAGACGATGACGTTGCAGCCGCCCGCGACCTGCCCCGTTACCGCTACGGGATCGTAGCCGGGTGTATCCATAAAGACAAACCCGGTCTGGTTGATCGGCTCGGCATATTCATAGACCGCTTCGAGCGGCATCGTGCCGCCCTTGGCCACCGCGCCGAGCGACTTTTCCAGGATGGTGGTGAGCCCGCCGGCCTTGTTGCCATGCGAGGGATTGTTGTTCAGTTCCGCGCCGTTGCGTACCGTATAGTCGCGCCACCACTCGATCCGGTCGACCAGCTTCTGCGCCACGGCCGGCGTTACGGCGCGGCGGGTCAGGAGGTGCTCGGCGCCATAGATTTCCGGCGTCTCGCTGAGCACGGCGGTCCCGCCATTCCGCACGATCAGATCGGCCGCATAGCCGAGCGCCGGATTGGCCGAAATGCCGGAATAGCCATCGGAGCCGCCGCATTGCAGCGCCAGCTTCAGGCCGGAAAGCGGCACGGTCGTGCGCTTGGCCTGGTTGGCGATCGGCAGCATCTCGCGGATGATCTCGGAGGCGATCTCGACCGTCTTGCGCGCACCGCCGAGGCGCTGGATCGTCATAGTGCGCAGCATCGGCCCGACCTCGAGACCGAACTTCTCGACGATCGGTTCGATCTGGTTGGTCTCGCAGCCGAGCCCGATCATCAGGATGCCGGCAAAGTTCGGATGCTTGGCGTAGCCGCTCAGCGTGCGGGTCAGGTAGGTGTACCCCTCGGCCTTGGTCGAGATGGCGCAACCCGTGCCATGCGTCAGCGCCACGACGCCGTCGACATTCTCGAAAGCATCCAGCGCGCCGCCTCGGTTGAAGGCATCGGCGATGGCGCGCGACACGGTGGCCGAGCAGTTCACCGAGGTGATGATGCCGATGTAATTGCGGGTGCCAACCTCGCCATTGGCGCGGACATAGCCCTCGAAGGTGCGGCGCTCGGCCTCCGGCAGCAGCGGCGTCGGCCGCGCGTCGGCGGCGAAGTTGTGGGTAACGTCGCTCTCCTGCATCGCCAGATTATGCAGATGCACGTGCTCGCCGGGCTGGATCGCGGCGCTCGCCGTGCCGATCACCTGGCCATATTTCAGCACGGGCTCGCCGGCCTCGATCGGCTGGATCGAGATCTTGTGGCCCGAGGGAATCTCGTCCCGCGCCACGACATTGCTGCCGGGCAGCACGGTGCCGGCGGGAATGACCGCCCGCGCCACGCTCACATTGTCTTGCGGGTTGAGCAGGATGACAGGGGATGACGGCGTCGGCAGCGACATGATCATTTCCGTTAAAATGGTTATTGCGTGCATCAATCAATCATGTTAGATCTGCTCTAGTCAACAGAAAAACAATAATAATCATCAGGATATGGGGGCAACTCTGCCATGGTTTACCAAGGTAGAAATCGAGCCTATGCGTAAATCTCGATAACGAACGCGCCACTTCCAAACTCAAGAGTCAGAAATACGGCTCCGTTGCGATTCATCATCGCTACGGAATGTGCGGGGTTGCGCCTTGTCATATGAATTCGATTTCTCGTTCCTGAACGATTATCTTCCGGAACTTTGGCACGGAATCTGGCTGACGCTGGGAATGACCATCGTCTCGATCGTTCCAGGCTTCGCGCTCGGCACCGGCTGCGCCGTCGGCCGTCTCTATGGCCCGCCCTGGGTGCAGCGCCTCGTCACCCTCTATGTCGAGGGCATCCGCAACACGCCCCTGATCATCCAGGTGTTCTGGCTGTTCTTCGGCCTGGCCGTCCTTCAGGTCCGCGTCGGCCCCTTCCCCGCCGCCGTGATCGCGCTGGTCATCAATGTCGGCGCCTATACGGCCGAGATCATGCGCGCCGGCCTGCAGAGCATTCCCAAGGGCCAGCTGGAAGCCGCAGCCTGCCTGGCGCTGAAGCCGAGCCAGAGCCTCTGGTCGGTGCAGATCCCGCAGGCGGTCGAGCGGGTCTATCCGGCCCTTGTCAGCCAGTTCGTGCTGATGATGCTCGCGACCTCGATCATGTCGCAGATCTCCGCCGAGGAACTGACCGGCGTCGCCTACATGATCCAGTCCTTCACCTTCCGCGGCTTCGAGGTCTACCTCGTCATCGCCGGCATCTACCTCGTCATGTCCTGCCTTCTGCGCCTGACCCTGCTCGGCGTGGCGCAGGTGTCCTTCCCGCGGCGGCGGCGCCTCGGCACGCCACTCTAGCGTTCCGCCCGCCGGCTCCCGCCCGCCCTTTCCACGATGCACGGATCCCGCCCATGTTCGGACTGACCATCGAGCAGATCGCCTTCATCTTCCGCGGCGCCGGCTGGACCATCGTCCTGTCGCTGCTCGGCTTCGTCGGCGGCACGATACTGGGCCTGCCAGTGGCGCTGGCGCGCGCCTCGCGCCGCCGCAGCCTCAGGACCGCTTCCGGCCTGTTCGTGCAGCTGGTGCAGGGCATCCCGCTGCCGGTCATCATGTTCGTCGTCTATTTCGGCATCTCGATCGGCGGCTATGACGTGCCGGCGCTGGTCGCCGCCGGCATCGCCATGACGCTCTATTCCAGCGCCTATCTCGGCGAGATCTGGCGCGGCTGCATCCAGGCCGTGCCGAAGACGCAGTGGGAAGCGGGCGAATGCCTGGCGCTGACCAACACGCAGCGCTTCGTCTTCGTCATCCTGCCGCAGGCGCTGCGCATCGCGGTGCCGCCGACGGTCGGCTTCCTGGTCCAGATCGTCAAGAACACTTCCTATGCCGTGGTGATCGGCTTCTTCGACCTCACCTACTCGGCCAAGGTGATCAACAACTCGACCTTCATGCCCTTCACCGTCTTCACCCTCGCGGCGCTGATCTATTTCGCCATCTGCTTCCCGATGTCGGTCCTGGCGCGCCGGTTCGAGCGCCGGCTGAGCCGGAACTGAGGAGCGCTTCATGAACATCGCCGCCAACCCGCAACGCGCGACCGAGATCCAGAGCATGACCCGATCCGATACCCCGCTCGTGCGCTTCCAGGGCGTCCGCAAGAGCTTTGGCGAGTTGGAGGTGCTGAAAGGCATCGATCTCGAGGTCAAGTCGGGCGAGGTCGTGGCGCTGATCGGCCGCTCCGGCTCCGGCAAGAGCACGGCGCTGCGCTGCGTCAACGGGCTGGAGCGGATCAACGCCGGCGAACTCACCGTCTGCGGCCGCACGCTGCATGACGGCAAGGTCGACCTGCGCGACCTGCGCCAGGACGTCGGCATCGTGTTCCAGAGCTACAACCTGTTCCCGCATCTCACCGTCGAGCAGAACGTCACCCTCGCTCCGCGCAAGGTCCACAGGATCGGCGCGAAAGAGGCACGCGAGCTGTCCGACCAGGTGCTGGCACAGGTCGGCCTTTCCGACAAGGCGAAGAACTATCCCGAGCAGCTCTCCGGCGGCCAGCAGCAGCGCGTCGCGATCGCCCGCTCGCTGGCGATGCGGCCAAAGCTGATCCTGTTCGACGAAGTCACGTCCGCCCTCGACCCGGAACTGACCGGCGAAGTGTTGCGCGTCATCGCGAAGCTCGCCGCCGAAGGCATGACCATGATGCTCGTGACCCACGAGATGGCCTTTGCCCGCTCGGTCGCGGACCAGATCGTCTTCATGCACCAGGGCCGCATCTGGGAGAGCGGCAAGGGCGACATGCTCGACGATCCCCAGACGCCGGAACTGCGCCAGTTCGTCGGCAACGGTCTCTAAGCGACGCCCCAGGCGTCAAACCGAACTACCCAGTGGAGGAAACACCATGAACTTCAGGCATCTCGTCGGCGGGCTCACCCTGTCGCTGGCGCTCTGCGCCGGCGCGGCGACGGCCCAGGCCGACACGCCCGCGCAGATCAAGGAGCGCGGCACGCTGCGCGTCGCGGTCGATATCGGACATCCGCCCTACGGCATGCTCGACGCGCAGGCGCAGGCGACCGGCTCCGACATCGAGACCGCCAAGCTGCTGGCCGACCACCTCGGCGTGAAGCTCGAAGTCGTGCCGGTCTCGGGCGCCAACCGCGTGCCGTTCCTGCTCGCCAACAAGGCCGACGTCGTCATCGCCTCGTTCTCGATCACGGCCGAGCGCAAGAAGGTCGTCAACTACTCGAAGCCCTACGGCGTCATTCCCGTCGTCGTCTCGGCCCCCAAGGCGGTCGCGATCGCCTCGGCCGCGGATCTCGCCGGCAAGAACATCGCGGTCGCCCGCGGCACCACCGCCGACATCGAGCTGACACGCGCCCTCAAGGAAGCCGGCGCCGCCGCCAGCATCGTGCGCTACGAGGACGAGGCAACCACCAATACCGCCGTCGCCACCGGCCAGCAGGACGTGTTCGCGGCCGCGCTGTCGACTGCCAATTCGGTTGCCGAGCAGAACGCGGACAAGGGCCTCGAGGTCAAGCTGACGCTGGCCGCCTACCCGATGGCGATCGGCCTGCGCAAGAACGACGCGGAACTCAAGACCTGGGTCGACGAGTGGGTCGTGACCAACCTGAAGAACGGCAAGCTGAACGAGATCTACGTCAAGTATTTCAACCAGAACCTGCCGGAAACCATCCCCGAATAAGAAGCGCGGCGGGCCCCTCGGGGCCCGCCTTTTCAGGCAAGGAATGTCCAGGCCTTTCAGGCCGATCTACCGCCTCCGCCATCATCCTGAGGCGCTTCGCGCGAGCGAAGCCTCGAAGGAGGTTCCAGCGGAGCTCGTTCGCTGCAGACGACGCCGTATCCCGCCTCCCTAGAAGCGTTCCCTGGGCCCTCCTTCGAGGCCCGGCTTTGCCGGGCACCTCAGGATGATGGCCGGGTTCTGGGAGTCGCAAGGAACCGCGTGGGGCCGCGTTTTCCGACCATTCAAAGACACCCACAAAGGCGCACCGACATGACCGAGACCCGAGAGATCACCGGCAAGACCCGCGTGCTCGGCATCCTGGCCGACCCGATCGCGCATGTGAAGGCGCCGCCCGGCATCAACCGCATCGCCCGCCGGCGCGATCGCGACGCCGTCATGGTGCCGTTCCAGATCTCCCCGGAAACCCTCCCGCACTTCGCCGAAGCGCTGCGGAACCTCAGAAGCTTCGACGGCGCCATCATCACCGTGCCGCACAAGGGCGCGATGGCCGCGCTCTGCGACGAGGTCAGCGCCAGCGCCCGCGCCATCGGCGCCGTCAATGTGATCCGCCGCGAGCCGGATGGCCGGCTGGTCGGCGACATGCTGGACGGCCTCGGCTTCGTCGCGGGCCTGACGGTCGCCGGCATCCCGATCGCCGGGCGCAGCGCCTATCTTGCCGGCGCCGGCGGCGCGGCCAACGCCATCGCCTTTGCGCTGGTCGAGGGCGGCGTGTCCAAGCTCACGATCGCCAACCGAACCCGCGCCAAGGCCGAGGCGCTGCGGGAGCGCATCCTGGGCCTTCATCCAGATGCCAATGTCGCTGTCGGCGACAGCGACCCGAGCGGCCATGACCTTGTCGTCAACGGCACCTCGCTCGGCATGCGCGCCGAAGACGCGGCGCCGCTCGATTTCGCCCGCCTTGAGCCCGAGATGATCGTCGCCGAGGTGATCATGCAGCCAGCCATGACGCCCCTGCTGGTCGCCGCCGAGGCCGCCGGCTGCCGCATCCACCTGGGCAAGCCGATGCTCGACCAGCAACTGGAGCTGATGGCCGACTATTTCGGGCTGTAGCTCTGGAAGACCCTCACCCCAACTCTCTCCCGCAACGGCAGAGGGAGCCCATCGCACCCCGTCTGCCCGTCGACACTGCCTCGGTGGAGAAAGCCCTCGCCCGCTCGCGGGACAGGGTGGGGTGAGGAGCTTGCTTGCCCCTAGCGGGTCGACGCGCGGCGGGCGAACTGCGGTTTTTCCTCGAAGAAGTCGGGATAGCGCTCGCGCAGGCCCTCCAGCCGGGGCAGCAGGTCCCGGACATGCACGCGCATCGCCTCGCGCGCATCTTCGGGACGATGCTCGCAGATCGCCTCGACCACCGTCGTGTGCTGGGCGACGACCCGGCGCGACGTGTCGAGCTCGGGCAGCGTCAGGTAGCGGACGCGATCGAGATGGCCGCGCGCCTGCTCCACGGGACGGCCAAGACCGCGCAGGCCGGCGACCTCGCAGATCAGCCGGTGCGTCTCCTCGTCGAGCAGGTGGAACTCGGGCCACCGCTCGGCCTCGAGCGCCGCCGCATGGCGGGCGAGCACGGCGCGCAGGCGGAGGATGCCGTCCTCGTCGATGATGCGCGCGGCCCGTTCCGCCGTGGCGCATTCGATCGCCTCGCGCAGGAACTGCGCCTCCAGCAGCGCCTCCATGCGGATCGGCGCGATCACCGTCGCCAGTTGCGGATAGCTGGTCAGGAGCCCCTCTTCCGACAAGCGGATGAAAGCCTCGCGCACGGGCGTGCGGCTGACGGACAGGCGGTTGGCGACGTCCTGCTCGGAGATCGGACGATTGGGCTCGAGCTGCAGCGACAGGATCGCCCGCCGCAGCAGGTCATACACCTGCTGCGAGGCGCGCCGGTCTCGCGTGAGATTGGCGTCGTCCAGAATCGCCCCGAGCGAGTGACTTCCCGACTCCATGATTCCGCCCCCTGTTTTTTTATTCGGCTTTTTTGCGTCCCACCTTCGGTGGATACGATGAATCTTAGAATGAAACCAAACGTTTCCGCCGTCCATTCCGGCCAAACAAGCCGATTGTTGGGCCATATTGTCAAGAACCGTAGACTAGAATACTAGTGCCGGGACGCACAAAGAGGCAAGGCAAGCCTGACTGGCAAACGGATCGGAGCGGTCCGGCGCCGGGAAGTGACCCGACTGCGCGACCCCATCGCGACACCGGGTGCTGGCAGCTCGCCAAGGCCCGCGCGGTTCCCGCCCTCACCGGCGCAGTTCCACTACGCATGCCTCCGGGAGGAGGTTCGACCAAGGCGACGCAATGAACACCACGAACCCGATGGCCCTCACGCCGAACCGCCCGGTCCCGCACCGGGCATCGAACGGGAGCCTTACGATTCCGCCTAGGTCGGATTGCCACAGCCATACGGTGTTGCGATCGCCGTCCGCGGGGAATATGCCGCCGTCGATGGAACGGGCCGCTGCAACCTCATGACGGGTCACGCCGCCACGAAGATCCGCGCCGTGTAGCGAAAAACCGCTGCCACCCGCGATTTCGCACAAGCCCTACCGAGCCCCCCAACAGCAGGCGACGGGATGATCTCATACTCGTTTGACTTCTCTTTTCTCTTGACGACCTGGCCTGCGTTCATGCGCGGCGCCTGGCAGACCATCCTGCTCGCGGGAACGTCGATCGCCCTCGGCTTCGTCGTCGCGCTGGTCTGCGCGATCATCCGTTCCGGCAAGAGCAAGCTCGCCTCCGGCCTGGTCGGCGCCTATGTCGAGGTGATCCGCAACACGCCGCTTCTGGTGCAGATCTTCATCGTCTATTTCGGTCTGCCCAGCCTCGGCCTGCGGCTCTCGGCCGAGACGGCCGCCGTCATCGCGCTGGTGATCAACACCGGCGCCTATGGCAGCGAGATCATCCGCGCGGGCATCGAGTCGATCGCCAAGGGGCAGATCGAGGCCGCCGAATGCCTCGGCCTCAACAAGCTGCAGATCTACTGGCACATCGTGCTGATCCCGGCCGTCGAGCGCGTTTATCCGGCGCTGTCGAGCCAGTTCGTGCTGCTGATGCTGTCCTCCTCGATCACCTCGCAGATCTCGGCGCAGGAACTGACCGCCGAGGCAAACCTGATCCAGTCCGAAACGTTCCGCTCGTTCGAGGTCTACCTGATCGTCGCGGCCGTCTATCTCGCCCTCTCCGTCCTCTTCCGCGTCGTCCTGTGGGCCATCGGCGAAGTCGCCTTTGTCCGCCGCCGCAAGCTGCGCACGTGAGGTGAGGTGAAGCCATGATCACGTTCTCCTCCACCCATCTGATCTACCTCATCGAGGCGGCGCGCTGGACGCTGCTGCTGTCGGTGCTGGCCTTCATCGGCGGCGGCATTGTCGGCCTCGCCCTGGCGCTCGGCCGCGTCTCGCAGATCCGCTGGCTGCGCTGGGTGTCGTCCGCCTACATCCAGATCATCCAGGGTACGCCGCTGCTGGTGGTGCTGTTCCTGGCCTATTTCGGCCTGTCGATCCTCGGCCTCGACATCCCGCCGATCGTCGCCGCCGGCCTGTCGCTCACGCTCTACACCTCGGCCTTCCTCGGCGAGATCTGGCGCGGCTGCATCCTCTCGGTGCCGAAGACGCAGTGGGAAGCCTCCAACTGCATCGGCCTGAACCGGCTGCAGCAGTATCGCTACGTCATCCTGCCGCAGGCGGCCCGTATCGCGATCCCGCCGACCGTGGGCTTCATGGTCCAGATCATCAAGAACACTTCGATCACCTCGATCATCGGCTTCGTCGAGCTCGCGAGAGCTGGGCAGATCGTCAACAATTCGACCTTCGAGCCGTTCATCACCTTCGTCTTCGTGGCGATTATCTATTTCGCCATGTGCTACCCCCTCTCTCTCGCCAGCAGACATTTCGAAAGGAAGCTCAATGTCGGTAAATGAAGCCACCGGCACGAGACCTCGGAACGAAGCCGTGCCGGGCGCCGAACCCATCATCGTCGTCGACAATGTTTCGAAGAGTTTCGGCCCCCTCCAGGTGCTGCACGGTGTGTCGCTGACCATCGAGCGCGGCACTATGGTCGCCATCGTCGGACGCTCCGGCTCCGGCAAAAGCACGCTCCTGCGCTGCATGAACGCGCTCGAGGAGATCAATGGCGGAACCATCGAGGTCTGCGGCAACAAGGTGTCGATGGGCGACCGCCCGTCGGTCAAGCGCCTGCGCACCGATGTCGGCATGGTGTTCCAGAGCTACAACCTGTTCCCGCACCTGACCGTGCTGCGCAACATCACGCTGGCGCTGACGGTGGTGCAGAAGAAGCCCCGCGCCGAGGCCGAGGCGATCGCCCAGAAGGTGCTCGCCATGGTCGGCCTCGCCGACAAGGCCGAAGCCTATCCCGAACAGCTTTCGGGCGGCCAGGCGCAGCGCGTCGCCATCGCCCGCTCGCTCGCCCTTTCACCCAAGGTGCTGCTGTTCGACGAGGTGACCTCGGCGCTCGACCCGGAACTGACCGGCGAAGTGCTGAAGGTGATGGAAGACCTCGCCCGCGAGGGCATGACGATGGTTCTGGTGACGCATGAAATGGCGTTCGCCCGCCGGCTCGCCGACGTCGTCGTGTTCATGCATCAGGGCAAGGTCTGGGAGGCAGGTCCGCCGGCCGAGATTTTCGCGGATCCGAAGACACCGGAACTGCGCCAGTTTCTCAGCAGCGGCCTTTGACGTTTCAACTGGAGGTAATGACATGAAGTTTCTGACGCGCGTCGCGCTCGCCGCGACCCTGGCCATCGGCGTCGCCGGTGTCGCCAAGGCCGATCTTCTGGCCGACATCAAGGCCAAGGGCGAGATCGCGATCGCCATCGACCTCGGCGCGCCGCCATGGGGCATGACCGATGCCGATCTGAAGCCCGCGGGTGCCGACGTCGAAGTCGCCAACAAGCTGGCGCAGGATCTCGGCGTCAAGATGAAGCTGGTCGAAGTGACCGGCCCGAACCGCGTGCCCTTCCTGCTCACCGGCAAGACCGACATCGTCGTCTCGTCCTTCGCGATCACCCCCGAACGCGCCAAGGTCGTCGACTTCGTTCCCTACTCGGTCAACCGCCTGATTGTGTTCGGACCCAAGGGCGTCGAGATCAAGTCGCTCGAGGACCTCTCCGGCAAGCGCGTCGGCGTCGTGCGCGGCAATCTGCAGGACACCGAGCTGACCAAGAAGGCTCCGGCCGACACCAAGCTCGTCCGCTTCGACGATGACGCGACCACCATCACCGCGCTGATGTCCGGCCAGGTCGACGCCATGTGCGCACCCTACGGCATGTATCTGACGCTGGCCGAACGCTACCCGGCCAAGGAACTCGAGCCCAAGGCCGAAGTCGTCCAGCAGCCGCTGGGCATCGGCCTGCGCCAGAACGAGCCGGAGCTCAAGGCCTGGCTGCAGGGCTGGGTCAAGAAGGGCGCCGATGACGGCTCGCTCTCGACGATCTTCGAGAAGTACATGGGCGCCAAGCTCGACCTGGCCCCGTACCTGACCGAAGCCAAGTAAGGTCCACACCCCTGGTGTGACGAAGAAGGGCTGCCCGCAACCGCGCGGCAGCCCTTTTTCATGGGCGGCTTGAAACAGCCGGGCCGCAGCGGTGCTCTCGCGTCAGTTGATCGTCTCCGACTGGGCATCGCCATGGACGCAGGCCAGGCGGACACCCGGTCCCTCGCCCTGGGCTGGAATCAGCCGGACGCCCCCTTCCTCGAACGCCCGAACCAGGAGAGCCTCGGTAGCCCGGTGAATCGCATGGCGATTGCACTCGAAGTCCTTGATCGTACTGCGCGAGACGCCCGCGACGTTGGCGAGATGCTCCTGTGTCCAGTTAAGCAGTCCCCGCGCCGCACGACATTGCTCCGGAAGCAGATTCATCGTTTCAAAGCCTTGCCTAACGTCCCTCAAGTCAACCATAATGGATGAGATCAGGCAATGGGGCCTGTGATCGAACGGGCCACGGCATCTATGACGGACGACGCATCGCTAATTCTGATGGTCGGCCTGCCATTTGCCGGAAGCATTCTCGCCGCGGCACTCCCCACCAATGCCCGCACCGCCGCCGCGGCCCTGGCTGGCGGCGTCACGACGATCTGTCTCGCCCTCGCGCTGATGCTCTACGCCCCGGTCGCGTCATCGGGCGTCGTGCGCAACCAGATCGACTGGATCCCGGCGCTCGGCCTCAATTTCTCGCTGCGGATGGACGGCTTCGCCTGGATGTTCGCGCTGCTGGTCGCCGCGATCGGCCTGCTCGTGGTGCTCTATGCGCGCTACTACATGTCGCGCGAAGACCCCGTCCCGCGCTTCTTCTCGTTCTTCCTCGCCTTCATGGGCTCGATGCTCGGCATCGTGCTGTCCGGCAATCTGATCCTGCTCGTCGTGTTCTGGGAAATGACGAGCATCTTCTCCTTCCTGCTGATCGGCTACTGGCACCACAATGCCAGCGCGCGCGATGGCGCGCGCATGGCGCTGACGATCACCGGCATTGGCGGCCTGGGGCTGCTGACCGGCGTGCTGCTGCTCGGCCATATCGTCGGTAGCTACGAGCTGGACGTCGTGCTCGCCTCGGGCAACCTGATCCGCTCGAATCCGCTCTATGTACCGACTCTCTGCTTCATCGCGCTCGGCGCGCTGACCAAGAGCGCCCAGTTCCCGTTCCATTTCTGGCTGCCCAACGCGATGGCGGCGCCCACCCCGGTTTCGGCCTTCCTGCATTCCGCGACCATGGTCAAGGCGGGCGTCTTCCTGCTGGCGCGGTTCTGGCCGGTGCTGGCGGGGACCAATGAGTGGTTCTGGATCATCGGCCTCGCCGGCATGATGTCCTTCCTGCTCGGCTCCTATTTCGCGATCTTCCAGCAGGACATCAAAGGCCTGCTCGCCTATTCGACCATCAGCCATCTCGGCCTGATCACCATGCTGCTCAGCCTCGGCAGCCCGCTCGGCGCCGTCGCCGCGATCTTCCACATGATGAACCACGCGACCTTCAAGGCGTCGCTGTTCATGGCGGCCGGCATCATCGATCACGAGACGGGAACCCGCGACATGCGGCGGCTGAGCGGCCTGTTCCGGTTCATGCCGTTCACCGCGACGCTGGCCATGGTGGCGAGCGCCGCGATGGCGGGCGTGCCGCTGCTCAACGGCTTCCTGTCCAAGGAAATGTTCTTCGCCGAGACGATCGAGACGCATGTCAACTCGATCCTCGACACGGTCGCCCCCTATGCGGCCTTCGTCGGCAGCGCCTTTGCCGTCGCCTATTCGGTGCGCTTCATCCACGGCGTGTTTTTCGGGCCACCGCCGACCGACCTGCCCAGCCAGCCGCACGAGCCGGCATTCTGGATGCGCTTCCCGATCCTGCTCCTGGTCATCACCTGCCTGGTCGTCGGCATCGTTCCCGGCATCACGATCGGCCCTTATCTGCACACGGCCGTCACCTCCGTGCTGGGCGATCGGACGCCGAACTACAGCCTTTCCGTCTGGCATGGCTTCAACCTGCCGCTGATGATGAGCATGGGCGCGCTGGTCCTGGGCATCATCATGTTTGCCTGCCTGAAGCGCTATCTCGCGACCAGCGAGGAAGGCCCGCCCTACTTCCGCCGCCTGAAGGGCCAGCGCATCTTCGAGCGCGCCATGGTCACCATGTCGTGGCGTTGGGCGCGTTTCCTGGAAGCCCGCCTCGGCACCCGCCGCCTGCAGCCGCAGCTTCGGCTTCTGGTCCTGGTCGCCATCATCGCCGCCCTCTGGCCGCTGACCATTCTCGGCTTCGATCGCGACAAGCTCACGCTCGCGGGCGCCGATCCCGCCTTTGTCGGCCTCTGGGCGATCGGTATTGTCTGTGCCATCGGCGCGGCCTGGCAGGCCAAGTTCCACCGCCTCGTCGCGCTGACGCTGATGGGCGGCGCCGGACTTGTCACCTGCATCACGTTCCTCTGGTTCTCCGCGCCCGATCTCGCGGTCACGCAGCTCCTGGTCGAGATCGTCACCACCGTGCTCATCCTGCTCGGCCTGCGCTGGCTGCCGAAGCGCTCGCCCGAAATCGCGGCCGGCGACACCGGCATCGGCGCCAAGCTGCGACGCTATCGCGACCTGATCGTCGCCACCGTCGCCGGCACCGGCATGATGCTGATCTCCTATGCGATCATGACGCGATCGGTGCCGGACACGATTTCCGACTACTTCCTCGAAAAGGCCTATTCGGAGGGCGGCGGCCGCAATGTGGTCAACGTCATCCTGGTCGACTTCCGCGGTTTCGACACCATGGGTGAAATGACGGTGCTCGGCGTCGTGGCGCTGACGGTCTACGCGCTGCTGCGCCGCTTCCGCCCGGCCGCCGACAGTGTCGAATCGCCCGAGCAGCAGCGGATCCAGAACGCCGATGACGATGCGCGGCCGGACCGCAAGCTCGGCGATACGGTGAGCGACTACCTGCTGGTGCCTGCCGTCATCATGCAGTGGCTGTTCCCGGTGATCATCGTCTTCGCCGCCTATCTGTTCATGCGCGGACACGACCTGCCGGGCGGCGGCTTCGCGGCCGGCATCGCGCTGGCGGCAGCGTTCATTCTGCAATACATGGCGGCGGGAACCGTGTGGGTCGAAGACAGGCTCCGCGTGCTGCCGGTCCGCTGGATCGGCATCGGCCTGCTGCTCGCCGCGGCCGTCGGCTCCGGATCCTGGATTTTCGGCTACCCGTTCCTGACGACCCACTCGCAATATGTCGACCTGCCCTGGATCGGCGCCGTTCCGGCGGCGACCGCGCTGCTGTTCGATTTCGGCGTGTTCTCGCTGGTGCTCGGCGCGACAACGCTGATGCTGATCGCGCTGGCCCACCAGTCGATCCGCCGCCTGCGCGCGCCCCGCACGCCTGCCGGTCCCAGCGAGGAGGCTTCCTGATGGAACTCGTTCTCGCCATCGGCATCGGCGTCCTGATCGGCTCGGGTGTGTTCCTGCTGTTCCGGCCGCGCACCTACCAGCTCATCATCGGGCTGTCCCTGATCGCCTATGGCGTCAATCTCTTCATCTTCTCGATGGGCCGGCTGAAAATCGCGGCCCCGCCCGTGCTGGCCTCGGGAGGGCCCGTGAATCCCGCCGACTACGCCGACCCCATTCCCCAGGCCCTCGTCCTGACCGCCATCGTCATCGGCTTTGCCACCGCGGCGCTTTTCCTCGTCGTGCTGCTTGTCTCGCGCGGCCTGACGGGTAGCGATCACGTCGATGGCCGGGAGCCCAACTGATGGGGTGGATGGATCATCTGGTGATCGTTCCGGTGCTGCTGCCGCTTGTCACCGGCGCCATGCTGCTGATGTTCGACGAGCGAAGGCACAGGCTGAAGGCAACGATCAACGTCGTCTCGACCATCCTGCTGGCACTGGTCGCGGTATCGCTGCTCGATATCGCCGACACGCCGACCGCCGCGAACAAGGCGGCCGCCATCGTCTATCTGCTCGGCAACTGGCCGGCGCCCTTCGGCATCGTGCTGGTGCTGGACCGGCTGTCGGCGATGATGCTGGTGCTGACCGCGATGCTGGCGCTGCCGGCGCTGATCTATTCGCTGGCGCGCTGGCACAAGAGCGGCCCGCATTTCCACACCCTGTTCCAGTTGCTGCTGATGGGGCTGAACGGCGCCTTCCTGACGGGCGACCTGTTCAACCTGTTCGTTTTCTTCGAGGTGCTGCTCGCCTCGTCCTACGGCCTGATGCTGCACGGTTCCGGCCCGCTGCGCGTCAAGGCGGGCCTGCACTATATCGTCATCAACCTGGCCGCCTCGTCGCTGTTCCTGATCGGTGTCGCCATGATCTATGGCGTCGCCGGCACGCTGAACATGGCCGATCTGTCCGTGCGCATCGCGCTGGTGCCGGCATCGGACCGCATGCTGCTCGATGCCGGCGCCGGCATTCTCGGCATCGCCTTCCTGGTCAAGGCGGGCATGTGGCCGCTCGGCTTCTGGCTGCCCACCGCCTATAACGCCGCCGCAGCGCCCGTCGCCGCGATCTTCGCGATCCTCTCCAAGGTGGGAGTCTATGCGCTGATGCGGCTTTCGCCGCTGCTGTTCGGCGCCGGAGCGGGCGATTCGACCGGCTTCGGCGACAGCTGGCTTCTGGTCGGAGGGATGGCGACCATGGCCTTCGGCATCATCGGCGTGCTGGCCTCGCAGGCGAAGGGCCGGCTCGCGGGCTTCTATATCCTGATCTCGTCCGGGACGCTGCTGGCGGCGATCGGCATGGCCAATGCCCCGACCACCGCCGGTGCGCTCTACTACCTGGTCTCCTCGACCATGGCGGTCAGCGCCTTCTTCCTGCTGATCGAACTGGTCGACCGCGTGCAGGATCCGGCCGCCAACGTGCTGGCCGTCACCATGGACGCCTATGGCGACGACATGGAAGAAGAAGAGGCGGAAGAGGAGGTCGGCGTCGCCATTCCCGCGACGCTCGTGATCCTCGGCATCTGCTTTGCGAGCAGCGGCCTGCTGCTGGCCGGCCTGCCGCCGCTCTCGGGCTTCATCGGCAAGTTCGCCATCCTGACGGCGGTGTTCAATCCGAACGGACTGACCCAGGGCAGCACGCTGTCGCTTTCGACCTGGGTTTTCGCCGGCCTGCTGGTGGTCTCGGGTCTCGCGGCAATGATCGCCATCACCCGATCCGGCATCCAGACCTTCTGGGCGCCGATCGAGGGCCGCGTGCCGCGCGTGCTGCTGATGGAGATCGCGCCGGTCGCCTTCCTGCTGACGCTCTGCGTCGGGCTCACCGTCTTCGGCGGCCCGGTGATGCGCTATATGGAACAGACCGCGCAATCGCTGCATTCACCCGGCACCTATATCGAGGGCGTGATGAACGCGCCGCGTGTGCCACCGCCGGCAAGGGAGGCTGCGCCATGAGACGGGTGCTGCCCTATCCGCTGCTGACCGCGTCGCTGATCCTGATGTGGCTGCTGCTCAACAGCTTCTCGCTTGGCCATCTGCTCCTCGGCACGGTCTTCGCTTATGGCGCGTCCTGGGCGATGACGGCGCTGCAGCCGGCCAAGCCGCGCATCCGGCGCTGGGACATGATCCCGCGGCTGTTCTTCGTCGTTCTCGGCGATATTTTCCGTTCCAACATCGCGGTCGCCGGCATCATCCTCCAGGGGAAGCGCCGGGCGCGCACGCCGGGCTTTGTCATCATCCCGCTGCAACTGCGCGACCGCACCGGGCTGGCTGTGCTGGCCTGCATCCTGACCGCCACGCCCGGCACCGCGTGGATCGAATATCACGCGGACAATGGCCGGCTGCTGATCCATGTGCTCGACCTGGTCGACGAGCAGGCCTGGATCGAACTGATCCGCGACCGCTATGCGCGCATGCTGTCGGAGATTTTCGAATGAGCGCGACGATCCTCCTCTGGTCCGTCACCCTGTCGCAATGGATGCTGGTCGCGGCCATGGGCTGCGCGGCCTTCCGCGTCATCGGCGGCCCCCGCGCGCAGGACCGCGTGCTCGGCCTCGACGCGCTTTATGTCGCCGCCATGCTGCTGATCCTCACCTTCGGCATCCGCTCGGGCAGCACGATCTATTTCGAGGCGGCGCTGGTCATCGCGCTGCTCGCCTTCGTCTCGACGGCGGCGCTTGCCAAGTTCCTGATGCGCGGCGAGGTGATCGAATGACCGGCCTCGACGATTTCCCGCTCTGGGCGGCGATCCTCGTCTCGCTGCTGCTGCTGGCCGGCTCCGCGCTGACCCTGCTCGGTACCATCGGCCTGGTGCGGTTCAAGAGCTTCTACGAGCGCGTCCACGCGCCGACGCTGGGCACCACCTGCGGCGCCGGCGGCATCCTGATCGCCTCGATGCTGTTTTTCTCGGTGCTGCAATCGCGCCTCGCCCTGCACGAACTGCTGATCACGCTGTTCGTCACCGTCACCACGCCGGTGACGCTGATGCTGCTGGCGCGAGCCGCGATCTATCGCGACCGCACCGAGGGCAAGGCCAAGATACCGGGCTTCCAGAACGACGTCCCTCCATCGTCGGCGATGGCCTCCGACGCTCGTCCCGACGACCCGGGCTGAACGACCGGCACAACCCATCCGGGTGTTCGCATCAAATTTGCGTTACCTTGACGTGCATCAATTCGGCTGTCGCATGGCTCGGCTATCCTTCCCGCTCCCATTGGGTGCAGGAGGTCCAGAAATGCCACGCATGAAAGCCGCCATCTTCGTCGAGCCGGGTCGCATCGTGCTTGACGAGAAACCGATCCCCGATGTCGGCCCGCGCGACGCCCTGATGCGCATCACCACGACGACGATCTGCGGTACCGACATTCATATCCTCAAGGGCGAGTATCCGGTCGCCAAGGGGCTGACCATCGGCCATGAGCCGGTCGGCGTGATCGAGAAGCTCGGCTCCGCCGTCGAGGGCTACACGGAAGGCCAGCGCGTCATCGCCGGCGCGATCACCCCGAGCGGCCACAGCTATGCCTGTCTCTGCGGTTGCGGCTCGCAGGATGGCCCCGGCACCAAGCACGGCTTCAAGGCCACGGGCGGCTGGAAATTCGGCAATTCGATCGATGGCTGCCAGGCCGAATACGTCCTCGTCCCGGACGCCGCGGCCAATCTGAGCCCGGTCGCCGAGGGACTGTCGGACGAAGAAATCCTGATGTGTCCCGACATCATGTCGACGGGCTTCGCCGGCGCCGAAAGCGGCGGCGTCAAGATCGGCGACACGGTCGTCGTCTTCGCACTCGGTCCGATCGGGCTTTGCGCCGTCGCCGGCGCCAAGCTGATGGGCGCCACCACGATCATCGGCGTCGACACGGTGCCCGCCCGCCTCGAGGTCGCCAAGAAGCTCGGCGCCGACATCGTCGTCGACTTCAAGAAGGGCGATCCGGTCGAGCAGATCATGAAGCTCACCGATGGGCGCGGCGTCGACGTCGCGATCGAGGCGCTCGGCACCCAGGGCACGTTCGAATCGGCGCTGCGGGTGCTGCGTCCGGGCGGCACGCTCTCCAGCCTCGGCGTCTATTCGAAAGACCTGACGATCCCGCTCAGCGCCTTCTCGTCCGGCCTCGGCGACAACAAGATCATCACGTCGCTCTGCCCCGGCGGCAAGGAGCGCATGCGCCGGCTGATGAACGTCGTCGCCTCCGGCCGCGTCGATCTGAAGTCGCTGGTCACCCACCGCTTCAAGCTCGACGATATCGAGGCGGCCTATGACCTGTTCGGGCACCAGCGCGACGGTGTGCTGAAGGTCGCGATCACCCCCTGAGGTCTCGAGACGGGCGTCCCGATATCCGCATCGGGACGCCCGTTTTTTTCAGCAGACCTTCACGGTGCGAATGCCGAGCAGCAGGCCCAGCTTCTCGATCCTGTCCGCGATATGGCCCGTGCCGATCGCGCAGTGATGCGCCGGACACTCGGCGTTCCACGTCTCGACGAATTTTCTGGCGCCGACGGAGAAGCGATAGCGGCTGTTGGTGTTGCCGATCTCGAGGATCGGGCCCGGCACGGATTCCGCTTCCGCCACAACCAGCTTCAGCTTGCCGGCGCCGTCCTCGGCGACCGAGAGCAGCGTCACCGGCCCGTGCCGGACCGACATCTCGACGCTGACGCCCGAGCCGACCTTGCCGTGATAGACTTTCAGCGGCCGCACCTTGGTCTTGCCCTCGGCAATTTTCGTATGGCCGGGGCCGTCATGGCCCATCAGCACGATGTCATCGTTGAAATCGATGCCGTAATACTCGGTGAACGAGCCGCCGACGCCGAAGGTGTCGAGGATCTTCATCGCCTGCGCGTTCTTCACCTCATATTCGCCCGCCACCGGCACGCCGCGCGCGGTCAGGTAGGAACAGCCGAGGATGACCGAGGAAATCACGTCCTCATGGTCATGGCCCGGCGTCGATTCGTAGTAGTAGGCCAGCGAACCGAGCTTGTGCTTCGCCACCAGCCGATCCAGCGCCACCGAGGTCCGCGCCGCACGCAGCAGTTCGGCCGGGTCGCAATCGGGCTGGATGTCGAATTCATCGCGAAAGGCGTCGACGCGGGCCGCCGCTTCCAGCTCCGTCACCGACTTCCGCAGTTCCGCCAGTTCATCGATCTCGACGATTTCGAGATGGCCGCCAAAGGTCGCGACCTGCGCCGTCGTATCGGAATAGATGTCGAGCATGCCGTTGTAGTAGCGCCCCATCAGGCCCAGGCGATTGTGCGACATCACATAGGCGACGCGCGCCGCCTCGATCCAGGCCTCGATCTCGCGGTCGACATGCGCGTCGCCATCGAGCACGCCGGTCACCTGATGGAAATCGATCCCCGAGCGGCGAAAGACATTGGCGATCTCCGGCACCGGGCAGGCGGCGCAGAAGGCGAGCCATTCGCCCGTCATCTGGGTGCGATCCTCGAGCGCGTTGAAGCTGGCGTAATCGATCGCCGCTTCCGGCTGCAGGTTGAGGATCACGACCGGCACCTTGGCCCGCTGCACCACCGGCAGCACGGTCGAGGAAATCGCATAGGTCGTCACATGCAGGAAGATCAAGTCGACGTCCGCGGCGCGGAACTGGTGGCCCGCATCCATCGCCTTTTCCGGATCGTCGATCAGGCCGAGATTGACGATCTCGACGCCGGGTCGCGCCAGCTTTTCGGCCACCCGCTCGATATAGCCGCGCAGGCGCGGTTCGAGCCCGGCAAATTGCGGCCAGTAGGCGTTGAGACCGATGCCGAACAGGCCGACCTTGAGCGTGTCATGCGCCATCTTTTTGTCCCCCTCAATCCGCCAGGAATTTTCCGACACGAACGGCAAGCGCCTCGCCCAAGACGCGATGCGCGTCGGCATCCAGGTGGATGCCGTCGACCTCGCTGGAGGCGATCACCGAGCCGGCGTCGAACACCTCGATGTTTCGGCCCTTCGTCGCGCGGGCAAATTCGGCGGCGAGTTTTCGCGATTTCTCCGTGCCGCCTTCGAACATCTCGGCCAACCAGCCGAGTTTCGACAAGGCCGCCGGGACGACGAGCAGCACCTTGGGCGCCCTGCCCTGCGGCCCGGTCGCGGAGCCGAGCACGATGTCGGCGAGGCGGACCGCGCCATCGGCGATGTCGCCCGCCTGCATCGAAAGCCGCGCCTTGAGATCATTGGTGCCGAGCTTGATGATGACGAGGTCGAGCGGCATGTGCGTCTCGATCGCCACCTGCAGGAAGCGGGCGCCGTTCTTGTGATGGCCCTCGACGGGATCATCGACGCAGGTGGTGCGGCCGTTCAGCCCCTCGGCGACCACCTGCACGTCATTACCGAGAACTTTCTGCATGACGCCGGGCCAGCGCACATCCCACGTGAACCGGCCGCCGACGCCGCGCTCACGCTGCGGCTCCGCGCCCCAGCTATTGGAATCGCCATAGACCATCACGGTTTTCATCGGGCTTTCCTCGGCACGAGCCATCTGAATTCTCACCTTCACTTTGACTGTGGGGACTTCACCCAGCTGCGAATGACGGGGCCGAGACAACCAGTTCCATCACACCCCAGCTTGGCCCAAGTCTCGAAACAGAGCCCAAGTCGCTGCCTCAGCCCTGCCGCCACCCCTTCCCCACCCTCGCCGTCATCCCTGCGAAAGCAGGGATCCATCCAGCCGAGGCATAAGGAGCTCGTTCGGCGAGGCTCCTGCTGCAAGGATCCCTGCTTTCGCAGGGATGACGGAGTTTGGACCACCCCGCCTCAGTCCTTCCTGTTGCCGGCGAAGCTCAAGCAAGACCCTCACCCCACCCTCTCCCGCAAGCGGGCGAGGGCTTTTTGGCCGGCGGGGCGGAAGCATGGAGACCGGGCTCCGACCGCCCCCTCTCCCGCCACGCGGGAGAGGGTTGGGGTGAGGGTCTGCCTGCCATCCACGCCCCCTAGTTCACGCGATATCGCGCCAGCGCGTCCGCACGCGGCTCTGCGCCGTGGCCGGGGCGGTTCGGTGCCGAAATCAGGCCGTTCTCATGCCAGAACGGCTCGTCGATCAGCTCGAACTGCATCGGCCCGGCAAGCGGCTTCAGCTCGAACAGCTCGGCCGCCTTCGAGGCGAGCGACAGATGCAGGCTGGCGCCGGTCAGCACCGCGGTGCTCCAGGCATGCGCATTGACGATTCTGCCGGCCGCCTCGATCACGGCGGCCGCCTTGCGGAAGCCGGTAACGCCCTCGATGCGCGCCGGGTCGAGGCCCAGCACGTCGGCGGCGCCGGTATCGAGCCAGCGCTGATAGCCGGCGACGGTGAATTCGCGCTCGCCGACCGCGACGGGCGTCGAAATCGCCGCCTTCAGCGCAATGTGATCCGCCACCTGGCTCGGCAGGAACGGTTCCTCGATCCAGGCAATGCCGGATTCTTCCATGCGCTTGACCGTTCGGATCGCAGTGTCGAGATCCCATTTCGTGCCATTGCCGGCGTCGACCATGATGCCGGCTTCCGGACCGATCGCCTCGCGCAAGCTTGCCACCAGCGCCACGTCGTAATCGGGATCGCGGCCGGCCTTCGAAAGCCCGCGTTTTCCAAGCCCCAGCTTGGTCGAGCGGAAGCCGGCGGCAATATGGCCTGCGATCTCGCGGACACTGTCCTCGATCGTCGCCTGGTTCACATGCAGGCTGGCGCAGACCGGCAGGGAGTTGTGATGCGCGCCAAACAGCTCGACCAGCGGCTTGCCGGCGTCCTTGGCCTTGATGTCCCACAGCGCCATGTCGAGCGCCGAGATCGCCATCGAGGCGATGCCGCCCTCGCCGTACCACCAGCAGTGATTTTTCATTGCCTGCCAGCAGTCCTCGACATCGCCAAGATCGCGCTCGGCCAGCACGGGAAGCAGGCCGTCGCGGATGATGGTTTCCGTGGCGCGGAGCGCCTCCGGCCACATCGCGATCGCTTCGCCCCAGCCGGAAATCCCCTCGGCCGTGTCGACCCGGACCAAGAGCGTCATCCGCTCGTGGTTGAAATCATTCGGCTCCGGCCAACGCAGCACAAAGCACTCAGCTCCGCCGAGACGCATGCAGTTTCCTCCCCAAACCTGCGCTTGCCGCGCGGTCGTTTGCAGCAAGGCTAGATTCAAAACCCGAAGGTCGTCAATCGAATTGGTCAGGCCAATTATTGCAACGTGACCCTTGCGCCATCCGAAATGTCGTGCCAGTTTTGCCGCCAAGAAATTGGCCTTACCAATTCAAAATGCTCTTTGAGGGAGGAGACTTTTCCATGCACGCTCGGATTCCGTTCCACGCCATGCGCCGCGTCGCCAGCGCCGCGGTCCTATCGCTTCTGCTCGGCAGCGCGGCCTATGCCGAGGATTTCCACGGCTTCGACCCGGCGAAATTCGACGGCGCCATGCTCAGCGCCGACCAGCTCAAGGCGATGGTCGCCGACGCCACCGCA
>Ga0182738_1000796_pt1 | contig 42200 bp, 37 predicted proteins | sample eDN5th30CBELigMG_FD_128876 | JGI IMG/M metagenome (GOLD analysis project Ga0182738, IMG submission 128876) | Enriched Miracle-Growth compost microbial communities from Emeryville, California, USA - eDNA 5th pass 30_C BE-Lig MG (version 2)... ...
GGGGGAACGACGGGATGTCCGACTGAAGCCGGACCATCGAGGCTCCCGCGCCTCCATCATGTCATGATCGCTCATTGCGAGCGCAAACCAGCCAAACAGCATTCATTGAGGAACTGACGATGCCGACTTCGCCAACCATTCGATTTGCAACCTTGTTTGCAGGCCTTTTCCTGGCGTTTTCCATGGTGGCAATAGATCATGCGGAGGCGCGGCGCGGCGGCAGCTTCGGCAGCCGGGGCACGCGCACTTTCCAGTCGGCACCGCCCACGCGGACGGCGCCCGCGCCGGCCGCTCCGGTCGAGCGTTCGATGACGCCCAATACCGGGACCAGCACGGCAGCCCGCCAGCAGCCCGGCGGCATGCAGCGTCCGGGCTTCATGAGCGGCTTCGGCGGAACGATGATGCGCGGCCTGCTGCTTGGCGGCCTGATCGGTCTTTTGCTGGGGCAGGGCTTCGGAGGCCTGGCGGGCATGTTCGGCCTTCTCCTCCAGGCGCTGTTGATCGGCGGTGCGATCATGCTGGCCCTTCGCTTCTTCCGCTCCGCACGCGGACAGGCGCCTGCCATGGCCGGGGCAGGCCTTTCCGGGGCGAATGCGGGCTTCGGGCGCGGCGACAGCCACCAGCGCGAAGCGACCGGTGCGGCGGCATTCGGCATTCCGGGCATCGGCTCCGGATCTGGCGGCAATGCTGAGGCGGTCGCGTCGCAGGACATCAAGCTGACCCAGGCCGATCTCGATACGTTCCAGCAGATGCTGACGGAGGTGCAGGAAGCGTTTGGACGTGAAGACCACGGAGCGCTGCGCCGTCTGGTGACGCCCGAAATGGTTTCCTACCTGTCGGAAGAATTGGCGCAGAACGCGCAAAACGGCGTGCGGAACGAGGTGTCGGATGTCAACCTGTTGCAGGCCGATATCGCCGAAAGCTGGCGTGAGGGCGACCGCGACTATGCGACGGCCGCGCTGCATTATTCCTCGCGCGACGTGACCCGCGAGCGTGACACAGGCAAGATCGTCGACGGCGACACCGAGCCGACGGAAACCACCGAATTGTGGACGTTCACCCGCCAGAACGGCGCGGAATGGAAGCTTTCGGCAATCCAGCAGGCCTAGCTACATCGCGGGCAGACGACTGGTGCCTGCAGTTGATATGTCGGTGAGACGACTTCGGCCCGGGCAGGTTTTTTCTCCTGCCCGGCGTCTTGACGCTTCGGTCGGATCAGCCGTCCGGTCGTTCAGACCACTGGCGGAAACACGTGTGCTGTCTGCCGTCGGATCGCAGCTCTGGGTCCTAGTGCTGCGACCGGATTGTCTTCCACCGTCGCCTTCATGACGGGAGCCTTGCGTCCGCCATCTGCGAAGCCTGCAGAATGATAGCGGATATCGGTGTGGGCGACGAAGAGGCCTTCCCGGCGCGCTGGTTCAGGCAATTCGCAGCGCGACCGCAGCGGGCGATGGAAAAATCCAGATCGACGGCCAGTCCGCATCAATGCAGCTGTGTCGGGATCTGGCTTCAGGTCGAAGGCCTCTCCCCGATATCGGGGTGAAGCGCCGGCGCATCAGGCGGCCTTGATGCCGCCACCACCTCACAACTTTGATCATCAATGAGCATACGCAGCACCGATCTACTCACTGTGGAAGACAGTGCGGAGACATAGCTCGATTTCGCTCAGTTATGTAAATCAATTGACACGAACATGAATCGTGTTAATTGATTTACATAAGGTCGAGGCTGCACGCACTCGACGGGAATGGGAGGATGCGGATGGATTTGGCCGTTGGAAAATGGCGGGGCGAAGCTTTGCTTGCAGGGTTCGAGCCCAGCTTCACGTTCGAGCCCGTTGATCCGCTGCCACCCGCCGAATATGAGGAGCGACTGCGACGCATTCGCCGCGAGGCCGTGGTCGCCGGGCACGATGCACTTCTCATCCATGCGGACTCCATCGGCTGGTTCCACGCCTCCAACTGCTATCTGCGCTATGTCTGCGACTGGATGCGCGAAGGGCTCCTCATCGTTCCCACGGACGAGGATAAGCCGATTGTCCTGCTCACGGTCTTCAGCAGCTCCGTCATGCTGCCGCCGCCGGGCGAGCCGATGCTGGTCGATGAGATCTGGCAGATCGCGCCGTGGGGGCGTGAATATCTCGACCGCCCCGGCTCGGGGCCGGTCAAGCTCGCCGAGGCCTGTGCCACGACGCTGGCAAGGCTGGGGCTTCAAAAGGCGCAGGTCGGGCGGATTGGCGACCTGACTTCGATGCCATATTGGGCCGAGATCGAAAAAGCGCTGCCGCAATGCCGCTTCCTCCATGAGAACGGCATCATCGACCGGATGCAGCGCATCCGCTCGCCGCGCGAGATCGCGATGATCCGGGGTGCTTCCCGGCTTATAGACCTCGGTTTCGAAGCCGCTTTCCACGTGACGCGGCCGGGCGTCACCGATCATGAGATCTACGCCGCCTTCTCCTATGCGCAACTGGCTCTGGGTGGCGAGACGGGCGACGGCTATCAGATCGGCGTCAATCGCTTCGGCACGCATTGCGGCAAGCCTTATGGCCGTGTCATCCGTTCGGGCGACCTCATCAACCTGTATATCTCGAATGTCACCTATCGCGGCTACTTCTCGCAAGCCGCCCGGATGATCGCGGTCGGCAGCCTGACCGATCGTCAGGAAGAGGTCCTGTCGGTATGCGTCGAGGGCTTGCAGCGCGCCGAAAGGCTGCTGAAGCCGGGCGTGCTCGTGCGCGACGTCAACAATGCCGCGTTCGAGCCCTTTGTCGAGCGCGGGTTCCTGGAATCGCCGGAGGCGAGGACGATGCCGTTCAACTGGGAGGCGATGCCGGACGGGACGGCAAGGCGTATCCCCGAACAATATGTACCAGACCGGGACTGGGAGGCGCAGGGCCGCAAGCTCACCCATGTCTATCCGGCGACGTTCGGTCCGCACAACCCCAATCTCGGGCATTCAGTCGGCATGTACAGCATGCCCAACTACAACATTTCCTCCAACAATTACGACAGGTTGGAAGAGGGAATGGTATTCGTTCTTCACCCGCAATGGCTCGAGCCGTTGTCGGCCGGATGCAATATCGGCGACTGCTATGTCATCACCGCCGACGGGTTCGAAAAGCTGACCTCGAAGACGTCGGCAATGCCTTTCAGGGTTCCGGCATGAGGCGCGGCGGCTCGCAACGGCGCAAGCGGAGGTCGGGATGATCGCCCTGCTGATTGCCAAACGGCTCGGCCTCGGTCTGGTCACGCTCTTCATCATCTCGCTGATCGTTTTCTTCTCGGTGCAATTGCTGCCGGGAGACGTCGCCCAGGCGATTCTGGGAAGGACGGCGCCACCCGAAGCCGTCGCCGCGCTGCGCACCAGGCTCGGTCTCGACCTTCCCGCCCATGTCCGCTACCTGCAATGGGCCGGCGGGCTGTTCCAGGGAGATTTCGGGGATTCGCTGGCCAATCGTCGTCCGGTCCTCGATCTGCTCTCGGAGCGTATCGGCAACACCTTCTTTCTGGCGGCGGTTTCGGCCTGCATTGCGGTGCCGCTGGGCCTGATCCTCGGCCTTGCCTCCGCCATCTACCGAAGGCGGCCATTCGACCACGCCACGTCGCTGGCGGCTTTGCTGGCGATTTCGGTTCCGGAATTCCTGACGGCCTATATTCTCGTCGCCATCTTCGCGGTGGAACTCGGCTGGCTCCCGGCTGTGTCCATGGTCCAGCCCAGCCAGGGCATTCTCGATCGTTTCATCCTGATCTCGCTGCCCGCCGCCACGCTCGCCCTCGGCGTCATTGCCTACATACTGCGCATGACGCGGGCGGCGATCGGCAACGTGCTGTCGAGCCCCTATATCGAGATGGCGAAGCTGAAGGGCGTCTCGCCCTATCGCCTGGTGGTGCGCCACGCCCTTCCCAACGCGCTGTCGCCGATCATCAACGTCGTGCTGATGAACCTCGCCTATCTGGTCGTGGGCGTCGTCGTGGTCGAGGTGATCTTCGTCTATCCGGGGCTTGGCCAGCTTCTCGTCGATTCCGTATCGAAGCGTGACATACCTATCGTGCAGGCCTGCGGGGTTCTGTTCGCGACGGCATACATCCTTTTGAACCTGCTCGCCGACGTGTTGTCGATCCTGGCCAATCCGCGCCTGCGGCGCCCACGCGGAGGTGTCTGACATGAGCCGGCCTATGCAATTCGACCGGGTGCCGCTTTCCGCCAGAATAGGGATGGCAATCATACTGGCATATGTGGCGGCGGCGCTGTTCGGCCCCTTCCTTGCGCCCTATGGCCAGACGGAGGTGGCGGGCGACCAGTGGACACCGCTTTTCTGGAGTCAGCCGGGGTCCGATGGCGACGTTTTCTTTCTGCTGGGCACCGACCACCTCGGCCGCGATCTCCTGACGCGCCTGCTATATGGCGCGCGCAATTCGATCGGCATCGCCCTCGTCACCACGCTGCTGGCCTTCGCGGCCGGCGTGGGAATCGGCCTGCTTGCGGCGACGAAGCAGGGCGTGGTCGACCAGATCGCCAGTCGGTCGATCGACGTTTTGATGGCGTTTCCCTCGTTGATCTTCGCCCTGATGATCCTTGCCGTTCTGGGCTCGTCGATCCCGGTTCTGATCGTCGTGATTGCGCTGCTGAATATGGCGAGCGTCTTCCGGATCACGCGCGCGCTCGCCATGGATCTGGAGGCGCAGGACTTCGTGGATGTCGCCAAGCTGCGCGGCGAGAGCGCGTTGTGGATCATGCGCCGCGAATTGCTGCCGAACGCGATGGTTCCGCTGGCGGCGGAATTCGGCCTGCGCTTCTGCTTCGTGCTTCTGTTCATCGCATCGCTCAGCTTCATTGGCCTCGGCATCCAGCCGCCCATGGCCGATTGGGGCTCGATGGTCCGGGAAAACGCCTCGGCGATCTCCTTCGGCGTCTTCACGCCGCTGATTCCGGCAGCGGCGATTGCCGGTCTCACCATCGGGGTCAACCTGGTCATCGACTGGCTGACCAATTCCAGGAGTGTCGGCAATGAGGCATGAGAAGATGGACCCGTCGTGCGGCGAGGCCGTTCTCGATATTGCCGGCCTCAACGTGCGTGCCCGCAGCGGCAACCACTGGCACCCCATCGTCAGCGACGTGAGCCTGACGCTGCGGCGCGGCGAGATACTGGGGCTGGTCGGCGAATCCGGGTCCGGCAAGACGACCATCGGGCTGGCCTCGCTGGGCTTTGCCAGAACCGGCTGCGCGTTCGCGGGCGGGGAGGTCCGTTTCAAGGGACAGGACCTGCTGCGCATGGCGCCGGCGGCACGCCGGGCGCTGCGTGGCGACCGGATCGCCTATGTCGCGCAAAGCGCTGCCATCTCCTTCAATCCGGCTCGGACCCTGATGGAGCAGGTCATCGAATCCGTTGTCGATCGCGGGACGAAGAGCCGCGCCGAAGCCAGGGCGGATGCGCGCGCGCTGTTCAGGCTGTTGCATCTGCCCGATCCGGACCGGATCGGCGACCGCTATCCACATGAACTGTCGGGTGGCCAGTTGCAGCGGGTGATGGCGGCAATGGCGATGCTGCCGCGCCCGGACCTCGTGATCTTCGACGAGCCGACCACGGCGCTCGATGTCACGACGCAGGTTGAGGTGCTGAGCGTGGTGCGCGAACTGGTGGCCCGGTTCGGTACGGCGGCGATCTATATCAGCCACGATCTGGCGGTTGTCGCGCAACTTGCCCATCGCATCATGGTGCTGCGCCATGGCCGGCTGGTGGAGGAGGGGGAGACCCGAAAGATGCTGGCTGAGCCCCAGGAGCCGTATACGCGCTCGCTATGGGCGATCCGGACCTTCGCCAAGGACTCCCTTCCGGCTTCTGATGTGCTGCTTGAGGTGAATGGCGTAAGCGCCAGCTATGGCTCCCTGAAAGCGCTCGACAACGTGTCGCTTACGCTCCAACGGGGCCGCACCGTTGCGGTGGTGGGCGAGTCCGGCTCGGGCAAATCCACGCTGGCGCGCGTGGTAACCGGTCTTCTCCGGGCGAATGGCGGCGAGATCCGCTTTTCCGGCGAAACGCTGGCCGCTTCGGCGAAGAGCCGCACGAAGCTGCAATTGCAGCGTCTCCAGATCATCCACCAGAGCGCGGATGCCTCGCTCAATCCATTGCACAAGGTCCGGGAGGTGATCGGCCGGCCGCTGGAGTTCTTCTTCGGGCTGACCGGCGCGCAACGCGAACGCCGCATCGTGGAAATCCTGGAACAGGTGGAGCTGGGAGCCGAGCATCTGGATCGTTTGCCGAGCGAGATGTCGGGTGGGCAGAAGCAAAGGGTGTGCATCGGACGCGCGCTGGCCGCCGAACCGGCGCTCATGATCTGCGACGAGGCCACGTCCGCGCTCGATCAACTCGTGCAGGAGGGTATCCTCAAGCTCCTGACCCGCCTTCAGCAGGAGCAGCAGATTTCTTATCTCTTCATCACGCACGACATTGCAACCGTGCGCGCCATCGCCGATCGGATCGTCGTCATGCATCGAGGCCGGGTGGTGCAGGAAGGGCCGAAGGATGAGGTGTTGGCGCCACCCTATCCGCCCTACACGAAATTGCTTTTGTCTTCGGTTCCTGAAATGGACCCCGACTGGCTCGACCGGCTGCTCGCGTCGAGGAAACAAGCCGTCTCCGACAAGGCAGTGTCATGACCAAATCAATCGAACAGCGCATTTTTGACATTTATGAAACGTTGTCGCCGAGCGAACGGCAACTGGCCGACGTACTGCTGGAGCATCAGCAGAACATGGCGAGCTATACGGCGCTGGAACTCTCGGCCATGGCGAATGTCTCGAACGCCACCGCCGCACGCCTGGTGCGCAAGCTGGGTTACAAATCGGTCAACGACGCGCGGCGCCAGGTGAGGACCGCCCAGCATTGGGGCTCGCCGCTGGAGCGGCTTGAAGAAACGCCGGACCCGAATACAGCCGCTGCCTCGATGACGCAGATGACCCATTCCGACGCGGCCAATCTGAAGATGACCGACGAGAACCTCAACGCTGCGGACCTCGCGCGCGCTGTCGGGATTCTCCACTCTTCCCGGCGCGTCTGGGTATGGGGCGTGCGTCACGGCTTCGGGCTCGCGCACCTTGCCAAGCACTATCTGAGCTTTGCTTTGTCGGATGTGCAGGTGATTCCTTCGGGCTCGGGCCTGAGCGACGATTTCGCCGCGTTCCGACCGGGCGATGCATTGCTGGTATTTGCGTTCCGCCGCCGCCCCACAAGCCTTGCGGCCCTGCTTGCCGAGGCCAGGAAGATAGGGTTGCAGATCATCATGGTGGCCGACACCAGCGCCGCCAGGAATACGCGCGACGTCGATGTGGTGCTGCGCTGCTGGTGCAATTCACCAGCCGTGTTCACCTCGCTCACCGCCGGAGTAACCGTGATCAACTATCTCTCATGGGCCTTGCTGGAGGCGGTCGGCCAGAAAGGCATCGAGCGCCTGCAGGCAATGGAACACATGCTCATGGTCACGGACGACATCGGCTCGGCGAAGGCGCCGCGTTCTCCAAAAAAGGGAAACGGCGGGGCGCGAAACGGGAACCCGGACGAGAGGAAATAGCCAATGCAGCGCTTCCATGTCTCAGCAACCGGACATTCCCTCAACTATCTTCCGCAATATGTCGCGCAGGATCTCGGGTTTTTCGCGGATGCCGGGTTGACCGTGACCAGCGAAGTGCCTGACCCCTGGATGCAGGTGCTGAAGGATATCGATTGCGGACGTGCGGCGGCCGCGCTCGGCGGCATCTGGGTTCCCACGATGTTTTACGAAAAAGTGCGCAACTATCGTGCCTTCTGCCAGATGTCGGCGCGTTGTCCGCTGGTTCTCATGTCGCGGCAGCCAGTGGCCGAGTTCGACTGGCATCAGCTCGACGACCGGCTGGTGCTGGTCACAGGCACGGGCGGCTCCGGCTCCTACGTGCTGCTTTCGGGTCTGGCGCATCGGGCCGGGCTGAACAGGGCTCGCATTCGTTTCGTCCGCGACCTCGACTACGACATGCTGCTCGACCTCTTCCTCGGCGGCCTTGGCGACTACATGCTGGTCGACCTTCCCACGTCGCGCCGTCTGGTGACCGAAGGGAGCGCGCATATCGCGCTCGACCTGGCGCAAAGCGGCGGCCCGGTTCCCTGGAGCGTCTATTATGCGCCCGCCGAAGCGCTTGACGAGACGCCGGAGCTATATGCGCGCTTCCTGGTGGCTTTGCAGCGCGGGCTCGACTGGATCCATGCCAATCCACTCAGCGACCTGACGGACACCGTGGGCCGGTTGTGGCCGGACCACGCAAGCGACGAAGTCATCGGCTGGCTCGAGCATTTTCGCGCCTCGGGCATGTGGAACAGGACCGTCGAAGTCGACCCCGATGCCTTTGACGTCTGGCAGGAAATGCTGGCGCGGGCAGATCTGGTCGAGCGCCCGCTGGCCTATGGCGAGATCGTCAACGCGAAGCCGGAGACCACTTCCACGCGCTTCGAAACCAACACGACCTGACCGCCGAACGGAGAATTGGGCGCCGGCGTCGGCAGTCCAATTCCTGTGCGCACGGAATCTTGGAAATGCACCGCCGTCGCCTGACGGCCAATCGGGAGGAAAAAATGCAGGAATTCAGGATTTCGCGACGTGCCTTCATGGCCGCGACCGCCGCGTTTGGCGTCGCTGGCGCGCTGCCCGGCATCGCACGTGCAGCCGCGCCGCAACGCGGCGGACATTTCCGCATCGGCATTGCCGATTTTGGAACGTCCGACACGATCGACCCTACGACCACCAACACCGTGTTCCAGTCGAATCTGGAATGGCAGTTGCGCAACAATCTGGCCGAGCCGGGGCCGGGCGGAAAGCCGGTTCCCGAACTGGCGGAAAGCTGGGAGCCGTCGAAGGACGCCAAAAGCTGGGCCTTCCGGATTCGCAAAGGCGTCGAATTCCACAATGGCAAGACGCTGACCGCCCGGGACGTGGTTTATTCCTACCAGCTCCATACCGCTGAAGGATCGGCTTCCGTTGGCAAGTCGCTGATCGCTTCGGTCGAAGACGTCAGGGCCGACGGCGACGATGTCGTGATCTTCACCCTCAAGCAGGGCAATGTCGGCTTTCCGGCGATCACTGCCTATGGCGCCTTCTACATCGTGCCGGAGGGCGAAACCGACTTCGACAAGGGGGTGGGCACCGGCGGCTACATACTGGAGGAATTCCGGCCGGGCATCCGGTCCCTTGTGCGGCGCAATCCTAACTACTGGAAGCAGGGTCGGGCGCATTTCGATTCCGTCGAGATGATCTGCATGCGCGATCCGGCCGCGCGCGCAAACAGTCTGATCACAGGCCAGATCGACGCCTACAACGCGGTACCGCCGCAGACCGTCGCCTTGCTCAAGCGGAATGCCGGCATCAGGATCAACAATGTTGCGAGCAAGGCGCATTACGTCTTCGCCATGCCCACGGATGTCGCCCCGTTCACGGACAACAATGTGCGGCTGGCGCTGAAACACGCCATCGACAGGGAAGACCTCGTCAAGCGCGTGCTTCACGGCTATGGCGCGGTCGGAAACGACAACCCGCTGTCGCCGGCCTATGAGATGTTCGCAGACCTGCCGCAGACGGCTTACGATCCCGACAAGGTCAAGTTCTATCTCGGCAAGGCCGGACTGACGCAGCTGAAGGTCCCGTTGGCCGTATCCGAAACGCCTTATGCGGGGGCCACCGACGCTGCGGTTCTCTACAAGGAACACGCCGCGAAGGCCGGCATCGACATCGAGGTGGCGAAACTGCCGGAGGACGGCTACTGGGGCGCGGTGTGGGAGCAGCATGTCTTCAACGCCAGCCGCTGGAGCGGTAATCTCAACGCCGACGTGATGCTTACGCAGGCCTATTCCGCCGACGCGATCAAGAGCCAGTACAACGAAACGCGCATCAACGATCCGCGCATCGAAAAGCTTCTCGTGGAAGCGCGTGGGGAGTTCGACGACGCCAGGCGGAAGGAGATGTACGGCGAAATCCAGCGCATCCTGCACGACGAGGGCGGCGCGCTGATCTGGGCGTTCGGCAATTTCGTGGATGCCACATCCAGCAAGGTCCAGCACGGCGAGTTGTCGGGCGTCGCGCAACTCGACGCAGCGCGGGCCGCCGAACGCTGGTGGTTTGCCGATTGATCCACCGCCACGCTGTGAGGCGCGGCCGCCGGGCCGCACCTCACACGGGCTTGCGACCCACAGCTTGCGGCCATCGCTGATGCACGCCCCGGATTGCCGTGCATCCTCCCGGACGCACATTCGAGCGTCGGGCCGAATCTAGTTCCATTTTCGGTCCGACACTTTAAGAGGTCTTTCGAGCATGATCTTTCAGAAAAGATCATGCTCGACCAAATAGATAGTCCGTCGGTTGTCTATGCGGGGGCCAGAGTGCTCGTGGGGCGCGGATCGATGATGTCACGATAACCGATAGGGGCCTCGATCAGATGCCCGTCGGCTATGCCTCGCTGCCAGCGATCATAGGCTGTTTCATCGATGCGCGGCGTCGTCCACATGCCATTCGCGCGATAGGTGTCGACCACGCCGACAAGCAGATCGGGATCGGCATGGGGAAAGGTGGATGCGAGGAAGTCGCGATAGTGTTCGGCTTCGCGTTCGAGGATCCAGTTCATGCCGTGCTCCAGCGCCAGCACGAACCGCTTCTGGATGTCGAGCCGTCCTGCATCGCTTTCTCCCTCGGAGTAATAGACGCTCCATGGGACGTTCCCACCCGTGATGGGGAGCGGCGCGACGACATGGCCACCGCCCGAAGCTTCCAGCGCCAGCGCGGACGGGTAGTCGATCACCAGGTAATCACCCATGCCTCCGACGAACAACCGCGACAGCATCAGCCCGTCGAGATCCTGCACGAAGCCGACGCTGGCCGGGTCGATGCCGTTTTCCCTCAGTAGCAGCTTGATGAACAGCCCGACGCTGGCGCCGTTGCTGCCCTTCATCGAAATTACCTTGCCCGGAAGCTTCGCCCACTCGAAGTCATCGGCGGTTTCGCGCCCGACGATCGCAAGCGGCGCGCGGGCGGCCACCTGCGCGAACGGCGTGTAGCGGACGCTACGGCCCAGATGCATCGAGGGGACCCAGATACCGCCCAATACCGCATCGGCCTGCCCCGAGCCCAGTTCATCGAGCACGAGGTCCCAGGGTTTGGGCACCGTGACGGACACGGTCAGGCCCTGATCGGCAAAGAAGCCCTGCCAGTTGGCAACATATTCGGGCAGGTAGTTGACGCTATGGCCCGTGGCCGAGACATGAAATTTCTGCATGGCGTTGCTTTCGAAAAAGGAGATCGGTCAAACCAGAGCCGGGGCCGCAGCCCTCACGGGAATGCGCGTTTGCGTATGGGCGTCGAACCACACAACGTCCTCGGCGCGGTAATCCAGGGAGCATTGCTCGTTGATCTTTGTCCGGGGGTTGCCCGATATGCGCACGAAGACGAGGTCGTTCTCCACCAGATTGGTGGTGCCGCCGTGCTCATCCGACACCAGCCGGCAGCCGATGACGGTTTCCGCCCCCAGGCGTTCGACAACGGCGACCTGTGCCGGCATTCTTCCCTGTCCCCTGGCAAGGAACTGCAACTTCTCCGGCCGTACCCCGAAGATGAGTCGTTCACCGTCCGGGAGTTCCCCATCATGGTTCCATGCCTGGGCATTGGAGGTGGCGAGCCGCCGCCCCTTTCTGGTGACGGGGACAAGGTTCATGGGAGGTGCGCCGACGAAGCGGGCAACGAACGTGTTCGCGGGATTGTTGTAGATGCCCTCGGGCGTATCGATTTGCTGCACCTCGCCCTTGTTCATGACGATGATGCGGGTGGCCATCGTCATCGCCTCGACCTGGTCGTGGGTGACATAGACGAAGGTTTTCCCCACCTTGTGATGCAGTGCCGAGATTTCCGATCGCATCTGGGTGCGCAGCTTGGCATCCAGATTCGAGAGCGGTTCATCGAGCAGATAGAGCGACGGATTGCGCACCAGCGCCCTTGCCAGGGCAACGCGCTGCCGTTGTCCGCCCGAAAGGCTGGCGGGGCGGCGGTCGAGCAGTGAATCCAGCTCCAGCTGCCGCGCGATGTTTTCGGTGCGGGCAGCGATGTCAGGGCTTTTCATCAGGCGCCGTCGTGCAACGGCATTGACGATCGGCAGGTGATACCACTTCTTGAAAGCGTCCATCACCAGCGGAAAGGCGATGTTCGCACGCACCGTCATATGCGGGTAAAGCGCGTAGGATTGGAACACGAACGCCACGCCACGCTGGCGCGGGTGCCAGTCATTGGCGCGGTCGCCGTCGAACAGCAGTTCTCCCGAGGTGATCTCGCTCAAGCCCGCAATCATGCGCAGCAATGTGGACTTGCCGCAGCCGGACGGCCCAAGCAGCACCAGGAATTCGCCGTCCTCGATGGTTGCGTTGAAGGCGTCGATGACGACGTGGCTGCCGAAGGATTTGGACAGGTTCTTGAAGGTCAACTCAGGCATTGGCTTAGCCCTTCACTGCACCGGCGGTAAGCCCGGCGACAATCTGGCGTTGGATGAGCAGGAAGAAGACAATGGCCGGCACGCTGAACAGCAGCGCCGCGCCCATGACCGCCGACAGCGGCGTTTCATACTGGCCGATGAAGGAGGCGAGCCCCACGCTGGTTGGCCACAGCGACCTGTCCATCAGGAAGGTCGATGCAAACAGGAACTCGTTCCATCCCGCGAAAAACGCGATGACCGCGGCCGCCGCCACGCTCGGCATGATCAGCGGCAGCACGATCATGGAGAGGATGCCGAAGCGCGGGCAATTGTCGATGATTGCAGATTCCTCGATCTCGTAGGGAATGGAATCCATGGCGCTCTTCAGAATGAAGGCCGCGACAGGCAGCGAGAACCCGACATTGGCAAGCACCAGGCCCATGAGATTGTTGAGCAATCCCAGCGTGATGAACATCGCGTAGAGGGGAACGAGAATGAGCGCCTCGGGAACCACCTGCGTCATGAACAGCAGGAAGCCGACCAGCCCGCGTCCCCGGAAACGAAACCTGCTGAGCGCATAGCCGGCAAGGGAGCCCAGCAAAAGGCTGAGCACCGTCGTGCCGCAGGCGATCAGGAAGGTATTGAAGAGCCAGCGACCGATCGGCACGCCTGCCATTGCCGAGATGAGTTCCGGCAGCTTCTGAAGCTGGGGCCAGGGAACCTGCCCCGTGGAATAGAGTTCGGAGTTGGCGGACAGGGCGGTGCTGGCCATCCAGTAGATCGGAAAGCCTGCGAATGCCACCAGGGCCGCGATCAGGACATAGCGGAATATGCTGAGAGCAATAGTCGAGGTCATCACTGAGCCATCCATTTCTGGCGACGCCGGTCGGTCACGAAATGCACGAAGGCAACGAGTAGCGCGAGTATGAGGCCGATGGCGCCATAGGCGCTCGCCACGCCGAGTTCGTGGCTCTCGAACGCGGTCTGGCGGATCTTGACGACGAGCGTGCTGGTGCTGCCGATAGGCCCGCCACCCGTCAGCAGGTAGATGATGTCGAAGCGCCGGATGGACCAGACCGCGACAAGCAGCGAGACGAGCTGAAGAGACGGAAGGATGTGCGGCAGCGTGACGGCACGAAATACGCTGAGGGCGTCGGCGCCATCGACCCGCGCGGCTTCACGCACCTCGTCGGGCACCGACTGCAAGGCAGCCAGAACGACCAGCATCACGAATGGCGCCACCTGCCAGACGGTGACGGCGACGATGGAGGAAAATGCCATGTGGGTGCTGGTGAGCCATGAAACCCGATCAAGTCCCAGGCTTGCGAGCATGTCGTTGAAGACCCCGGAACGCTCATTGTACATCCAGAGCCAGATGAGCGAGGCCGCCACATTGGGCACCGCCCAGCCAAACAGCATGATGGCGCGCGCCAGCGGCCTGCCGGGAAACGGGCGGTTGATTGCCAGCGCCGAGATCGTCCCCAGCGCTACACCCAGAACCACCGTCACGGCGGCATAGAGCACTGTGACGTTCAGCGTGGTGTAGAATTCGGGATCATCGAACAGCCACTGGTAGTTCTCCAGCCCTACGAAGCTGCCGCCATTGGGATTGGTGAGCCTGGTGTCAGTCAGGCTCAACCACATTTGTCGGGCCAGCGGCCAGAACATGAACACCGCCAGATAGGCAAGGGGAGGGAGGATAAAGACATAGGGTGCTATCGCCTTCCCCCTGCCGCTGAGCCATTTCGATGAACCGGGTGTCAAGGCGCGCTCTCCCCTCATCCTTGCGTGCGGCTCAGAATCTCTTGGCGTCTATTTTTCGCTGGGCCCGGGTCAGGGCAGCCTGGGGATCGTCATCCGCCACGAGCACGCGTTCGACAGCTTCCATGACGACCCGCATGATCTGGGTGGTCTGGACCTCATAACCGGGAATGAGGGTGCTGCGCGAATCCTTCGCAAGTTCGGCAAATGTTTCAGCCCAGGGGTTTGCCGCCTGGAATGCTTCCGTAACGGGGACATCGGTTGCCAGCGCGTCAGGACCCGATGCTTCGCGCAAAGCGGCCTGCCCCTCCGGCCCCACCAGCCAGGCCAGGAAATCGATGGCGGCCTCCTGATGCTTGCTGTGAGTGCTTACGCCAAGGAAAATCTGCTGGTGCGCGCCGGGGTGCTGGAAGGGCAGGGGGGCTGCCGCAAGATCGCCCGGTGCAAGCGCGGCCCCCGATGCGATGTTGAGCGTGCCGCCGCTGTTGTCGATGCCGAAGCTGACCTGCGCTTCCTTGAAACGGGTGCGCTGGGTTGGGAAGTCGTCGCCGACAGGGATGATCCTGGCGTCGTACATCTTCTTGAAAGCGGTTACCGCCGCCACCGCTTCGGGTGTGTCGATCGTCAATTTGCCGTCGCTATCGACCCAGTTGACACCGTAGCCATAGGCCCAGTTCTGGAAATCCATGAAAAAACCGGTGAGGTCCGAGACCTGGTGGCGGGAGATGAAGCCTATCGCACCGGTAGCCTGATGGACCGCCTGGGAGGATGCGATCAGTTCGTCCACATTGACCGGGACTTTCGCACCGGCCTTGTCGACAAGCGGCTTGTTGTAGATCAGCGCATAGACGGCGCGTTGCCAGGCGATGCCCAGCCGTTTCCCATTGACGACGCCATGGTCGTTCGTGGCGTTCAGATTTTCAACGCCCTCGACAGCCTTGCCGATGTCCACCAGAAAACCCGCATCGGCTGCCGTGTAGAAAAGCCCGTCCTGCATCATCGCAATGTCGGGACCCTGACCCGCCGCCATCTCGGTGGTGATCTTGTCGGCGAATTCGGCGGAGGGGATGGCCTCCTGCACGAGCGTCACGTTCGGCGCAGCCTTCTGGTATTGCTGGACGGCGTTCCAGAGGTTCTTGCCACGCAAGGCGTCAACCCACTGTGAATTGGCTATGACGAGGGTAACGGGCTCCTGTGCATGACTTGCATTGAGGGTCATAGCGGTTGCGGCAGTCGCAATAAGGGCTGCGGCGCCGGTCAAGAAGCTGCGTCTTGCGCGCGTGAACATCATCGTGATCTCCTCCCTGAGATTGACATAGACAATGTGTGGTTTTTTTGCCGGCGGGCGGCTGGGTCAAGCGGGAACCCGATGGACCTCGAGCGGTGTGTGGCAACTGAGGTTTTCAGCGCCGGTATCCGTAACCAGATAGCAGTCGCCGACGTTGCATCCGGCGACCTCCGGCTGCAACCATTGCGAATGCAGGACGAAGATCATCCCCTCTTCGAGTGTATCGTGATTGTTTGAAGCGATATTGTAGTTGCCGAACCTCGGCATCGAAACGGAGTGGCCGACATTCGGATTGTGCGGCCCCAGGGTCGCCGGGTAGACATGCATCAGCTTGCGGCCCTGACGTTCCCAATCTTCGTCCACCACATGCTTGTAAGGTATCAGCCGCGGGCTGCCGTCTTCGTTGGCTTGCCAGTTGTAGGGCATTGTCCTGCTGTCGGCCGAGGACAGATACCCCTTCTCGATATACGGTCCAAAGGAGGCATTGGCCACGTCCGATATGAGGGTGCCGGGCTTCACCAGGGCTGCTGCCCGCCGCACCCCTTCGGTGCACATTTCAAGCACCTCTTCCTGCTTGTCGGTCATCGTGCCGACCGCGATCATGCGGGCGATCTGGGCATTGTAGCCCCGATAGGTGGTGTTCGAGATATAGAGGTTGATCAGATCCCCGTCGCGAACCACGTGCCCATAGGGTTTGCCGCAATGCGTGCCGTAGCGATTGATGCCGATCTGATAGCCGTCACCCGTTTCGCCGCCGCGCGACATCTGGGCATATGTGAAGGCGGCGTAGATTTCATAATCGGTCACGCCCGGCTTGATCACATGGTGCGCTGCCTGGATGCCGATGTCGGCCAGTTGCGCGGCGGCGCGCACCAGCGCCTGCTCGCGCTTGGAACGGCGCTTCTGCATGCGGTCGACGATTGCGCTCGCCGGCACAAACGAACATTTGTTGAGCTCTGCCTTCAACCCGGTCCAGTAGGGAGCGGAGCTGGCGTCGCCGATGAGGCCGATCTGCGCGGCGGCAAAACCCTGCCTGGCAAGGAACTGGCTGACCGCTTCGACGACCTTGTCGCTTCCTTTTCCGGGGCGGTTGTAGCTCTCCCGGCCCCATGTGCCGACCTGCCAGATATCTTCCACCAGAACGGGTTCACCGGCCGGTGGGAGCAGAACCGAGCTGTTGAAGAAGGAGAACAGCGTCAGTGGCTTGTCGTCGTCCGTTGGAATGACGAGCACGCCTTCACGCGCCCAGTCGCAGATGTAGCGAAGATAGGAATTGGAAACGTGATACCAGCCGATGCCGTCGGCATGAACAAGGATGACGTCGTGGCCTGCGACCGTCGCTTCGCGGCGGATGCGGCGCAATCTGTCCGCAAATTCGGATTCCGGCAGCGGATCGACGTGTTCGAACGCGAAGGTCGGCTCAAAGCCGTCGAGGAGGGCTTCGGGAGTGTGGCGTCGTTCAATTGTCATTGGTGAACCCATCCATGCGTTGATACGATGAGCGTAGCTTTTGAAATTTATTTTGCAATACAGCCATAAATTGAATCGGTCGCGACGTGCCTATTTTTTAGGTAAATGTGCGATTTTGAAAGAGCAGGGTGGGTGAGATTTTCAGACCCAATATCGATGTTTGTTCTTTTAATCAAACAATATCATTATATTAAGGTAATATTTTAAAGTCATCGGATGAAAAACATAGTCCCGCGCGCGTGGAAAATGCGCCAGCTCCGGCATTGGAAGCCGCGCAAAAGACGCATGCACAACCAGATTCAGCAGGAAAAAATCTGAAAAAAATATTCCAAACCGTATTGATACTGGCTGGCGCGCTATGTTGCCTGTAGGCTTCCCGACATGTGAGAAGGTCCGTCCAGTCAATCCCGAGGAATGCGGAATTGCGCGCTGTTTCCAATGCCACGCCCGAAAAGAGGCCGCGCTCGCTCGAAGCGCGTATCTATGCGGTATATTCAAGCCTTTCTCCGGCCGAAAAACGGCTTGCGGACGTGATGCTCCAATATCAGCGGGACCTTCCGAGCTATACGGCCGGAGAGCTTGCCTATAAGGCGGAGGTCTCGAAGGCGACTGCCGCGCGTCTTATTCGCCTGCTCGGCTATGCAACCTATCCGGATGCCAAGAGGCAGATCCGCGCCGATCAGACCTGGGGCTCGCCCAGCGCCGGTCTGATCAATTCGAACGAGGCGCCTTTCGGTGTGGTCTCGCTCGACACGGTGGTGCAGATCGACCTCGACAACATTCGCACCACGGCCGAGAGCATTTCGGAAAAGACGCTTCAGGCCATCACGCAGGCAATTGTTTCGGCGCGTCGCGTCTGGATCATGGGGCTGCGCAGCGGCTACGGGCTGGCGCACCATGCCGCCCATTATCTGACGCTGATAAAGAATGACGTGCAGGTCCTGCCGAGCGGGAGCGGGAGCTATTCCCACGAGGTTGCCTCGATGGTCAAAGGCGATGTCCTGCTGGTGATCGCGTTCCGGCGCCGTCCCCGCTTGCTGCCCGCCATTTTGTCGGAAGCGCGGGCAGCCGGCGCAACGACCGTCCTGATCACGGACCTCAGTGCCGCAGCCAGCGCCAAGGCATCAGAATATGTTCTGCGCTGCCGATGCCAGTCGCCTTCGCCATTCAACTCCTTTGCCGCAGCAGTGACCCTCATCAACTATCTGGCCTGGAGCGTGGCCGCCGCGATGGGCGACGAAAGCCTGGAGAGGTTCCAGAAGATCGACCGCCTGGTCGGTGCGCTCGACAATGTATCGACCCCTCAGAATGAGGGTCGCAGCAAATAGCCCGGCCTGTATGACGGAGGACGGCATCATTCAACCCTTGGACGAGACGCGGAAATGGACATCATTTCGAGTGCCGGCATCTCAATCGGATTCGACCGCGGTATCATCCATGATCTGGCGATCGAGGTCGGTGGAAAAACGCTGCGCCCGCTTCATCGCGCCCCCTGGGTGGTAAGCGGCGAGGCGTTGCCCGACAGTATCGCGCCCGTAGAGCGGCGTCTGGCGGGTGATTTTTTCTGCGCGCCCTTCGCGCAATCCGCGCCCGGCGTGCCGATCCATGGCTGGCCGGCAAATGGTACATGGCAACGTGCCGAAACCATGGAGGATGCTGGCGGGACATCGGTCGTCTACGAACTTCGCGAAAGCGTTTCGGGCGCGAAGCTGACCAAGAAGATCGCGCTGCGCCACGGCCATCCCGTGGTCTACCAGACGCATGTCTTCGAGGGCGGGCAGGGCAGCCTGCCGGTCGCGCACCATGCCATGCTGCATGTGCCGGGCGGGGCGCGGCTGAGTTTTTCGCCGAAACAGGACGGGCGCACCCCACCCGAAGCGCTGGAAAGCGACCCCGCGCGCGGACGCTCGGCGCTTGCCTACCCGCAGCGTTTCGCCGACCTGTCGAAGGTGCGGGCGGTCGATGGCGGCCATGCCGATCTGCGCTCCTATCCATTCGACACCGACCACGAAGATCTCGTTGTGCTGACCGAACGGCCGGAGGCACGGATCGGCTGGTCGGCGGCGGTTGCGCCCACCCAGGGCTTCATATTCTTCGCCCTGAAGGATACGCGCGCGCTGCCGCAAACGGTTTTGTGGATGAGCAATGGCGGCCGCTGCTACGCGCCCTGGAACAGCCGGCATATTGCCGTGCTCGGCATCGAGGAGGCCGCGACCGCGTTGCATCTCGCCCCGGAGGAGATGCGCCCCGGCAAGGCGAATGGCGTACCTTTCGCCCTGCATCTGGAGCCGGCTCGAACCACCGCCGTGCGCTATGCATTCGGCGCCGTTCCGGTGCCTCCCGGCTGGAGCGAGATCGCTGACATTCGGCTCGGCGAGGACGTTGTTGTCCTTGCCGATCGCAGTGGAAGCGAACGGAGCTTGCCCTTCGATACCGGCTTCCTTGCCGATTGACCGGCAGGGGAACGGGTGGAGAAGCCCGCCCGCTTTAGTCTTTATCCAGCGCGGAAGGCTTCGCGCGGAAGTTCGGAAAGCACCTCGGCGCGGTTGCCGCGCAGGATCACGATTTCCTCCAGGCGCACACCGAAGCGGCCCGGCAGGTAGATGCCCGGCTCGATGGAAAAGACATTGCCTTCCTCGAGGATCGTTTCCGACGAGCCGGTGATGTAGGGCGGCTCATGGATGTCGATGCCGAGGCCGTGGCCGGTGCGATGCAGGAAATAGTCTCCGTAGCCGGCTTGCGTGATCACGTCGCGCGCGGCCTTGTCCACCGCCTTGGCAGGCACGCCCGGCCTGGCCGCCTCGATCGCCGCTTGCACGGCGCGTTCGAGCACGGCGTGAACCTCGTCGAACCCCTCCGGCGTCTCGCCGAAAATGCCGACACGCGTCATGTCGCTCGGATAGCCGTCCTTGCGGCCGCCGATGTCGATCAGCACCGCCTCGTTTGCCTTCAGCCTGCGCTCGCCGGTGTGGTGATGCGGGAAGGCGCCGTTCTCGCCGAAGCAGACGCTGGTGAATTCGGGCTTCGCGCCATTGGCGATATAGTGGTCGCGAATGGCCTGGGCGACCTCCAGCTCGGTGACGCCGGGTTTCAGCGCGGCGAAGCCGGCACGCATCGCGCCGTCATTCAGCACGGCGTTCATCTTGAGCAGCGCGTATTCCGCTTCATCCTTGCGGGCGCGCAGATAGCCCACCGTGTCGGTCAGGAAGCCGCGCTTTGCGCCCGGTAGGGCGTCGATGACCAGCAGCGCGAAGTCGGCGCGCATGGTTTCGTCCAGCGCGATTGCGAGGCCCGGCTTGCTTGTGCCGCTGTCGACCAGCAGCGAGGCAAGCGCGGCATCCGGACCATCGGCGTCGGCCCATGTGTAGAAGGGCAGTCTGGTGAAAGGCCGCTGGCTGTCGGCATTCAGCGCCGGCATCAGGAAGCCCGCATGGTCCTTGCTGACGATCAGCAACACCGGACGCTCGTCGCCATGCGGCGACATGCCGGCCAGCCACACCAGATGCGAGGAGGGGCCGACGACCACGAGGTCGGTCCCGGTTGCGGCCATGCGCTCGCGCAGGCGCTTCATCCGCTCTTCAAACATGCTTCCAGCCTTTCTCGAAAATGGGTGGGGCCGCTCTGGGCGGCCCCTGTCTATATTATTTCTTGGTGACCAGCCGGTAGAAGACGAAATCCGAGGTTGCGCCGTTGACGTAGCCCTCGACATTCGTGGCGAGCGCCACCTGCGTGGCCGCCTGGAACATCACCACGATGGGCGACTTCTCCTGCACCTTCTTTTGCAGGTCAACATACATCTCGTTGCGCTTGGCCGGATCAGCTTCGGCACGCGCCGCCTTGGTGGCCGCATTCATCTCGGCAGGCACCGCCCAGCCGTTACGCCATGTGGTGGTCGACTGGTAATTGTCGTCCGAATTGTCCTCGTTGAAGGCGAAGGCCTTGGCGTTGGAATCCGGGTCCATGAAGTCCGGCCCCCAATAGAGCAGCATCGCCTCATGCGTGCGGGCGCGGTACTTGGTGATGACCTGCGAGCCGGTGCCGGGGATGATCTCGAAATTGATGCCGGCCTCGGCGAAGCTCGCCTGCAGCGATTGCGCCATGTCGGTGAAGGGCGTGGAGTTGATCACGTCCAGCGTCACCTTGATCGGCGTCTTGATGCCGGCGTCGGCCAGGATCTGCTTGGCCTTGGCGGGATCATAGCTATAGGGCGTGTCGTCCAGCGAGCCGGGGAAGCCCGACGGCCAGAACGCCTGATGGGTCTGCATCTGGCCTTTCAGGAAGCTGTCGGTCATGCCCTTGTAGTCGACCAGATAGCGCGCGGCGTCCCAGATCGCCTCCGGCTGCAGCGCCTCGTCCTTCTGGTTGAAGCTCAGGAAATGTACCGCCGCCTGCGGATAGGTCTCGACCTTTACCGTGTCCTTGCCGGCAAGGCTCTTGATCTGGTCGGGCGTCAGGTTCTTGGCGATGTCCACGTCGCCGGTGTCGAGCAGAAGCTGCTGGGTCGCCGCTTCCGCTACGTGGCGGATGATGACTGTCTTCATGGCCGGCGCGCCGCCGAAATAATCGGGGTTGGCCACGAGATTGATGATCTCGGCCGGGCGGAAGGTCTTCAGCACGAACGGGCCGGTGCCGGCGGAATTCGCCTTCAGCCAGGCATTGCCCATGTCGCCATTGGCCTCGTTGGCCTGCACGGTGACGGCATCGACGACCGAAGCCGGGCGCGAGGCCAGCACGTTGAGCACGAAGGCGGACGAGAAATCGCCGTCATATTTCACGACGACCTTGTTGCCGTCGGCCTTGACCATCTCGTCGATGTTTTCCGGCGTCCAGCCGAGCTGGGTGAGGATGAAGGCCGGCGCCTTGTTGAGCGCCACGACGCGCTTGAAGGAATAGACCACGTCTTCGGCGCGCAGCGGGTTGCCTGAGGTGAACTTCACCCCGTCGCGCAGCGTGAAGGTGATGGTCCTGGCCGCGTCGTCGGCCACCCATTCGGTGGCAAGGCCGGGCGCCAGCGTCTTCACGTCCGGCGCGTCGTATTGTACCAGCCGGTCATAGGTCTGCGTCACATATTCGCCCGACGAGAACTCATAGGCCTCGGCGGGGTCGATGCTGACGATGTCGTCGATGTTCTGGGCCACCACCAGCGCGTTGGCCGGGGTTGCGGCGCTCGCGGGCGCCGATGCCAGCGGCATCGTCAATGCGGCCGCCAGAAGCGCGGCCTTGAAAAGCTTTATCATGTCCTCTCCTTCCTGTTCCTCGTTCTCATGATCTTTGTGCCGTCCTTCGAGCTGCGAAGAGCGGGCTTTTCCGTCCTCGAGCGGAACATCGGCAGCGTCCCGGTCCACAGCAGCCGCGCTTCCCGGTCAGTGTCGTTCGACCAGGAATGCGGGGTGTTGCCGCGAAAATGCAGGCTGTCTCCGGGCTTCAGCACCATCTCGCGGTCATCGAGCCGCTGGGTGATCGAGCCGTCGAGCACGTAAAGGATTTCCTCCCCCTCATGGCTCACCGTTTCCGAGCGGTAGCCAGGCGGCACATAAAGGATAAAGGAGGACAGCACATTGCCTGTGAAGTCGGCGGCGATGCGCTCATAGATGATGGACGACCCATCGACCGAGAAGCGGTTGCGCTCGCCGGCCCGCGTCAGGCCGTCTTCGAGGTTTGGCGTGGCGATGAAAAAATCGACGCCCACATCCAGGCTGCGCGCGATCTGCGCCAGCGTGCCGAGCGAGGGTGTGGCAAGGTCGCGCTCGACCTGGCTGAGATAGCCGACCGAAATGCCGGCGGCGTCGCACAGTTCCTGCAACGTCATCTGCAATTGTCGGCGCCGCGCGCGAATGAGCGCGCCGACCTTCGGCTGTGCCGAGGCTGCGAATTTACCGGCAGCGGATGACACTATTTCCCTCCCCATCAAAATTTTTTTGATCTAAGCAAAATTGCCGCTATAGTCCAAGCGAAATTTTCGAGGCCGCACGGCCAGGTGAGGAGTGTCCGTTTCACAGAGCCGGGCACGCAAGCGCAGGAGCCAGCCATCCGCTTTTCGACGCGATGGATGGGGGAGGGGAACTGAAAGACGTGGCATTCGAACCCGACACCACTGCGGGCGCCATCGTGACGGCAGAGACGAAATCGCAGGCTCCAAACCGGGCGGGGCGCTTTCTTCTCGGTCTGGGCGGCTTCGTGCTGACCGTTGCGCTCACCTTCCTCGGCCTGCTCGCAATCACCTTCTTCATCGGTCGCGTCGTGCCCATCGATCCGGTTCTGGCCGTCGTGGGCGACCGTGCGCCACGGGCGGTCTATGAGGCCGCGCGCATCGAAATGGGGCTCGACCAGCCGCTGCTGGTGCAGTTCTTCCATTATATAGGTTCGGTGCTTTCCGGCGATTTCGGCATGTCGGTCTCGACCGGCAAGCCGGTGTTCGAGGATTTGAAGCGCGTGTTTCCGGCAACGCTCGAGATGGCGACCATCGGCATCATCATCGGCGTGGTGGTGGGGGTGCCCATGGGCGTCTATGCCGCCAGCCGTCAAGGCAGCCTGATGGATCAGGCGATCCGCGTGGTCGGGCTGCTCGGCTATGCCGTGCCGGCCTTCTGGCTCGGCCTCGTCGGGCTGGCGCTGTTTTATGCGCGGCTGAAATGGGTGGGCGGTCCCGGCCGTCTCGACATTTTCTATGACGGGCTGGTCGATCCGGTGAGCGGCCTCATCCTGATCGACAGCCTGATTGCCGGCGAGACCGACATTTTCTTCAACGCGCTCTGGCACCTGGCGCTGCCGTCCTCGGTGCTCGGCTTCTTCAGCCTTGCCTATATCGCGCGCATGACGCGCTCCTTCATGCTCGACCAGCTCGCGCAGGAATATGTGACGACAGCGCGGGTGAAAGGGGTGCCGGAGCGGCTGGTGATCTGGCGTCACGCCTTCCGGCCCATCCGCGTGCCGCTGATTACGGTGATCGGGCTTTCCTATGCCGGCCTGCTGGAAGGCTCGGTGATGATCGAGACGATCTTCTCCTGGCCCGGCATCGGCAATTACCTCACCACCGCGTTGTTCAACGCCGACATGAACGCCGTGCTCGGCGCGACGCTGGTGGTGGGCGCGGTGTTCATCGGCATCAACAAGCTTTCGGACGTGCTCTACCGCGTCCTCGATCCGCGTGCGCGATAGGAGGGCCGCATGAGCATGACCGTTCGCGCCTGGCTGATCGACGACAGCCCGTCCTCGCGCCTGCAGGCCCGCCTCGGCAGGGCATGGCGCATCTGCGCCGCGCTGATGCGCAACCCGCTGGCGGTTGCCGGCGCAGTCATCATTCTGACGCTGGTGCTGACCGCGATCTTTGCCCCGCTCATCGCAACGCACGATCCGCTGAAGCAGGATCTGGCGCAGCGCCTGCTGCCGCCGGGCGCGATGAACTGGATGGGCACTGACGAGCTTGGCCGGGACATTTGGTCCCGCGTCGTCCATGGCGCGCACATCACGCTGGTCATCGTCGTCATGGTGGCGGTGCTGGCGGCCCCGGCCGGCCTGGTCCTCGGCGCCGTCGCCGGCTATTTCGGCGGCTGGACCGACCGCATCATCATGGGCGTCACCGACATCTTCCTGTCGCTGCCCAAGCTCATTCTTGCGCTGGCGCTGGTGGCCGCCCTCGGGCCGGGCATTGAGAACGCCGTCATCGCCATCGCCATCACCACATGGCCGGCCTATGCGCGCATCGCGCGCGCCGAGACGCTGACCTTCAAGAATTCCGAGTTCATCGCGGCGATCCGACTGCAAGGGGCTTCGGCGGCGCGGGTCATCCTCGGCCATGTGCTGCCGCTGTGCACCTCGTCCATGATCATCCGCGTGACGCTCGACATGGCCGGCATCATCCTGACTGCGGCCGGGCTCGGCTTCCTCGGCCTCGGCGCGCAGCCGCCATTGCCCGAATGGGGCGCGATGATCGCGCGCGGCCGCACCTTCATCCTCGACCAGTGGTGGGTGGCGACCATGCCGGGCTTTGCCATCGTGATCGTAAGCCTCGGCTTCTGCTTCCTCGGCGACGGCCTGCGCGACGTGCTCGATCCCAAGAGCGGGGGTCAGCAGTGAGCAAGCCGCTTCTCGAAATCGAAAACCTGCGCGTCACCTTCCCGACGCCGCGCGGCGATCTGGACGTGGTGCGCGGCATCTCGTTCGCGCTCGGCCGGGAGCGACTGGGCATCGTCGGTGAAAGCGGCTCGGGCAAATCCATGACCGGCCGCTCGATCCTGAAGCTCATCCGCGCGCCGGGCCGCGTCAGCGCCGACAGGCTGAGCTTCGACGGCATCGACCTGCTGAGCCGCTCTGAAAGGCAGATGCGGGCCATACGCGGCGCCCGCATTTCGATGGTCATGCAGGACCCGAAATTCTCGCTTAACCCGGTGATGACCATCGGCGAGCAGATCGCCGAGGCGCTGCTGACCCACAAGCGCCTGCCGCGCCGCGAGGTGTCGCAGCGGGTACTGGCCATGCTGGAATCAGTACGCATCGCCGATTCCGAGCGCGTGGCGAAGCTCTATCCACACGAAGTGTCGGGTGGCATGGGCCAGCGCGTCATGATCGCCATGATGCTCATCCCCGAGCCCGACCTTCTGATCGCCGACGAGCCGACCTCCGCGCTCGACGTGTCCGTGCAGGGGCAGGTGCTCGACATCATAGACGAGCAGATCAGGCGCAAGGGCATGGGGCTGATCTTCATCAGCCACGACCTCAACCTCGTCTCCAGCTATTGCGACCGCATTCTGGTGATGAACACAGGCGAGATCGTCGAGGAATGCCGTGCCGGCGAGTTGCACAATGCCACCCATCCCTATACGCGCGGACTGATCGCCTCCATTCCGCGCCTCGATGAAAACCGCGACGAGCTGCCCGTGCTCGATCGCAGCGCCTGGGCGGCCAAATGACAGCGCTTTCCCTCAAAGACCTCAGCATCTCCTACGGCGATACGCGCATCACCCATGGGGTGAACATCGACATTGCCGAAGGCGAGAGTTTTGCCCTCGTCGGTGAAAGCGGCTCGGGAAAATCCACCGTGCTCAAGGCGATTGCGGGCCTGGCGCCGCAATGGACCGGTTCGATCTCGGCTTTCGGCAAGCCGCGCAGCCACGGCATAGACGGCCATTTCGCGCGGGCTTGCCAGATGGTGTTCCAGGACCCCTACGGCTCGCTGCATCCGCGCAAGACGGTGGACGCCACGCTCACCGAGCCGCTCGCCATCCACGGTGTTGGCGACCGCAATGCGCGCGTCGAGACGGCCATGACCTCGGTGGGACTGGACCGGAAGTTCCGTTTCCGCTTCCCGCACCAGCTTTCGGGCGGCCAGCGCCAGCGCGTGGCGATTGCGCGCGCGCTGGTGCTGCAACCGAGAATCCTGCTGCTGGACGAGCCGACCTCGGCCCTCGATGTCTCCGTGCAGGCCGAAATCCTCAACCTTCTGAAGCGGTTGCGGCGCGAGCAGAACCTCACCTTCCTGATGGTGACGCACAATCTGCCGGTGGTCTCCTTCCTCTGCGACCGGGTTGCCGTGATGCGGCACGGCCGGATCGTGGAAATCGCCGATGTCGCCGCGCTCAAGAAGGGCGAGTTGCAGGCCCCCTATTCGCGCGAACTGATCGAGCTCAGCGCCGATCACGCCGACTGACACTCCCAAAACGAAGGATTTTTTTCATGACCCAGGACGAAATCGCGGCTGCGATTGCCGAATTCGACGCGGCAATCGCCAGGGACGGAGGCGCGGATACGCCATGGCTGGCGCTGCAGACGCTGGCGCGCAAGGCGATCGGCGCAAAACTCTTCACCATCATGACCGTGGACATGAAGAACGAGCTGGCCCGACGCGCCTATACGTCCGATCCGGTCGCCTATCCGACCTCTGGCACCAAGCCGATCCATCGCGACCGCTGGTTCGACGTGGTCCATGGCGCGCACCGGTCGTTCGTGGCCAACACCATCGCCGATATCTCGACCGTTTTCGGCGACCATGAGACGATCTGGGCGCTGGGCTGCGGCTCGGTCATCAACATTCCCGTGGTGGTGGGCGGCGAACTGCTCGGCACGGTGAACTGCCTCGATGTCGAGCATCATTACACGCCTGAGCGTGTCGAGCGTTCGCGGCTGCTGGCGCTTCCCGCCAAGCTGGCATTCCTTGCGGCCGGGCGCGCTGCGGCCTGATTGGCAGGCAGGCAGTCCGCGACTGAATCTCTTCCTTACCTGTCTCAGTTTCGCTCGGTGGATCCCCAAGGACGGAACCGGCAGTTGCAATACCCCCACCCCTAACCCCTCTCCACAAGGGGAGGGGGGTGATTTCGTCGCCATCGCCACCAGAGCGGTGAAGGCTGGCGGTGAGCGGTCGTATTGCAAGGTTCCCCTCCCCCTTGTGGGGAGGGGTTAGGGATGGGGGTATAAGATCGGAAAAGCCCACTGGAAGATGCACATTGTCAGCGTCTCGCAGTGCGGCCGCGCTCCCCCGCTGCTCCCAAGCCGCTTACCCCGTCCGGCTCATTGCCGCCTTCACCCGCTCCGGCCGGAACGGTGTGCGCCGCAGCCTCACGCCGATGGCGTCGAACACGGCATTGCTGATGACCGCCGCGGTCGGGCAGGTGGAAGGTTCGCCGCCGCCAAAGGACGGGTATTCGGGCCGGTTGTTGACGAAGACGATGTCGATCTGGTCGGGAATCTCCTCGAAACGCAGGATCGGATAGCCCTGCCAGTCCAGACTGGTCACGCGCGAGCGGTCGAACATCACCTCTTCGTGCAACGTGCGGCTGAGCGACTGGATGACATTGCCCTCGATCTGGTTGCGCAACCCGTCGGGGTTCACCACCAGGCCGCAGTCATGCGCCACCACCACGCGCTTGACCCTGATCTCGCCGCTCTCGCGATCGACGGTCACGTCGGCGATCGTCGCCACGCGCGCGTCGTCGCGGTTGACCCAGGCGATGCCGCGCCCCTTGGCGAGCTTGCCGTCCTGTTGCGGGGCGGGCGAGGGGCGGGGCTCCCAGCCATAGGCTTCCGCCGCCGCGCGCAATACCTCGACGGCGCGCTGGTCGCCCAGATATTTCAGGCGGAACGACAGCGGATCCTGCTTGGCTTCGGCCGCCAGCTCATCGATGAAGGCTTCCATCGCATAGGTGGTTTCGAACTGCGCGGGCGAGCGCAGCCACGCCGTCAGCAGGCCGACACGGCCCATGCCGTGGCAGGCGACATCGGCATTGTCGAAGGTGTAGGCATAGGTGATGGCGGCATCGCCCTGGCCCTCGCTGCCGATCTCGGGCAGGCCGGCGAGTTCGACGGCCACCAGCCGCGTGTCGCCCGTGGTGGGCACCCACATATGGTGACGCCAGGCCACCACGTTGCCGTCGGCGTCCAGCGCGCCGGTCAGGTCCTGCACGATGGGCGGCCCCTTCGGCTCCCAGCCATGCTCGTCCCAGCGCATCCACTGCACGCGCACGGGGCGCCCGACCGCCTGCGACATCAGCGCGGCATCGGGAATGACATGCTCAAGCCCGTTGCGGCCATAGGCGCCCGAAGCCTCGTGCCAGACGAGGTCGATCCTGTCTTCGTCGATGCCGAGCATTTGCGCCATGTTACCGCGTATTTCGTGCGGCATCTGCGTGCCGCCCCAAATCGTGGCGCTGTCGGCGCGCACATCGGCAATCGCGCAGGAGGGGCCGATGCTGCCATGCATCTGGAACGGGGTCTCGTAAGTTGCCTTGATGGTTCTCGCCGCGAAGGGCAGTGCCATGTCCACCGAGCCTTTGGACGAAATCGAGGTGTTGCCACCGGCGGTCTTGCGCAGCGTCTCCCAGATTTCCTTCTGCTCGGGCAGATCGCTCCAGTCGCCCCATTTGGCCTGCGCGGCCTGCGGTCCTTGCGGGTCGAGCGTTGAGCCCAGCTTCTCGGCCGCCTTGATGGCCGCCCATTCCGTCTCGGCCACCACGCCGAGGAAGTTTTCGCGCCGCACCACCTGCACGAAGCCGGGGATGTCCTTGAGGCCGGTTTCGTCCACGCTTTCCAGCCTGGCGCCGACGCCATAGGGCCGCACCACGCGGCCATGCAGCATGCCGTCCACCTTCACGTCCTGGATGTAGGTGAACTGGCCGGTCACTTTGCCGGGAATGTCCTTGCGGCGCAGGGACTGGCCGACCACCGAATAGGTGGACGGGTCCTTGACCGGCGCATCGGGCGCGACCTTCAGGCCAAAGCCCTGTCCGGTGGTCTCGATGTCGATGTCCAGCCGCTTGCCGTCCACGAGTTCGCCGAAGGTGACGCTCTGGTCCGGAGCGCCGATCACGGCCACCTTGCCGTCCCTGGCGATGAGTTGTTGCGCCGGCAGCTTGAAATGCCCGGCTGCCATGTCGAGCAACGCCTTGCGGGCGGCAGCGGCGGCGTGGCGAATTTGCGGGCCGGCATAGCGCACGGTCATGCTGCCATAGGTCGGCCCCTGATCGACCGTCCTGGAGGTTGTGCCCATCACCACGTCGAGCCTGTCGACGGGGAACTCCAGTTCCTCGGCGGCGATCTGTGCCAGCGCGGTTTCCACGCCCGTTCCCGTCTCCACCTTGCCGGTGAAGAGCGTCGCCGTGTTGTCGGGATCGATGGCAAGCCAGGCATAGAGCTTCGACGAACTCGGCGAGCCCACGGATTTGCCCTCCGCCTCGCCGGCGGCGGCCAGAAGCGTGGTCGGATCGACGATACTGAAGGCGACGACCAGCCCGGCGGAGCCCTTCAGGAAATTGCGCCGGCTGACCGTGAGCCGTTCGGTTTCATGCAGATTTTCAGGTCGCGTGTTCATCCCTGACCTCCCTTGGCTGCACGTTCGATGGCGCGCACGATGCGCATATGCGTTCCGCAGCGACACAGATTGTCGTTGAGCGCCTGCTTGATCTCGTCGCGGCTCGGATGCGGATTGTCGTCCAGGAAAGCCTTGGCGGTCATGATCATGCCGTTGATGCAGTAACCGCACTGCACCGCCTGCTCGTCGATGAACGCCTGTTGCAGCGGGTGCGGCTTGTCGATTGTGCCGAGACCTTCCAGCGTGACGATTTTGGTGCCGGCGGCGGCCGAGACGGGCGTGACGCAGGAGCGCGTGGCCGCGCCGTCCATGAGCACGGTGCAGGCGCCGCATTGCGACAGTCCGCAGCCGAACTTGGGTCCGTGCAGACCCAGATCGTCCCGCAGCGCATAAAGCAACATACTGTCGGGGTCGGCCTCGAGCGAATGGTCCTGGCCGTTGACGTTCAGGGTAACGGGATTTGCCATGAGATTCCTCCCTGCCTTGTATCGAGCGTAGAGCTGCGGATGCTGGGTGTCGTGCAGGTCATGCACGCGAGGACTTGTGGGGAGGGTAGGTCCGGCGCAGGAACGGCGTCAATACGCTCGCATTATGCCAGCGTTCAACGAAAAATGATCAGGCGATGCCCGGAAGCTTCGGGCTATGTGCTTGAACTTGCTATCGTTATATTTGAATGAAGCGAATGAAAGCCCGCCGCCTTGAGGCGACGGGCTTGTGTATTTTGACTATCCGGCGCGGGCGTCCGCTATCGCCTGAGTTAACGCCTTTTCGTCCATCACGCCATGAAATATCCGTGTGCCGACGATGAAGGAAGGTGTGCCGCCAAAGCCGAAAGCATTGGCCTGATCCATATTGCGGTTGAGGATGCCGTCGATGCGCACGCGAATCTTCTTGTAGCCCTTCTGCAGCGCGGCCAGGTCGATGCCTGCCTGGGCCAGAAGCTCGTCGATCTGCTTCTTCTGCAGGCGTCCGGGCGTCGCCATCAGCGCGTCCATGGCCTTCTCGTACTGGTCGGTTTCCTGCGCAGCGAGCACCATGTTGGCAGCGTGGAACGAGACCTCTCCGAAGATCGGCCAGTCCTTCATCACGAGGCGCACATTGCCGTCTTTCTCGAGTACTTTCTTGAGATCGGCGTGGCCTTTTTTGCAATAGGGGCACTGATAGTCGAAGAATTCGGCAATCGTCACGTCGCCTTTCGGGTTTCCGAGTGCGGGAATTTGCGGGTCAAACAGCACTTCCTCGACCGTCGGGAAGGACTGCGCCCATGCGGGCGCGCTGTTGAGGGCCAGTGTCGCGGCTCCGGCGATGGAGCCGGCAAGCAGGCGGCGGCGGTCGATCGTCATATCTTTTCTCCTTTTCCTGACTGCGCGGCGTCGAGAACCACCACGCGCGAGCCCTTGGGCACACGGCGATGCAGGTCGATGATGTCGTGGTTGAGCAGGCGGATGCAGCCCGACGAGACAGACTTGCCGATCGACCAAGGCTCATTGGTGCCGTGGATGCGGTAAAGCGTGTCCTGCCCGTTCTTGTAGAGGTAGAGCGCCCGCGCGCCGAGCGGGTTGCGGATGCCGCCTTCCATGCCGCCGGCCCATTTCTGGTAGCGTTGTGGGTCGCGCCTGATCATGTTCGGGGTCGGCGTCCAGTTGGGCCAGGAGGCCTTGCGGGCAATGTCGGCATCGCCCTGGTATTCGAGCCCGGCCTTGGCGACGCCCACGCCGTAGCGCATGGCCTTGCCGCCTTCCATCACCAGATAGAGGAAGCGCGCATGCGGGTCCACGACGATGGTGCCCACCGGCTGGTCGGTCTTGTAGTCCACCACCTGGCGCAGATTGCGCTTGTTCATCTTCGACACGTCGAGGGCGGGAATGACGGTGCCCCTGTCGTCGATGGCGCTGTACATGGTGGCATAGTCGGAACTGACCGCCGGGACAGCCTCCACCTTGGCCTGCGTCGCAGGGCCGGCGGTGGTGCAGGCGGCCATGGCGAGCGGTGGCAGCGACACCAGGAGCACGCGCAGCAGCGTGGCCGCGAGCCCACGGCTCTTCCGGGAAGGTCTTGCCGCTTTCGCTGCGATGGTGCGCGTGAAAATTGCCGAAGCGGCAAGAAATGGTCTCATTATCGTTCCTGTTGCCTGATGTATGGGCGCCGGATAGGCATTGTGCCGAGTTGAAGCCCCTGCCTTAAGGCAGCCTTAAGGCAGGGGCCGCATCCAGACGAAATCGGGAATATCGAAAGCGGATATGCGAATACTGGTGGTGGAAGACGACGAGATGCTGCTGGACGGCCTGACGGTCGGCCTGGGGCTGGGCGGCTTCACGGTCGATTCCGTCTCGACATGCGAGGATGCGCACGCGGCCCTGTCCGCGCAGCGCTATGACGCCGTGGTGCTCGACCTCATGCTGCCGGACGGTTCGGGGCTCGACGTGCTGGAAACCCTGCGTGGCGCGCGGAACGCAACACCGGTTCTGCTGCTCACCGCGCGCGATCAGGTGCCGGACCGCATTCGCGGGCTGGATGCGGGCGCCGACGATTACGTCGGCAAGCCTTTCGATCTGGACGAACTGGCTGCACGGCTGCGCGCGCTCGTGCGCCGGGGAGCCGGACGCCCGACGGCACGGCTGGAATGGCGCGGCGTGGTGCTCGACCCGGCGCAGCTTACCTCATCGCATCACGGGGCTGCGCTGAAGCTCACCCGGCGCGAGTTCGCCGTGCTGCGCACGCTCATGGAGCGCCCGGCGGCGACGGTCTCCAGGACGGCGCTGGAGGAAGCGCTTTATGGCTGGCAGGAGGAAGTGGAGAGCAACGCGGTGGAGGTGCATGTGCACCATCTGCGTTCCAAACTTGGCGCGGACTTCATCAAGACGGTGCGCGGCATGGGCTACCGGCTGGCCGAGGAGGGCGCATGAACTCCATTCGCGGTCGCCTCATCGCCATATTGATCGGCACGACCGGCCTCGTCTGGCTGCTGGCGGCGGCGTGGATCTATCTCAGCACGCAGGCGCAGGTGGAGCATGTTCTGGATGCGCGGCTGACCGAGGCCGCGCGCATGGTCAATTCGCTCCTCACCGACCACCGCATCGAGCTCGCCATGGCCGAGGGGGAAAACGGCGAGACGGCAGCGCCCATTTTCGATATGGGCCAGCCATATGAGCGGCAGCTCTCATGCCAGATCTGGTCGCTCGACGGCCAGCTGGTCGGACGGTCCTCCGGTGCGCCGGACACGCGTCTGACCGATGCGACGCAGGGCTTTTCCGAAGCGACCATCGCTGGCGAGACCTGGCGCGTTTACACCGTCGAGAATCCGCGTCTGGGCGTTCGGGTGATGGTCGGCGACAGCCTCCACGTGCGCGACCGGCTGGTTGGCGATGTCATCAAGGGATTGCTGCTGCCGGCGACGATCGTCCTGCCGGTGCTGGCGGGCATGATCTGGCTGAGCGTCAGGCGCGGGCTTGCCCCGCTCAGCGAAATGGCCGGAACGCTGTCGTCGCGCGACGCCAACGACCTGCGGCCGCTGCCGAGCGCCGGCATGCCGGCAGAGGTGGCCCCTGCAGTCAATGCTCTCAATGGCTTGTTCAGGCGTGTTGACGAAGCACGCGAGCGCGAACGCAATTTCACCGCCTTTGCCGCACACGAGCTGAAAACGCCGCTGGCGGGCCTCAAGACGCAGGCCCAGATCGCGCTTGCCAGCGGCGATGGCGCGGTGCAGGCCAATGCGCTGCGCCAGATCGCGACGGGCGTGGACCGCACCGCGCGGCTGGCAAGGCAGCTTCTGGATCTGGCCTCGCTGGAAACGGGAGACGGCCCCGCACGGTCGGCGCGGGAAGATATTTCCGTCGCTATCGGCACGGCAGTTGCCGAGATGAAGCCGCTTGCGGCCGCGCGGAATGTCGCCATCGAAGTGGAGCACGTTGGCGGGCAGCTGCGTCTTGAGGTGGAAACGCATAGAATTTCGCCGGCACTGCGCAACCTTCTGGAAAACGCCGTCAACCATTCGCCGGAGGGTGCGCACGTGCGCTGCCGGATTCATCAAAACGGCGGTACGGTGCTGGTCTCCGTCGAGGATGAAGGCCAGGGCGTGACGGAAACCGAACTGCCGCGCCTCACCGAAAAATTTTTCCGGGGGCGCAACAAATCCACGACCGGCAGCGGCCTTGGCCTTGCGATAGCCCGGACGGCCGTGGAACAGGCCGGCGGTGAATTGCGGCTGGCGAACCGCACGCCGCAGGGTTTTGTCGCCACGCTGGTCCTGCCGGTTTAACGGCATCGGCCAACGGACCCTATGCCAACAGCCTTTTGACCGCTTGCAGATCAACCAGGAACCGCGCGCGCTCGGCCTGCTTGTCGGCCTCGTCCGGTATTCGAAGAATGAAGGAGGGGTGGACCGTCACGAAGACACGCAGTCCGTCTTTTCGCTCCACCGTCCGGCCGCGCAGCTTCGTTACCGCAACCGCTTTGCCGAGCAGGGCCTGAGCGGCCGTCGCGCCCAGCGCCACCGCGAGTTTCGGCGCGGTCAGCGACAGTTCCGTCTCCAGCCAGCCGCGGCAGGCCCGGATTTCCCCGGCATTGGGCTTCTTGTGAAGTCGTCGCTTGCCGTGCGGCTCGAATTTGAAGTGCTTCACCGCATTGGTGACATAGACCTTGGCGCGGTCGATTTCGGCCTCGTCGAGCACTTCATCGAAAACGCGCCCCGCCGGACCGACAAAGGGCTTGCCGGCAAGGTCTTCCTGGTCGCCCGGCTGCTCGCCCACGAAAACCACGGCGGCATGGTCCGGCCCCTCGCCGAAGACGGTCTGGGTGGCGTCGTGCCAGAGCGGGCAGCGCCGGCATGTGCGCGCTGCCTCGCGCGCGGCTTCGAGCGTCGGAAAATTCGCCGGGCCGTCATCCACCTCCCGGCTCGTGTTGCGTCGGGTGTGGATGACATGGGAATGCGATGCGGGGTGCATGGGCATCGTCGCCTCCTGCGGGTCTCCGGCAGGACAATGGGCGAGAGACCCGGCAGGTTCCGGTAAGCCCGCTACACCTCGTGCAGGTAGAGGTGGTAGTCGAGTTCGTTCACGGTGCGGGCGACGCGCAGATATTCGGCCTCCTTGATGGCCGTGAAGGTGCGGTGCAGGTCCTCGCCCAATGCCTGCTTGAGAAAGGCGGAGTCCTTGGCCGCCTCGATGGCGCCGCGCCAGTCGGACGGCATTTTTCCGCCCGTATCCGACCCCGACTCGTAGCCGTTGCCGGTAGTTTCCGGGCCCGGATCGAGCTTTTCATCGAGGCCCTTGGCAATGCCGGCCAGCACGGTCGCGGCCACCAGATAGGGATTGGCGTCGACGCCGGACGGGCGATGCTCGATGCGGCGGTTCTTCATGTCACCGGCCGGCACGCGCAACGCCACCGAACGGTTGTTGACACCCCATGTCGGCGCGACCGGCGCATAGGACTGCGACACGAAGCGCCGCCAGGAATTGGCGTGCGGGGCAAACACCAGCATGGATTCGGCCATGGTCCCGGCGAGCCCGCCCAGCGCGTGCAGCAGCGCCGGCGTCCACTGGCCTTCGCTCGCTTCGGTAAAGACGTTCCTGCCGGCATCGTCCTGTAGCGAGACGTGGAGATGCATGCCGGAGCCGGCATATTTCTCGATGGGCTTGGCCATGAAGCAGGCGGTGACGCCGTGGCGGCGCGCCTGCGCGCGCACGATGCGCTTGAGCATCACGAGATCATCGGCCGCCTGCAGCACATCCTTGCGGTAGTGCAGCGTCAGTTCATACTGGCCCGGCGCATATTCGGAGATGACCGTCTCGGCCGGGATGTCTTGCGCCTTCGCGGCGGCATAGATGTCGGAGAACAATGGCTCCATGCCGTGCAGATGGTCGACCGAATAGACCTCGGTCTTGCCGCTTCTGCGGCCGTCGAGCACGGCGTTGGCAGGCTGCACGCGGCCTTCGGCGTCGCGTTCATTGGCAAGCAGGAAAAACTCCAGCTCGAATGCGCCGGCCGGATGCAGGCCCCTGGCGGCCAGCGCCTCGACCTGCCGCACCAGCGCAAGGCGCGGGTCCGAGGTCATCGGCGCGCCGTCGAGATGGAACATCGACATCAGCACCTGCCCGCGCGCGGGGCTGGTGCCGTAGAGCGGCTTCAAAGTGCCGGGAATGGGCCAGGCGCGCAGGTCGCCGTCGCCGGAATCCCAGATAAGGCCGGTTTCGTGTACGTCCTCGCCGGTGATGTCGAGGCCGAGAATGGAAATCGGCAGATGGCGGCCGCCTTCATAAAGCCCCATCAATTCATGACGGCGGATGATCTTGCCGCGCCCGACCCCGTTGGGGTCGGTGAGCACGATGTCGAAGGCTTCGATTTCGGGATGCGCATCGAGAAAGGCCTTGGCTTCTTCGACGGTCGAGCCGGTAGGGGAGGTCATGGGACTGTACTCTTAAAGCGAAACTTGAGGTCGAATGCAATGAAGGCCGTTGGCATCGCGCGCACGCCGGCGGCGGGATGCCCGATCGTCAGGCCACGAGAGCTTTGGCTATGTCGTCGAAGGCGGCAATCAGTTTGTCGACCTGCTTTTTCGTCGTCACCGGCGAAATCAGCATCATGTTGTGGAAGGGCGCTATCAGCACGCCGCGATTGACCAGCGCGACATGAATGGCCGCTTCCAGCCCGGAAGCATGGGCGCCCTCCGCGTCGCCACCGTTCTTCAGCGGGCCGGGCGCGCAGATGAATTCGACACGGGCGCCAACGCGCTGTACGTGCCAGGCCAGCTCATGGCGTGCGATGGAGTCTTCCAGCCCTTTGGCCAGCCGGCCGGCCAGTTTTTCCATATGCGCGTAGTTTTCCTCGGTCATCACCTCTTCCAGCACCGCGCGCATGGCGGCGAACTGCAGCGGATTGGCCGAGAGCGTGGTGCCCATGCCGGAATGGCCGGGTTCGCGCCTGAGATTGTAGGCGTCGTAGCGGCGGCTCAGTTCCGCGCTCATGCCCCAGACGCTGGCCGGCACGCCGCCGGCGACCGGCTTGCCGAGCACGAAGAGGTCGGGCTCCAGATCGTATTTGCGCGTGTAGCCGCCGGGGCCGGTGGAGATGGTGTGCGTCTCGTCGATCAAAAGCAGCGTGCCGTGGCGACGGGTGATGGCGCGCAGGCCCTCATGGAAACCGGGCTCGGGCAGCACCATGCAGCAATTGGTCAGCACCGGCTCGGTGATGACGCAGGCGACGTCGCCATCGGCCAGCGCGGCCTCAAGTGCCGGCAGGTCGTTGAACTCGACGATTTTCGTGTTTTGGGTCAGGTCGCGGAACTCGCCGGCCAGTCCCGGCCGGTTGATCGGCTTGCCGTCGCTGAGGCGCACCATCGTCTCGTCCACGGCGCCATGGTAGCAGCCATTGAAGACGAGAATCTTCGGCCGGTCGGTGACGGCGCGCGCAACGCGCAGCGCGAAGCGGTTGGCGTCGGAGGCGGTGGTGGCGATCTGCCAGTAGGGCAGGCCGAAACGGGCGACAAGAAGTTCGCCCAGCGACAGCACGTCCTCGCTCGGCAGCATATAGGTCAGGCCGCGCCGGGCCTGCCGGCGGATCGCCTTTGCGACCGGCGCGGGCGAGTGGCCGAACATGGAGCCGGTGTCGCCGAGGCAGAAATCGGCCAGCTTGTTGCCGTCGATGTCGGTGATGGTGGCGTCCCTGGCTTTCTCGACGACGATGGGGAACGGGGTCGGCCAGTCGTTCATCCAGTGCATCGGCACGCCGTCGAGAAAGCCTTCGACGCCGCTGCCGAACGCAGCCTCGGATTTCGGCCGCGCCTCACGGAAGCGGGTTGCCTCGGCGTCACGGATGCTCGCAATCCGCGCAAGACTGACGCCGCCCTCCGTGGTGGCCATGTTCCCGTATGTCTTCAGCAATTACATCCTGCCCATTGTCGTGGAGCAGAAGTTGTAGCCTTGCGCCCGCATTCAGGCAATGGCGGGGCTGGGCGGAGCATGACGCGTTTGCCGAGGGTGTCCCAAAACAGGCAAATCCCTCCGGATTTTTATCGAAATTCAGGTGGCTTTCGCCAGAATATGTGCAGTTTCAGCCACCGGAGTCATCGGTTTTCGCGCCGAAAACCATGAAATCAGATTGTCGACCACCAGATCGGCCATGGCGTTGCGCGTGTGCACCGAAGCCGAGGCGACATGCGGAAGGAGCACCGCGTTGGGCAGGTCGATGAGCGCCTGCGGTACACGCGGCTCGTTGGCGAAGACATCGAGGCCGGCCGCCCGGATCGTGCCGTCGCGCAGCGCCGAAGCCAGCGCCTCTTCGTCCACGGTGCTGCCGCGCCCGATATTGATGAACACGCCGTCCGGCCCGAGCGCCCGGAAGATCGCCGCGTTGACGGCTTTTTCCGTAGCCGCGCCGCCCGGCACCACGCAGATCAGCGTATCGACCGCGCGCGCCATATCCTCCAGGCTGGCATGATAGGCATAGCCCAGCCTCTCGACCGGGCGACGGTTGTGATAGGCGATGGTCAGGCCGAACGCCTCCAGCCGCTTCGCGATCGCCATGCCGATGCGGCCCATTCCGTATATGCCGACATGCCGCCCGCGCAGCGTCATCGGCGTCAGCGGATAGTTGCCGTCCCGCTCCCATCGGCCGGCGCGCAGATAGGCTTCCGCGCGCGGCAGTTCGCGTACCGTATTGATGAGCAGGCCGACCGCCGTGTCGGCGACCTCTTCGGTCAGCACGTCGGGCGTGTTGGTGACGACGATGCCCTTGCCGCCGGCATGGCGGGCATCCACCGCATCGTAGCCGACGCCGAAGGACGCGATGATCTCCAGATTGGGCAGGGCATCGATGAGAGCGGCGTCCACCGGCTCGCGAAAGCCCATGGCTGCTATGCCGCGCACGTCGCGTTTCATTTCCGACGTCAGCAATGCCGGATCGACGCGCTCGGTGCGCACCATGCGGAATGCCGCGTCTATGCGCTGGACGGATCGCTCGTGCATCCACCCCGGCACGAGGATCGTCACGGGGGATTTTTCGTCGTTCATGTACGCTCCACGGGTTTTCCGGTCGATTGCCGGACATGCAGCTCCGGCCTGATGAGTTCCTGCGAGGGGCGCACCGTCTGGCCGTTCAGCTTGTCGAGCAGCGCGCTTGCGGCGCGACGCCCCACCTCGCGCTGGCCGTTCCACACAGTCGTCAGCGCCGGTGTCGCGATGGCCGCTTCCTCCAGATCGTCATAGCCGGTCACGGAAATGTCGACGCCGGGAACGAGGCCGGCACGGGCAATGCCGTTCATCAGGCCGATTGCCGCCAGGTCGTTCCAGCAGACGGCTGCGGTCGGCTTGTCCTTCAGCGCCAGGAACTGGCTGGCCGCCTCGAAGCCTGCCTGCTTGGTGCGCGGGCCGGAGATGCGCCAGCCGGGATTGATCGGCAGGCCGGCTGCTTCCATCGCCCTGACATAGCCCTGATAGCGGTCGCGCCCGGTCGAGGTCTGGTCGGTGCCGCCGATCATGGCGATGCGCTTGTGGCCGAGCGAGATCAGGTGATTGGTGGCAAGCCCGGTGCCGTAGGCGTCATCGCCGCGGAACACCGGGACGTTGGCGCCTTCCACCGTGCGCGCGATCAGCACGGCGGGCAGGCCGTTTTCTTCCGCCATGATGATGTCGGCCGCCGGCGTGCCGATGGCCGGTGACATGATCACGCCGTCGGCGCCGAGCTGCAGCAGCGTGTCGATGAAGGTGCGCTGCTTTTCGAGGTCGTCGTAATGGTTGGAAAGGATGAAGGTCTGGCGGCTGCGGTCGAGCTCGCTTTCGATCGACTTCAGGATCTCGGCGAAGAACGGGTTCATGATGTCATGGACGACCACCCCGACGATGCCCGAGCGCGAGGTGCGCAGCGAGGCGGCGCGCCGGTTGTAGATATAGCCGATGGCGCGCGCATGTTCCTTGATGCGTTCGCGGGTGGCGTCGGCAACCAGCGGACTGTCGCGCAACGCCAGCGAAACAGTTGCCGTGGAAACGCCGAGCGCATCGGCGATGGTCGAAAGCTTGATCTTCTGAGCCAGCACGTCCTCCCGGCCCACAGGGCGCATGGCATGAGACATTTAAACAGTTTAAATGCCTATAGGCCATCGGTTGGCGGCAATCAAAGCCTTTTTGCCAGTTCGCCGTCGGTTGCCATCGGAACGCTGCGGCTTTTCAGCCGCAGGCGGTGTTCGCGATGCACGATGTAGAGGCCGCTGGCCACGATGATGCCAGCGCCCGCGAGCGTCCAGCCGTCAGGGAACTGGCCGAAGATGAAATAGCCGAAGCCGATCATCCAGACCATCTGCAGGTAGGGGTAGGGCGCGAGCGCGGTGGTCGTCGCCTGCTTGTAGGCCTTGATGAGCAGCCAGTGGCCGAAGCCGCCGAAGAAGCCAAGCATCAGCAAGATGACCCAGTGCAGCGCGGAGGCCGGCATGGCGGCCGTGTAGACGCCGACAGGCAGCATCAGCAACGCGGGCGCCAGCGCCGAATAGAAGATCAGGCTTTCGGGCGTTTCGGACGCGCTCATGTGCCGGGTCATGATGACATAGAGGCAATAGCTGATCGTGGAGCCTACCGCATAGAGGTGGCCGATCTGGAAGGCGACGATACCGGGGCGGGCGATGATCAGCACGCCGACGAATCCCGCAAGGATCGCCAGCCAGCGCCGCCAGCCGGCCCATTCGCCGAGCAGCGGCCCGGCAAGCGCGGTGATCAGCATCGGCGCAAAGAAGTAGATCGAGGTGGTTTCGGCAAGCTGCAGCGTCTTCAGCGCCGCGAAATTGAATATGGTCGAGCCGAACAGGAAAATGCCGCGCAGCACCTGCATGGGCAGGTTGGTGACCCGGAACATGCCCGGATTTGCCCAGCTCCGGAAAAGCACCAGAACCAGAACGACATGGACCGCAAAGCGCACCCATGACACGAACGGCGCCGGCAGCCCCGACAGCACCAGAAACTTGGCACTGGAATCGAGGCAGGAGAACAGGAAACCGGCGCTGAAGACGAGCAGGATCGCCGAAGTCGGCGTTGCCTGCTCGCTGGTCTGGGCGGAGGTAGTCACGGTCGCGGTTCGCTCGCTGGCACTATTTACCTGCTTGTGGGCGAGCCTGCTGGCGCAAGCAAGCCCCAAACCGCTGAGCCAGATGCTATTCGGCTGCTTCGGCGTGATCTTCCAGTTCCGGCTCGTCCACCGTATCGGGTTCCACATCGGCGACGGCGCTGAGATTGGCCTCCACCCGCGCCAGAAGCTTGGCCAGCAGCTTCTGCTCTTTCTTGTCGAAGCCGCGGAATGCCTGCTTTTCTGTCTTGCGCACCGATTTCTCGATGGCACGGATGGTTTCGCGTCCCATCTCGGTCAGGAAGATATGAGCCTGCCTGGCGTCTGTTTCGGAGGCGCGCTTTTCGAGAAAGCCCTGCGCCTGCAGGCGGTTGATGGTCTTGGTGACGGTGGGCGGTCGCACGCCGAGACGCGAGGCGAGCTGTCCGGGCGTCTGCCCGTCCTGCTCATCCAGCGCCAGCATGATCTGGTCCTGCCCGGCATAGAAGCCGTGCTCCAGCAGCCGCGCCGCAAGTGCCGTGCGCGCGAGTCTCGCCGCCGAATGCAGCCGGTGCATGGTCGCGCTTCTGTCTGCCTTTGACATTGTTCACCTCATCGGGCGCGCCGGACCTTCCCGGCACAGAATATAACCGCGGGCCCCGTTGGCAACCGGCATTCCTGCCACGGTCCTTTGCCGGCGCGGGCCGTCTTTCTCGCTGCTATTGCCAGACACAGATAACAGTTAGATGACAAAGCAATTCCATGACGTCGCGATTGCCCCTCGTCCATTCGAAAAAATCGACCTGCCGCCGATCCGGGGCCGTTCTGGCTGCCCCGGTCGCGTCCGATTGGCACGTGCAAAAGCCGCCACGCCGTCCTATATGGAGCCCAACCCATCCTATCGAGGACCATCATGAGCGACGCACAGACGCAAATTCCCGTAACGGTGCTCACCGGCTATCTGGGCTCGGGCAAGACCACGCTGCTTAACCGCATTCTCTCTGAAAACCACGGCAAGCGCTATGCCGTGATCGTCAACGAGTTCGGCGAAATCGGCATCGACAACGACCTGATCGTGGAATCCGACGAGGAAATCTACGAAATGAACAATGGCTGCGTGTGCTGCACCGTGCGCGGCGACCTTATCCGCGTCGTGGAAGGCCTGATGCGTCGTCCCGGCCGTTTCGACGCCATCGTGGTGGAAACCACAGGCCTCGCCGACCCGGTGCCGGTGGCGCAGACCTTCTTCATGGACGACGACGTTCGCGCCAAGACCAAGCTCGACGCGGTGGTGGCGCTGGTGGACGCCAAGCACCTGCCGCTGCGCCTGAAGGACAGCCGCGAGGCCGAGGACCAGATCGCCTTCGCCGACGTCGTGCTCGTCAACAA
>Ga0182738_1000797_pt1 | contig 42130 bp, 34 predicted proteins | sample eDN5th30CBELigMG_FD_128876 | JGI IMG/M metagenome (GOLD analysis project Ga0182738, IMG submission 128876) | Enriched Miracle-Growth compost microbial communities from Emeryville, California, USA - eDNA 5th pass 30_C BE-Lig MG (version 2)... ...
CCGTCGGCGCGCGCGCCGGTGGTGTGAATGTCGATCGATCCGATCGCATCCGACATCGATACCTTGATCATCCCGCCATTGCCGCTGGCGACGGCGTCCTTGATGATGCCCGGGCTCTGTCCCGATCCGGTGTAGTAGCCTGCTCCGCTGTAGCCGCCGCCGCCGCCCACGGATTGCAGGAACACCGCGTCGGCCCCGTCGCCTGACGTTGTGATCGAGGCATTGCCGGAAAAGGTCAGGCTCACGGTTCCGCCATTGCCGCCTGCGCCGCCCGCGCCGCCGAGCGAGGCTCCATATTTCTGGAAATCCATCGGACTGCCGTCGGAGGCGAAACCGCCGCCGCCGCCCACGCTTTGGCCGAATATGCCGAATGCTCCCAGTCCATAGGTCTCGATCTCGCCGCTATCGGAAATGGTCACGTCGCCGCCATTGCCGCCGCCGCTTCCGTTTCCGCCGACTGACGCCACCAGCGCCGGCATCGGAAAAATCGTGGTCGAATCGTCGAATACCTTTCCCGATCCTCCTGCAACGCTCGATCCCTGCGTCAGGCCGAAATCCTCCAGCAACGCCAGTGCGAGTTCGAGGGCCTCCTTCTCGTCCGCATCCTGGGAAAGCGCCTCCGGCGTCCGCGGATCGACACGGTTGATGAAGAAGGTTCCGCCGCCGCCGCCGACGCTTTGCGCCACGATCGCGTGCGCCTCCTTGCCATATGTGACCACCGAGCCGCTGTTGGTCACCTTTACCTCTGCGCCGTCGGAGCTCTTTCCCGAGTCCCCACCCATGCGAAAGCCGCCGGATACGGAGATGGAATTCGCATTGGCCACAGCCCCTCCGACGCCGCCGCCGCCGCTCACGCTCTGGGCGAAGATACCGTAGGAAGCCCCTCCGTCAGTCACGACGTCGCCTGTGTTGGTGACCTTTACCTCTCCGCCCTTGCCTCCGTCCCCGCCGCTGGCGCCAAGTGTCAGATCGAGATTGACCTTGTTGCTGCCGGTCGAGGTCGCCGCTCCTCCGGTGCCGCCGCCTCCGCCGACGGACTGGGCAAAAATGCCCCAACTGTTGTTGCCATGCGTGAGAACCGTGCCGTCATTCGTCACGGTCACGTCGCCGCCATTACCCCCCTTGCCGCCACTGCCGCCTATGGCGACCGTCAGGTCCACCTGGGGCAGGTTCGGGGCATCCTTGGTGGATATTTCATTCAGGGCCTCTTCGAGCTTGTTCTGGAAGACGACCAAAGCTCCGCCGACCACGCCCGTTCCAGCCGCCTCGAGGATCCGCATGCCGAGGCTTTTGTCCTGATCGACCAGCGGCTTGATGATCTGCAGGACGTTGAGCGCCATTCCCACCTTCTTTTGAAGGGGGCTGTTCTTGTCGAGCAGGCCATAGTCTTCGAGCGCCTTCTTCTCCTTGCTGCCGAGCAGGTAGGAAAAGGCCTTGTCACCCTTCAATATCTCGTTGGTGACCTGAACGATGAATTGTCCGGTGTTGTCGCTCGGGTTGAGGGGGGTCTTCGTCTGGCTCTCATAGTTGCCGCCATTGCCGCCGCCGCCGCCGACGCTCTGGGCGAAGATGCCAGCCGAACCCTGCCCGCTGGTTTCGATCCTCGCACCTTCCTATTTGGCGATCGTTATGGCGCCGCCTTTGCCGCCGCCATTATCGAGTCTGCCGCCGATCTTGAGCGTCGCCGTAAGTTCCCCCGATCCGCTCGCCAGCGCGCCGGCGGCGTCACCGCCACCACCGCCGACGCTTTGGGCGAAGATGCCCTGCGCATTGCCGCCATGGGTGACGATGCCGCCCAAATTGCTGACGGTAACCGCCTCACCGTTGCCACCTTTTCCGCCGCTGCCGCCGACCGATACATTGGCGCTGAAGCTATCGGCGAGCGGCAGGCCGTTTTCCGAGACGATCTCGGTGATCTTGTTCCACGACAGGCCGGGCGCCGCAGCGGCGGATCCGGTTCCGCCTGTTCCGCCGCCGCCGCCAACGCTCATGGCGAGGATGCCACGAGAGTAGTCGCCGTCGGTCTCGACCCCGGCTTTGTTCGAAACGTTGACCGCCTCGCCTTTTCCGCCGTCTCCGCCGCTACCGCCCACCGAAACGGCAAGCCCGAGGTTCAGGAAGGCGCCCAAAAGGTCTGTGGTCGAAGCGGCCGAGCCGCCGCTGCCGCCGCCGCCGCCGACGCTCATCGCCTCAATGCCGGTCGAACCCGAACCCTTGGTATGGATGCCCGCGGTATTGTTGACCGTTACGACGCCGCCATCGCCACCCTTGCCGCCGCTGCCTCCCACCGTGACGGTCACGCCGATTGAGGGAAGGTCTGGCGGAGCCACCGCCAACGCATAAGCGCTTGCATTGCCTCCATCACCGCCGCCGCCCCCAACGCTCTTGGCGCTGATGCCAAGCGCGGAAAGCCCTTCGGTCGTGATGATGGAATCATTGTTCACCGTGACCGTACCGCCGTTCCCGCCATCGCCGCCCGCACCGCCTACTCCGACGGAGACGGAACCGACGACGCCAGCCGAATGCGCGGCGGCGCTGCCGCCGTCGCCGCCACCGCCGCCGACGCTGAGGGCGATAATGCCGGTCGCGCCCTTGCCTGTCGTGTTGATCGTCGGCTTGGGAACGCTGGGATCGCGTCGCTCCTCGTTCAAGATCTTGACAGTCCCGCCATTGCCGCCTCCCCCGCCACGGCCGCCTACCGCAATGCCGACGAAGGGAGCGTAAGAGACAGCCTCGCCACCGTCGCCGCCGCCGCCGCCGATCGACTGCGCGAGCATGCCGTACGCGTAATTGCCGCTGGTGCTCAGGCTGCCGCTGCCGCCGTTGAGGGCTGTTACATCACCGCCGTCACCGCCGGTTCCACCATCACCGCCCGAGCCGATGAACAGGTTCTTGCCGCCATTGCCGCCACCACCGCTCGACGTGCCGGGCGTCAAGGGGCCGGAATGGAACGCCTCATCCGCATTGCCGCCGCCGATGCTTTGCGCGATCAGGGCGATCGAGCCTTCTCCCTTGGTGATCACGGAACCGTAGTTGGTGGCGGCGACGCCGCCGCCCGCTCCCGCCGCGCCGCCATCGCCACCGCCGAAAAAGCCGGCTCCGCCCGTACCGCCTGTGCCGCCGAGTGATTGGGCCAGGATACCGAAACTGTATTTGCCGTCAGTCGACACAGAGCCGTTGTTCACCACGGAGACGTAGCCGCCATTGCCACCCTTTGCACCCGGGCGACCTCCAGAGGTCCCCTGGTCACCGCCGCGGCCGGCGACGCTTTGCGCCAATATGCCAGCCGAGTAATCCTGGGCCGTATTGATTCTACCGTAGTTGGACACCCCGACGCGGCCGCCATTCCCACCGACCGTGGTGTAGGGCTTGGCATAGAACCCCGAACCTCGGTCGCCGCCATGACCGCCAAGCGATTCCGCGATGACCGCCGGTGCGTAGAGGCCGTCGGTGCCGATGAGCACGTTCCCGATCGTCGTCGTGACATTGCCGCCATTGCCGCCGCCGAGCAGGTTGACATAGGATTCGATTGTTCCGCCCGATCCGGCATTGCCGCCAAGAGAGCGCGCCCAGACACTGGCGAAGCGATCGCCCTCGGTGGCCACGCTGCCGCTGAGCGACAGGTTTACGGTGCCGCCTTCGCCGCCCGCGCCTAGCGAATAATTTGCATAGCCGCCGTCGCCTCCCTGGGAGTAGACAAGAAGGTTCGCATTGCCGCCATATTGGTACCAGCGCGAATCCCTGCTTGTCCTTCCGTTCGGCAGGGTCGGCGATGCGCTATCGCCCTGGTTGCCCTTGGCCGCCAGATTTCCCCTCTGCGTGAGGCTGACATTGCCGCCTCTTCCACCCGGTGAGCCGTCGACGTCTGAAAATCCGGCCGAATCGCCGTGCCCTCCGTTGCCCCCGGTGGAGCCGATCTTCACGGATGTCGTGCTCGTGGTCTCTTTGGTCGAGCTATGGGTGTTGCTGATGTTGATCGTCCCGCCGTCGAGGCCGGGAGTCGAAGGATCGTCACTGCCAATCAGATATGCCTTGCCGTTCTTGCCGTCACGTCCAAACGTCTCGCCCCTGGAGACGTCGTCGGCGTGGGCGATTGCCGGCAAAGCCGCGACGAGAAGAGCGAGGGCGCTCGTGCCGGTCAAGAGACGGGGCAAGCCGCCGCGGGTGCAAAGACGAGAAGATTTCCGCTGCGGCTTCATGCGCGTGATCCTGATCTGACCGGCGTTTGCCGAAAATTCGACAAAACCTGGAAGTGAGCGAACGCAAAACGCGATCGCCTGAGCGACGGTAATGCGCTCTTCCCACCGCCCGATCAGATGAACACATGCAAAAAGAAGATAGAAAACTGAAAACCGCGCTGTCAACCTTCGGTAACCGAAGGGATCTTACCCGGCATTAGGTAGCAAAAGCCACCAGATGCGATGATGTCGCCGACAGGAATTTCGTCACTTCTTCCGCAACATGAACTTGGTGGTTGTCTTTCTCGGAACCCGATTCAAGGAGCGAGGTGCTCCTCGGTCCGTTCAGCGAACCCCTCCAAGCGTACCAGCGCGCGTAGAACTCTGAGGTTCGAGTTCACTCCGAGCATCAGGGTGAGGTCTTCTGATTGAGCTTTCTCGTTCCGAGCGCACCATCTGGCTGCCTCCATATATGGTCGCTTGCCTTAAAATATGAGCAATCGTCTCAATATCTGGGAGGGTCTTTGTCAATGTGTGTTCCGGAGACGTTCGGGAATGCTTGGTGGCTGTTGCTACCGAAGGGCGTTCTTGCCTGCCCATTTTGCCTATAGGATAGAAGCGAATCTCCAAGCGGAGGAACAGGTCTTGCCGGCTCATTCCCTGACATGCCCGCATTCGGTGTTCACAAGCCGGAACTATTGCGACTGGCGCGACGCGATGAGCGTTCTTTACGTGCCCACGCTCTCAGCTTCAGCGTCGCTCGACCAGTTTCACGCCAGCGTTGATGGCTACATGGTCGGCGACCTGACACTGAATCGCTGCCGCAGCGTCGGGCAGGCGTTCGGGAGATCCGCCGCCCAGATCGGCCGGGACGGGATCGAGAGCTACATGGTCCAGGTCTTTCTCAAGGGGCGATGTCATGCCCATACGACGCGGGGAGACGTCGTCATGTCCGAAGGCGACATCTGCATGTTCGACAACGCCGAGCCTCTCGACACTTATAACGAGGATTTCGACCTGCTCGCCCTGGTGGTCCCAAGGGAGCGGCTGGCGCCGCTGCTCCATAATCCGGATGGCACGCATTACGGATGCATCAAAGCCGACGAACCTTTGGCGAAGCTGTTCGGATCGCATCTGCAACAGATATACAACTCATTGCCGTCGATGCGAAAAGACCAGGCGAGCGACGTCCTGCGCTCGCTCGTCCCGTTCCTCGCCGCCGTCGTCAATTGCGGGCTGGACATGGAGCGCGACCAGCGGGAAGCGGTGAGACAGAGCATGCGCCGGACGATCCGGCAATATGTAGATGCGAACCTCTCGTCGCCCGACTTGCGGGCGGAATCGCTCGCCGTCCGTTTCGGCATGTCGCGTGCGACGCTCTATCGTCTTTTCGAAGCTCAAGGCGGGCCTGGCGATTATATCCAGCAAAGACGACTTGCCGCCGCCCGCAATCGTCTCGTCGTGCCGGCGTCACGACTGGACACGATCAATGCAATCGCCGCTTCAGTCGGCTTCCAGTCGGAAAGCTCCTTCATCCGCTCTTTCCGGCGACGCTTCGGCGTCACGCCCGGAGATATTCGGAAAGGGCATCACGTCATTGGCGACCTCCATTCCGGCAGCGTCCACGAACGCAGTTGGGCTGACTGGCTCACAATCATATAGTTCGTTCCGGTTGCCGCCCGGAAAATGATCGATCCTGCATGAAGAAAGACCCATTCCGCACATACATGTGCCGGAGGCCGCCTTAATCTGGCTTCTGTTGACGCTGGCTCCGTCCTGGCGCCTCGCTTCTTGGGGAGGATCAAATTGGCGACGTCAACGGGGCCCGTTTCCTGGGGGGAATATGGTCCGGATGCTGCCTGCTGCTCGTCCGACGCCGCATTGTGGGGCAAGCGGAAGGCACGATTGCGGCAGGGCGGGACCTCTCGTCACGCCCTGCCGTCTTCAAAAATCCGAACAGCAACCGCTCGTCGCTTCCGAGCACATCTGAAGGAAATCCTGCTCTGTTCCCGCTGGATTTCGATCGCGGCCTCCGACGCCTGCATGGCGGCCCTCACAGATCGGAACTAATATAACCGATCATGGGCCATCAGACGTCCAGAGGCTGATTAAACCGCTCAAAAGCGGACGGACAGGTTCGCACTGGCTCCGTTGCTCGCCGCGCCGTCGGCGAACTGCCCCTGGTATGAGATACCGAGCCTTGCGTCGGCCGCGACGTCGAGATCGAGGCCGGCCTCGACGAGGGCGGCGTCCTTTGCGATCGGAAGACCCGCAATTGTGAAGGCATCGGAATCTGCGAAGGCGAAAGCCGACAGCGGGGTGGTGTCGCCATAGGCATGGCGCCAACCCAGCATGCCGCGCGCGGTCAGCATCGTTGCGCCCAGATGGACGTCCGTCGAGGCTCGCAAGCCCAGCGTGGTGAACGTGGCGTCTGTCATGGAGAACGGACTGGTAAGTGCCGCAGCGCCGCCCTTTTCAGTGAAGCCGTCCGAGTGCAGGTTGACATAGGCGAGGTTGGCGAAGGGCTCGAGGCCAAGGTCGCCAGCCTTGATGTCGTAGGCAATCTCGCCGAAGACTTGGGCGCTCCCGGCATTGTAGTCGGCCGAAAGCCTGTCGGAGAAACCCGGGAAGGATACCGCGCGGGCGGTGGAAATCTCATGCCAGGTGTAGGCGGCTCCTCCCCGCAGGCCAAGCGTTCCACCCATCACGTCCCACTGCCCGCCGCCATAGAGGCCGAGATGCCAGTTCTGGCTGGAACCGGAAGAAGACCTGCCGTCGGCATCGAAGGAGGTATGGCTGTAACCCGCCATCACGCCCGCGCGCCAGTTCTCTGCGAGCGCCGCGTCGATGCCGGTGAGGAAGCCGCCGGTCGAGGAAGATAGCCCGGCGGCATTACCATCGCCGTCGAGATCGCTCCAGGCGCCGAAGGCCCGGCCCCAGGCGGCAGGGCTGGACGTATCGGCGGCAGCAAGCATGCGAGTGGCTCCGTTCTCCCCATAGGCAAGGACCGGAGGGGCTTCGGATCCGACGGCGGCAAAGGCCGAACGGATTCGATCGTTGGCAGCGTCGCGCACGAAGTGACTGCCGTCAATCAGCATTCCCTTCATCGACGCATGTACCTCGCCGGACAGTTGCTCGAAGGCGCTGGTAGCCTGCTCGGCGCTGAGACCGACGATGGCGTCGTAAATGGAACTCCCCAAACCGGTGCTCTCCGCGCCGGTGCCCGTCGCGCATTGGTTCGCCGTCATGGCGGCCATGCAGAAGGCGATGTCGTTGCGCTGCAGCTTCAGATAAACGTCCTTGTCTCCATAGGACAGATCGGGGGTCAGGAAGGCGAAGTCGGAGGTGACGTTGCCGAATGTGCCGTCGATGCCGCTGTCGGCAGTAAGGATCGCATAGGTGGAGGAAGGCTTGTAGTTCCCATCCAGGCCTATATGGGCGACCGAGGCGCCGTTGAGGTATGCCGTTCCGGTGGCGTGGATGAGGTCGCTGCCGGGTCCTTCCGGATCGACCTCGACCGCGTAGGTGGAGTGGGCGTCGAAGACGAAGTCGCCGGCAACATTCAGCGTCCCGATCGAGTTGCCTGGCGCAACGGTAGCGCCCGAACCGAGCGTGACGGTTCCCACACTGCCATGACCGCCGAGTTGCGCGCCATCCGAGACGTCGATCGAGCCGCCGAGCGCGGCATCCTCATGGGCCGCGTCGGAGCCGACGATCAGGCTGCCTGCCGAAACCGTGGTGGTACCGGTGAAGGCTGAACCATCGCCGTTATAAACGAGCGTGCCAGTCCCGGACTTGACGAAAGAACCCGAGCCTGAAAGCGTCCCGGCATAGGCTGCATCCGCAGGCTGATCGAAGGTGAAGGATGCGCCCGAGGCGATTGTGACATCGCCCGCGAACCGCTGGGCCGCGCTGGAAAGTCCGCCCCCAAGCACCGACCAATCCAGTGTCGAGACGCCTTCAAGCGTCAGCATTCCGGCACCGTCCTTCACCATGTCGCCCGTGCCGGAAATGTCACCGGCATAGGAAGCGTCGCCGCCCTGGTCGAACAAAACGGTGGCGTTATTGACGATGTCGCCGCGGATCGAGCTGGCATCGCCGATCAGTTCTCCGCCTTGGACGAGGGTCCCGCCGGTGTAGGAATTGGCGCCGGTCAGGACGAGCGTTCCAAGATCGGTCTTGACGAGGCGCGCGCCACCCGTGAGCTCGGCCGAGATCGTGGCGGTGAAGTCCGCGCCTTCCGCGGAATTGTCGCCGACCCGGATTGTCGCGTCGGACCCTGTCAGCGTCAGTGCATCGCCGGCGATCTCGTAGCCGTCACTTGCGAACTGCAGGCCCGAGGCGGTCACCGCTCCGTTACCGTTGTCGATCTCGACCTTGCCGCCCGCGCCCTGGAAGACTGCGTAGCTATCGCCTGCATAGGCACCGTTGATTTTGCCTGCGCTATCCGTCCAATTGTCGAAGGCGCCGTCCACTTGCCAGATACCATCGCCGCCGTCGACAGCGTTGTTGTTTGCTGGACCCGCACCGTCCCAGAAGCCGAACGCGAGCCCGGCCGCGTTGATCAGGTTCACCTGTCCGTCCACCGAAGTCTGTACGGCAAGATCGCTAGCGTCGGCAGGCGCCGTGCCAACGGCAAAGCTGCCGCCAGTTAGATTTCCGTCGTAGTCGAACAACCGGTAGACTCCGGGTCCGAATGAGCCGCCGGTGCTCTGGGAGACGTTGAGCGTGCCGCCGAGCGCAAGATCACCGCCAACCTCGATCAGGTCATTGAGGTTACCGCCGGCGACGCCCGCCTCACCGAACTGGTAGTCGAGCACCGAGCCGCCCGAGAGCGTGAGGTCGCCCTTGATCGTAAGCGTTCCGGCTTTGCCAACGGCTTCGCCCGCGGCAAGCATGCCACCGTCGGCCACCGTCACATCGCCGCCAATCGTCCCTACGCCGCCCAGCGTAGCGCCGGAGGCCACGGTGGTCAGGCCAGCCGCTATCGACTGGTCACCGTTGACCAGGAGCGCGCCGCCATTGACCGATGTCGCACCGGTGTAGCTGTTGTCTCCGGACAGCACGAGAGTTCCAAGATCGGTCTTGACGAGGCCTGCGCTGCCCGTCAGCGCGGCCGAGATCGTGGCGGTGAAGTCCGCGCCTTCCGTCGAATTGTCGCCGACGCGGATCGTCGCGCTGGGTCCGCCGAATCTCAACGGATCGCCGGAGATCTCATAGCCGTCGCTCGCGAACTGCAGCCCCGATGCCGCTACCGCTCCGTTGCCGTTGTCGATCTCGACCTTGCCGCCCGCGCCCTGGAAGACAGTGTAACTGCCATTGCCATAAGCCCCGTTGAGGGCGCCGTCAGCGTCGGTCCAGCTGCCGAGACTGCCGGCCAGCTGCCAGGTTCCGTCGCCACCGTCGATCGCGCCATTGTTGCCAGGCCCCGCACCGTCCCAGAACCCCAAGGAGAGTCCAGCCGTGTTGATCAGGTTCACCTGGCCATCCACCGAGGTCTGCACGGCAAGGTCAGCGCTATTCCCAGGCGCTGCACCGATCGCGACGGCGCCGGTCAGGTCGCCGTCATAGTCGAACAGGCGATAGACGCCGGCGCCGAACGAGCCGCCGGCGCTTTGCGAGACGTTGAGCGTACCGCCGAGCGCAAGGTCGCCGCCGACCTCGATCAGATCGTTGTAGGCCCCACCGGGAATGCCTGGCTCTCCGAGTTGGTAATCGAGAGACGAGCCATCCGACAGGACGAGATCGCCGTTGATGGTCAGCCTCCCGGCCGCGTCCAATGCTCCGCCCGCGGCAAGCGTGCCGCCGTCGGCGACCGTCACGTCGCCACCGATCGTGCCGGAACCGCCCAGTGTCGCGCCATAGCCCACGCTGGTCATGCCGGTCGCCGTCGACTGGTCACCATTGATGAAAAGCGTGCCGCCGTTAACAGACGTTGCGCCTCTATAGCTATTGGCTCCGGACAGAGCGAGCGTGCCGGTTCCAGACTTGACCAGGCTTATCTGGCCGTCGCCGTCTTCGATCGTGCCGCTGAAGCTCCCCGAATTGGAGACCTCGAATATTGAGGCTGCCGTCGAGGAGTTGGTGATTCCGCTTCCAAACAAGCCGTCGAGGCTTGCCACCGTCTGATGATGGCCATCAAGATCCAGCGTACCAGCGCCGGTCGTATCGAGCCCGCCGATGCCGAGCGCATCGTCGCCGGCGAGCCGGATGGTTCCGGCCATGATCTGCGTACCGCCGCTGTAGGTGTTCGCGCCGCTGAGCACGAGTGTGCCGAGATCAGTCTTGACGAGACGTACGCCGCCCGTCAGTTCGGCCGAAATCGTCGCTGTGAAATCGACGCCTTCCGCGGAGTTGTCGCCGACACGGATGGTCGCGTCGGAACCGGTGAGCGTCAGTGCGTCACCGGCGATCTCGTAACCGTCGCTCGCGAATTGCAGCCCCGAGGCCGATACCGTGCCGTTGCCATTGTCGATCTCGACCTTGCCTGGGGTGCCCTGGAAGACCGCGTAGCTGTCGTTGGCATAGGAGCCGTTAAGTGCGCCATCGGCATCGGTCCACGCAGCGAGGCTGCCGGCCAGTTGCCAGGTTCCGCTACCGCCGTCGATCGTGCCGTTATTGCCGAGGCCTGTGCCGTCCCAGAACCCGAACGAGAGCCCGGCCGTGTTGATCAGGTTCACCTGGCCATCCACCGAGGTCTGCACGGCAAGGTCGCTTGCGTCAGCAGGCGTGGCGCCGATGGCGAGGCTGCCGCCGGTCAGATCTCCGTCGTACTCGAACAGCCGATAGACCCCGGGGCCGAAAGAACCTGTGGCGGTCTGCGAGACGTTGAGCGTGCCGCCGAGCGCAAGATCGCCGCCGACTTCGATCAGATCGTTGAGACTACCGCCGGCAACGCCTGCTTCGCCGAGCTGATAGTCGAGCATCGAGCCATCCGAGAGCGTGAGGTTGCCCTTTATCGTGAGCGCCCCCGTCTGCCCCGCCGCTTCGCCCGCGCCAAGCGTACCGCCGTCGGCGACGGTCACATCGCCGCCGATCGTGCCGGAACCGCCCAGCGTGGCGCCGGAGGCCACGCTGGTCAGCCCGGTCGCTCCGGATTGGTTCCCGTTGACGAAAAGCACACCGCCATCAACGGTCGTCGCTCCCGAATAGCTGTTGGCGCCGGCAAGGGTTGTGACGCCCGCCTGCTGAACGACAGAGGTCTTGCCGGCAATGACCACTGCGTCACCGAAAACAGTACCGTCGTCGGTGAAATGATAATCCGTTCCCGTATGATTGAAGACGAGCTTTCCGTCCCCTTCATTGGTGGAAACGCCAGAGGCCGCCACGATCCCGGGCGCCGAAGCGGCGCCCGTGGCCGAGCCGACGGCAAGAGTGCCTTGCCCGGAATTGCTCAGGGCGAGTTCGATCGAGCCATCGCCCCCGTCGACGGTCAGCTTGCCTGAGGAGACGGCCAACGTGCCGGCACCTGAGTCCGACACCTCCACATATTGAGAGCCAAGCTCGCCGCCGCTGACATCGACTTTCCCGGATTCGTTTTCGTAGGCGCCGATATAGAGGGAGCCGTCGATGTCGAGCAGACCACCTGTCACGTCGACCGACGCGGTGTCCGTATTCGACACGTAAACGCGTGTGCTGATCGTGGTCTTGCCTCCCGCCACCTCGAACGCACCGCCATAGAGGAGAAGGCCGCCGAAGCTGGAATTTCCAGTGGAAACGACGCGCCCGTCGCCGGCGTAGATGTCGCCGAGGAACGCGCTGTCACCGCTCAGCGTCAGCGTATCGGTTCCCTCATAAAGGAAAGTGGTGGATTCGGCTTCACCCCCGCTCAGCGAACCGGCAAAGATGCCGCCGGAATAAAGGCGGGCATCCCCGCTATTGCCGAAGTGCAGCGTGCCGGTTCCCTGCAAGGATTGCATGTAGGCGCCATAACCGTTGAGGTCGAGCGTGGCGCCGGAGCCGATGTCGACGTCGGAATCCGCCAGCGCGTCATCGCTGGCGAGACGCAGGGTGCCACCCGAAACGATCGTAGCGCCGGAATAGTCGTTATATCCGCTGAGCGTCAGAACGCCTGTGCCCGTCTTGGTGACGGAGCCCTCTCCGCTGATGTTCGAAGAGAAAGTGCCCTCGTACGATTGGTCGAAGATTACGCCGCGTGAACCTTCCCCCGCGCTGAAAGAAAGGTTCCCGCCAAGACTGGTCGAGTTTCCTGTCAGGGTGCCGGCATTGATCGTCCAGTCCTGGTTTCCGGTTCCGGACAGCGTCCAGTTCGCGTCGCCAGCTTTTTCGAAATTCTCGAAGCCGCGGTATTGCCCCCCATTCCCGATTTCGCCGACGTCAAGTTCCCCGTCGGCACCGCCTCCGAGTACGAGGCTGTCGTCGCCGCTGCCGGCAATCACATTACCTTCGATCTTGGCGGTCGAGGTGAGCGTCAGCCGGGTCTGATCGCCATAAAGGACGATCGCGTCGGCGCGCCCTGCCTCCGTCCCTGTTTCGCCACCGGCAAACCCGCCGGACACTGTGCCGCTGACGGTGATGTCCGCATTCCGGCCCATGATTGCAACGCCGCCCAGTCCATCGGCTCCGTCCTGAGCGGTCTCATCTTCGGAATGAGGGGACCCCGCGCCGCCCACGCCACCGTTGCCGCCTGTGACGATACCGCTGGCGCCGATCTCCAGCGTAGTGTCCAGGATGACGACGCCTGTCCCGCCCGCGCCGCCGCCGCCGCCACCCGCCGGAAGGTAAATGCCTGTCCCCCCGTTGCCGCCACGGCCTCCGTCACCACCGTGAATTCCGGTTGAGAGCGTGTATGTCTCGCCGTCTCCCTCCAGGACGGCGCCGATTCCGCCGCCGCCGCCACCGCCGCCGGCGCCGGGGCCGCCATCGGGATTATCCCCACCGTCGGCGCCTGCACCTCCCCGGCCCCCAAAGGCCTCGGCTGTAATCGGCCGGCCGGCGGAGAGTTGGAGCCCGACGCCGCCGCCGCCGCCGCCGCCGCCGCCCGCGCTGTAAGAGGCGTATGGGGTAGAAAGCGCAGTGCCGCCGCTTCCGCCGGTCGAGCCAATACCCGAGTCGGCGATGTAGCCGCCAAAACCGCCGCCGCCACCGCTTCCGACGCCGCCGCCACCGCCGCCATGGGTGCTATTGTCGCCTGCTCCACCGTCACCGCCGCCATCGCCCCCGCTGCCGGGCCCGCCATAGAGACTGCCGCCGGTGCCCGGGTCTGAAGCCGTTGCATCACAGCCGGCACCTCCATTCTGCCCCGCTGCATCGGCGCCATCCGGACAAGCTGCCCAGGCATTGCCCGCGGCCATAAGGGCAAGCAGGGATATTCCGGCCAGCGCCGCCCGCCGTCTGCCGCGGCAACGCTCGAATCGTCTTTCCGCCCATCTTGTTGCCGTTGCTGCGTCAGACATGGTTTCCGGGTATTCCTATGAATTTCAATGAGGTTTTAGCGTCGGAGTAATGCGACCGACAGTTCCCTGATCAGGGGGTATTCTGCCCAGCCAGAGCGCCATCAGCGCGCTGCGGCTGTTGACGCCGAATTTACGGAACAGCTTTTTCACATATTCATGTGTGGTATGCGGGCTATGGCCGAGCGTTTCCGCGATCTCTTGTTCTGAACGACCTTGCAGCAGGCCCTGGAGAACGCTTCGTTCCGAGCGCGTCAGCGGGGACGCGGCAACAGCAATGCCTTCGAACAGCACCTGCTGGCGCAGGAACCATCGCAGGCCACGGAGTGCGTAGTCTACGATGCTCGTTTCGACGGTGCTAAAGCAACGCTGATCGACACCGCGATAGAAGCCGAAATAGGCTTCCGTATCCTCATTGATCGGAACACCGGCCCAGATTGCGTCCCGGTGTCCGGCCGCCTGGTAGAAGGTACGATAGTAGTCGCCCTCGAACCAGCCTGCGGGCGCCAGGTCCCTCAGGAGGTTCACGCGATAGCGTCCGGCGCCGTCTACATTGGCGATTGTCGTCTGGTCGGGTCGGCCTGCTTCGAGTTCCGCCGTCTGACGGCGCGCCATGAGGTTTCGTTCCGGCGCGTGAGACAGCCGCCTGATGGCGCGTGGGCGCCAGCCGTTCAGCGGATCTTCGCAATTGTCACGCTCAAGACGTACCGCGACGACCCAGCTGGCGTCCCATGCATCGATCAGGGCGCAGACGCCCTCGAGCAGGAACACGCCAGACTCATACGCCTGCGCGGCATCGAAATCGGCAAGCGCATCCCAGAGTGCAGATATACGATCGAGAGTGTTCGGATCGACAGTATCGATCAGCCGTTTAGCTGGCATTGGCGGCGTGTGATTAAGCGGGCCTGACCCTGTTGCAGAAGATCTTCGGAGCCGGCCCGCCCGCCGCTTTCGAGATCATTACCGCCGGAATGGCGTTTCCGCAAGAAGAACCATGCGCGGGATGAAGTTCTTGCAAGCAGGCGGCAGCGGCCGGAGGAACCGATCCATATGGACTCGCGCTCGATTGGATATAAGATGCCTTTCTGTGGAGGTGGCGGCGATGAAACGGGTAAATCGTCTCTCTCTGGAAGTGCGGCGAGCAATCCTGGGGCATCTTCGGGAGCGCCTTGATGCGAAGGCAGTTTCGGTGAGCTCGGTAAAGAAGGCCGTTCACAAGGCGGTGCCCGGCTGCGGCCTGACCGATACCGAACTCACCAGCATGATCGCGGAGACGGCAATCGAAGAAGGCTTCGGCGTGAACTTCGACGGCAGGTCGAACTGATGTCCTGATCGCGATCTACAATAGTGACTTCGACGGAGGTCTCTGATGGATGATTGGACCACGCTGCATTTGGTCGCCTGTTGCGGCTGGCACAAAGAGATACCGGCCACTCGAGATGTGCCGCCAATTTCCTGCTTGCGTGGTGGAACGCGGAGAGCGTCGGAGGCTTCGATTTGACTGATTTGTTCGGTGTGGATCGCACGATCGCAGCCGATATGGCGACAGTCTTTACATGGCTTCCACCCACGGTGATGCGAACTATCCGACAGAATACCGCGCCGAGATCGAACATCTGATCGAGGAGTGGCGATCGGCTGCGTGGGAGAAGGCCCAGGGACAAAGCTGAGATGCAGGCATCGCAACAACCTTTGTTGGGTATAATCACCGGAAATCGCGCGTTCTGATGCGGATTTCGTCGACCGGTCCACAAGGACCGGCCACGTCGTGCGGCGGGAGTGCCGTTTCCAGAGAAGCAATACTGGCGAGATCCGCCGACATGTCGATCAGTTCATGGGCGACGATATGCACGACCTCCCCTTCGCGCTGCACCCTTCCTTTCACCCCGATCATGCCGGAGCCAAGCACGATGCGGCGGTATTTTTCGAAGACCTTGGTCCAGACGACGAGGTTGGCGACGGCAGTCTCATCTTCCAGAGTGACGAACATGACACCTTTGGCGCTCCCCGGTCGCTGGCGCACGAGCACCAGGCCCGCAACTTCGACCCAACGCCGGTCGCGGCCGGCAGCAGCTTCCGCGCAGGTCACGATACGTCGACGGGCAAGATCCGACCGCAGGAATGACAAGGGATGCCGGCGCAGCGTCAGTCCCACATGACCGTAATCCTCCACCACCTCCCTGCCCGCAGTCATGGGACGCAGCGAGACCGCCGGCTCGGCCTGCTCGGGCAGCATCTCGGTCTCCCGGCGGGCGGCCGCGGCGAACAACGGCAGCGGTTCGTCGCGCAACGCCTTGATCGCCCACAGCGCCTCGCGGCGGGCAAGACCGAGCGAGGGCCGGAAAGCGTCGGCTTCGGCGAGATCGACCAGGGCGGCGGCGGGAATGCCTGCGCGGCGCCAGAGGTCGTCGACCGAGGCAAAGGGCCGGTCCTCGCGGCATGAGACCAGGCGTGCGGTCTCGGCGTTGCCGAGCCCCTTGACCATGCGCAGGCCGAGGCGGACGGCAAAGCGGATGTCGTCGCCGGTCGGCTCCAGCGTGCAGTCCCAACGGCTGGCATTGATGCAGACGGGCCGGACCTCGACGCCATGCTCGCGCGCATCCCGCACGATCTGCGCCGGCGCGTAGAAACCCATCGGCTGCGCGTTGAGCAAGGCCGCGCAGAACACGTCCGGATGCCAGCACTTTATCCAGGACGAGACATAAGCGATTAGCGCGAAACTCGCAGCGTGCGATTCCGGGAAGCCGTAGCTGCCGAAACCCTCAAGCTGCGAGAATGTCCTTTCGGCGAATTCTTTCGTGTAGCCATTGGCCACCATGCCGGCGATCAGCTTTTCGCCGAATTTCGAGACGTCACCCGTGTGCTTGAAGGTCGCCATGGCGCGACGAAGCTGATCGGCCTCGCCGGCGGTGAAGCCGGCGCACTCGATCGCCACGCGCATCGCCTGCTCCTGGAACAGCGGCACGCCGAGCGTCTTGCCGAGCACGGCTTCGAGTTCGGGCTTCGGATAGACGACGTCCTCCTTGCCTTCACGCCGCCGCAGGTAGGGATGAACCATATCGCCCTGGATCGGGCCGGGGCGCACAATTGCGACTTCGATCACCAGGTCATAGAAGGTGCGCGGCTTGATGCGTGGCAGCATCGCCATTTGCGCCCTGCTCTCGATCTGGAAGGTGCCGAGCGTGTCCGCCTTCCGGATCATCGCATATGTGCGTGGATCCTCAGGTGGAATGGTGGCGAGGTCGAGCCGGGTCCCCTTGTGCTCCGCCAGGAAGTCGAAAGCGCGGCGCATGCATGACAACATCCCCAAAGCCAGGACGTCCACCTTCATGAATTTCAGGACATCGATGTCGTCCTTGTCGAATTCGATGACCTGCCGGTCCGCCATGGCCGCCGGCTCGATCGGGACCAGTTCGTCCAGTCGGTCGCGGGTCAGCACGAAGCCTCCGGGGTGCTGCGACAGGTGTCGCGGCGTGCCGACGAGCTGGTGCGCGAGCTCGAGCGCCAGGCGAAGCCTCCGGTCGGCCATGTTGAGATTGAGGCCCTCGGCGTGCTTCGCCTCGACGCCTTCCGACCAGCCCCATACTTGCGACGACAGGGTTTTCGTCAGATCCTCGGGCAGGCCGAGCGCCTTGCCAACATCGCGCAGCGCGCCCTTGGCGCGGTAGCGGATGACGGTGGCGCACAGTGCAGCGCGGTCGCGGCCATAAGTCTCATAAATCCATTGAATGACTTCTTCGCGCCGCTCATGCTCGAAATCGACATCGATATCCGGCGGCTCGCGGCGCTCTTCGGACACGAAGCGCTCGAAGAGCAGGTCGTTGCGATCGGGATCGATCGAGGTGATGCCGAGCACATAGCATACGGCGGAATTCGCAGCCGAACCCCTGCCTTGGCAGAGAATGTCCCTGGAGCGCGCGAACCTGACGATGCTGTTCACGGTGAGGAAGTACGGCGCGTAATCGAGCTTCTCGATCAGGTGCAGCTCGTGTTCGAGATTGCTGCGCACCTTGTCGGGCAGACCTTCGGGATAGCGGTCGGCAGCGCCCTCCCATGTCAGCTTCTCCAAAGCCTGCTGCGGGGTCAGGTCCGGAAAGAGCTTTTCTTCCGGATATTGGTAGGCGAGCTCATCGAGCGAGAACTTGCAGCGCTCCATGATCTCCATGGTGCGGGCAAGCGCCTCCGGATAGCGCCCGAACAGGCGGTGCATTTCCTCCGGCGGCTTCAGGTAGCGGTCGGCGAAGCGTTCTCGGCGATGGCCGAGCTCGTCGATGGTGACGTTGTGCCGAATCGCTGTGACAACATCCTGCAGGACCTGCCGCGCGGGTTCATGGAAGAGCACATCGTTGGTGACAACGCATGCGACCTTTGCCTCGGCCGCCATGTTGGAAAGCTGCCAGAGGCGCAGCTGATCGTTCGGCCGGCGGCGCAGAGTCAGTGCCATATAGGCGCGGTCGCCGAAAGCCCCGCGCAGCCGTCGAAGCTGCATCGCGCAGATATCGTCGGCGACATCAGGCACGAGGACCGCGATCAATCCTTCGTTGAAGGCGACGAGATCGGGCCATTCGAGACGGCATTTCGCCTTGCCGCCGCGCTTCTTGCCGAGCGACAACAGCCGGCAGAGCCGCGCATAGGCGGACCGATCGGTCGGATAAGCGAGTACCGATATGCCGTCGGCGAGGTCCAGGCGGCAACCAACGATAAGACGGATGCCGGTCGCCCGCGCGGCCTCGTGGGCACGCACGACGCCGGCCAGCGAATTGCGGTCGACCACGCCCAGGGCCTCGATACCCATCAGCGTCGCCTGGGCGAACAACTCCTCGCAGCTGCTCGCGCCGCGCAGGAACGAGAAGTGCGAGGTCACCTGCAATTCGGCGTAGCGCGGCGCGCTCATCCCACCGGACCACGATGGTGTGGCCGGATGGATCGCGAAGGGTTGGCATCCCCTCCACCGCAGCAACACCGCCTCCGTTGAATGCCTGCCGGATCGCCTCATCCAGCGGCCGGAATGCGGCTTCGTCAAGTTGCATGGCCCGGATGGCGCCGTTGATGTCGTGGCGCTCCAGCCGCTCTACAACGCGCCGCAGGACGATGTTCGACGTGATGTCGTCGATCGCGTCGAGGAAGGCCTTGCGGACGGACGGCGCGAAATCCGCAACAAGCTGGTCCAGCCGCTCGCGAGGTGATAGGCGTTTGAGCAAGGGCTTCTCCTACTTGCTTGCGACGGCATGCTGCATTGCAAAAGATCGGAACCGGGCCCACATTTCACGAGTTATTGGGCCGTCCACGGCCCTGCACCGGTCTTGACAGCGCCATTATCCAGATGTTTACCGGTGTCGGGCACAGTCGGAGGGGATGCAAATGCGGTTCGCAGCAACAACTTTGGTCAATATCGTCCACGGTACGCCGGCACAGCGTCACCGTGCCATTGCCGCGTTCTCATTGTGGTTCGTCGCCGGCGCTTACGTGACATCCACCCTCTTATTCTACGCCAGCTCGTATGAGGGTGTTCTCGCTGAAATTTTAGGCGGTGCGGCCGTCGCTTGTTGCGCCGCAGCGGTCAAACTTAGCTAAACCACCCCATGCTCCCAGGTCCGTGGTACTACGTGGCGTCGCCAATCGCGTCGTTAATTGTCGCCGCTGTAATGGTGACGGTCCTTTGCAGGATGAAGTTTCATCGCTCGGTAGACGGCAGATTGAACAGACAGCGTTTGGCAACAGTCCTTCTGCTGTCAGCGTCGACCTATACCTTTGTGGTCGCGATCCTCTCTGAGTTGATATTCCATAGCCCTGGATTGTCCGCCATCTTTCATGATGGCTTCGGCGACGGCAGAGTTGCATGGCTGCTGTTCGGCGTCTGCTTAGAGGCCGTGATTCGTATTTGGGATGAATACAGCCCCACATCCTAAACCGCCACCACGGCCTTCCAAGCCGCGACAGTCCCCGCCGATGGCGTCGGCTTCAAGCTGGTGATGGCACGCTCCCGGCCGTCGATGATGATGGTGTCGGTTATCAGCGGGGCCACGGCAGGCACGGCAAACGTCACGATATCGACCGTGGCTACGATCAGGACGCCGTTCTCGTAGCGCTGGTCAACGCGTTTGACGGCAGCCTTCAGCGGCCAAGTCTCAACCGTCTCAGTCGGCGGGTCCCATTCGTTCTCGCCCGGCGTCGTGGTGACGCGCTTCAACAGCACATCGCCCTGCTCCACTTTCTCCATCACGCCGGTAACGCGCTTCTGGAGCTTGGCGTAGTCGAGCTTCGCCACGGTCAGGCCCTAACCGCACGGGCGACGTAGGGAGAGGATGAACCGGTCATGAGGCTCGACAGAATATCTTCCACGATGGTCGGAACCGGGCGCTGGTCATAGACGTTCGCCGACGCGCCCGCATACTCGACCTCGATACCCTCGACCTTGATGCGCTTCTCGACTTGGCCGGGCGTTACTGTCGGCGCGAGACTGCCAGGATCGGCCAGTTCGATGATGGCGAGTTCGCAACAGGCGTCGATGATTTCCTGCGGGATTTCATCGCTGGCGATCTCGTTACCGTCGGTGTCGTAGGCGTCAGACCTGGGCCACTCTACGCCTTGATTTCGACCCTTCACCCGCTGGCCGGGGAAGCGGCTACGATACTTGGCGTCGAGCCGGCGAGTAGCACGACGCAATGCGGCCTCAGCCGCATCTGCCGGCGAGGAAGCGAAGGGCTTTCCTTCCTTGACGGCATAGGCCGCGCAGTCCGCGGCGCTGATGTAGCTTTCCGCGTTGGCAACGCCAGACCCATCCTCGACGATAAGTGCCATTGGTCATTCCTCGTGCGTCAGCGTCATCACAGGCAGGCCGGACCACACATCAACCTCGCAGGCAATTTCGACGGCCCGCTTCGCACCCGCACCAGCGCGCATCGCACCATGAGCAATTCCCTCCCCGCTACCGATCGCGAAGCATTCCGCCTTGACCGGCCCAGACAGAAGGAAATTGTCGTTGGCATAGAAACCCTCGCCATTGGCCTTCACGGCGAGGAACGTGAATTTCAGCTCGGCAGCTTTGGGCGCTTTTTCAGGATCAGCACCAGCCTCGTACCAATCGAGTACAGCCTCACCGAAGCCGACTTGATTTGAAGAACAGCCGATCAGCGTCCCATCTGCTAGGCGCCTGATCTTGCGCTTCTGGCCGAGCGGCGAGTTGAAGCCGGCATAGGCGCGGGTATCCGCAGCCATCACGCCAGCTTTGTAGGCGATGGTCGTCTCTCGGCGGTTTCCTTCGCCAGCGCGGCCTCAGCATCTTCCTGCGAAGCGAACGGGCCGGAGACGATTTCCTTGCCACGCTTGATGTAGAGGCGACCGCCGGGGCCTTTGGCGATGCGAAGATCATCGTCGTCGGTGTCGGTCGGCTTGGCTGCCGCTGCCATGTCCTGCGGCGCGTAGATGGCATCGACGATGCGATAGCCGGCCTTGACCAGTTCGGCCTTGCGCTCCGGGCTTACCGGATGCTGCTCGTAGATTACGCGCTTTTCAGCCATCAGTCAGATCCTTGTGAAAGGGGAAGGAGCGGCCCGTAGGCCGCCCCATTGGTCGGTTAGCGGGTCTTCAGCACCACGCCAGCCAACTGCTTGTTGTCCGTGACGCACTTGTCCCAGTTGGAACCGGTGCCGACGGCAGTTGCGTTCGGAATGGCGCCGCCATTGGCAACGTCGTACTTGAAGCCCTTCACGCCGATGTTGTAGGCGAACTCGCCCTGAAGGCGGGTCATCAGGACTTCCTTGCCGGTCACGTCGTCGATGACGATATCGCCGGTTTCCGTCACCTCGCACAGCGCACCATTCGCGGTCAGGCCGAGCGTGTAGTAGTCGGTCACCGCCGGCGAGCCGGAGGTCACCTTGAGGCTGTCGGAGTCGGTGACGATCACCGGGCGATTGACCGTGACCGGCGTACCGGTCTGGACGTTGAAGTTCGCGACGCCCGTGATCTTCTCGGTGATCTGCTCCTTCACCAGGTCGAAGTAGGGCTTGGAGTGCATCACCCAGGCCACGATCCGGTCGGCGCGGTCACCCATCTTGGAGAGCGCGTCGACGAGGCTGGTCGTGGTGATCGTGCCGTTCGACGGAACGGTGTACATCATCGCGCCCGAAGACACGTTGACGAGCGCAGCGCGAGCCGCAAGCAGGGACGAATTCAGCATGTAGCCGGACATGATCGTCTCCGACCACGGCACGGAGTTCACATCGAACGCGATCCTCGCCTGGTCGAAGGATCATCGCGTCGAATGGCACTACATCGCGCCGGGCAAGCCGATGCAAAACGGCTACGTCGAATCCTTCAACGGTCGGATGCGCGACGAGCTTTTGAACGAAAGCCTGTTCTTCGGCCTCGACCACGCCCGAAGCGCCATCGCCGAATGGAGAGAGGACTTCAACACCGCGAGGCCGCATTCCTCGCTCGGCTACCAGACCCCGGCGGCCTTCGCCGAGATCATCGCCGCAACCGGCTCCAGCACTGCGCCGGTTGCTCAACCCACGCCAAACGGCGTAACAGAAACGGTCGAGGCTCTAATCGCCGCTGGGTGACAGTTCAGTGGCAGGTCAGGTGCTGCGGATGCGGCTCGCTCGTCTTTGGTGGCTGGTAGATCGGCGACAGACCGATCTTGCGCATCAGCCGCCGGACCCGCTTGCGGCCGACACACCAACCTTGACGCCGGAGGTGCCGCGCCATCTGCCTCGAGCCATACCACGGCATTTCCATGAACGCTTCGTCGATGATGCGCATCAGTTCCAGGTTCTCGGGCGTCTCGCCGGCGGGTTGGCGATAGAACGACGCCCGTGAGATCGAGACCAGTTCGCATTGGCGGCGGATCGAGAGCCGTTCGTGATCGGGGTCAATCATCATTCTCCTCCGATCCAGGCTCAGCGATCGAAGGCCCTGGCTAAAAAATCCCGCTCGACGACGAGCTGGCCGATCTTGGCGTGCAGCTTCGTCACTTCGGCTTCCCGGCCGACCTGTGCGTCCGTCGCCTTGTCGTCAAACGCCTTGGCCAGATTCTCGATGGCCTGCCGTTTCCACTGCGTGATCTGGTTCGGGTGAAGCTGATGCTTCGTCGCCAGGTCCGAGATCGTCCGCTCGCCGCGGATCGCCTCAAGCGCAACCTTGGCCTTGAACTCGGCCGTAAACCGTCTGCGTGTCTTCATGCTGGATCGTCCTTTTCATCGGGCGATCCACCTTATGCCCCTGTCTCAGAAACCGGGTCCACCTCAGCCTTCCCTTTTACAAAAACCGTTAGATTCAATGGAGAGCCGCCCATGCCCCATCCTTTCACAGCAGATGACTGGCGCAAGATTGCAGAGTCTTTCCCGAAAAAGCCAGACTTCGAAGTCGAAGACTGGCAAAGTCTTCACGCATATCTTGATGCGTGGGACTTCTCGAAAGGCTGGCCCGTAAACCTAATGTTCGTAGGGAATGAGGGCCGCTACGTTGGAACTTTCGAAAAGTTGCCGGTTAGGGAAATCCCCCTTACCGACTGACTTTTGCACTTCCCGTCACACCCGTCTCCACATCTGCAATCCATCCTGCCGTTCCATTTCGACGGACGGTATCCGCTGGCAGACTTTGCGGACTCGGTTGATCCATTCTTTGGATAGCCGTCCAGCCTCTAGCGTTTTGCCTTTCGTGGCCATCACCCGCTCGGTGATCTGCCGTGTTGTCAGCGGCCCGTTGGCTTCTCTCAGGACGGCATAGACGGCTCTTTGGAGTTCGCCGTGGCGGAATATCGCCTCGCGCCTGAAATCGCGTGACAGGGCTTCTATGTCGCCTTGAAAGCCGATGACATTGATGAGAACGCGATCAATAGCGGCAATGTCGGCCAGGATTTCCGTTTCCTTGCCGTCTTTGAGACGGAGGCTGCGCAATCTTCTGGACCACCAAGTCAGAAGGCCATTGATGGTGATCGCATTCCCGCGCGTTCTTTGACGGCTGACGTTATGGATGGCTCTCGGCATCCGCCAACTTTAGTTGATCCGCCGCCGCATATCCTTATATTTTGTGGTGCCGTTGATACATAAGGCCGGTTCAAAGCTTTGCGAACGTCGAGATCTCTCGGAGGGATTGCTTTGATGCCAGCCATCACGAGCTCCGCGATGAAGGCTTTCAGGAACCGCTCGGTGCTGAAACTGGTCGATGGCATCTCAGGCTCCCGATTGGGTTGTGGGGGGAATATCGGTTCGGTGTTCTGGTTGCGTTGGTCGCCGTTTAGAGACGGACGTCATGCCATGCCGGTCGATCTGGCGCACCGGTTCACCATCACTCTCGACCTACTCTCGGTCTTTGCATGTGTCGTCAGATTTAGGGGCATCGGTCTTGCTGATCCCGGCTCCTTCGCAATCGCTTTTCTTGCTGACCGGTGGGCGGGTTCCCAATGGTTTCCTGAAGTCATGTGGGCCGAAGTTCACCGTAATGGCGTTGCCCGTGACGCTCTTCAACTCCCCGCTGGCCGTCAGCGCGGCAGGCGCCAGGCCCACCACTATATTACCTTTGCTGTTACGCGAGACGGAAATGGCAATTTTGTAGCTGTTTCCTTCCGCCTTCGACCTGAAGCATATATTGCTGGGCTGCTTCGCGCCTTCGATTCCGGTCACGGCCATCGTCGCCAGGACTTTCGCTATCGGGGAGTCGTCCATCGACCCTCCGTAGTATCCGACATATCGCGGACTGAGCACGACCTCGTCCGTGAATGTCAGGGTCTGGCTGTCGCTGGTCGCTCTCGATCCGCTCACACCCAGGTCCAGGGTGGCGCCGGGGCCGACGGGGATTTTCGCGGCGCTCGCTCCGGCGGCGATCGTGCCTTCGGTCGTGGTCACCAGTTCGAATTTCACCGATGACACGTCGTAGGAGACGAGGCCATTGCCACAGAACATGGGCGTTGAAGCCTTGAGCTGTTTGCGAACAGCATCCTCCTGGTAGGCATTGTAGATGCTGAGCTGGCGCTTGACCTCGGCGCGCACAGCCTCGATGCTCTTGCCGCTGATCGGTTCGATCTTGCTGAATTCAGTCGTTGTCCCACAGCCGGATGCCGACAGCGCGGCAACGCAGCACGCAATAAGAGCTGCCTTCGCCATTATCCCCTCCGCCCCGACACGGAGCGTGGCACGAAAGCTGTCCGGTTACAATCTTTTGACTGCCCGGCCGGTGACCGGGCCTGACTGATCGTTTCCGCCCTCAGGCCATCGCAGGGAGGGTTGAGTTATATCGTAATGTCATTCCTCGCCAACCGGTCCGCGCCGGAGGTCCAGTTCCCAGGTCTGGCCGATGAGATCCTTTCCGAACGAGTGATGCGGTGCCTCGTCAACGAGCGTGAACCCGGCGCGCTCATAGATGCGGCGAGCAGCCACCAGCACGCTGTTGGTCCAAAGCGTAAGCCGTTCGTCGCCGGCCGTCCGGGCGTGATCGATGCATGCATCGACAAGTTTCGCGCCGACGCCGGCCCCTCTTGCCCACGGTTCGACATAGAGCAACCGAAGTTTTCCGAGCTTCGGCCGGTCGGCGCGCACCAGGAAAACCGATCCCGCGATCCGGCCGCCGATGTCGGCAACCCAGGCCGCATCGTGGTCAGGATCGAAGGATTCTGCGAAATCGGCGAGAATGCGCGCGACCAGCGCTTCATAATCGCGGTTCCAGCCATATTCCTCGGCATAGAGCACGGCCTGCCTGTGGGTGATCCAGCCCAGATCTCCAGGCTTCAGCCCCCGCAACTCGCAATTGGCGCCCTGTCCTCCGTCAAATACCCGGGTGACGGTCCTTACTCCTGCGATCAGGTTGGCGCGTTGGTCAGGCGTCAGTCCGGCGAGCATCGCGCCCACCGCCGCCTGCGTATTGCGTTCGAGATCCGCGAACGCCTTGCGCCCCGAAACGGTCAAGGAGATCGGCCGGCGCCGCCCACCCTGAGGATCGGCGACGGTGTCGATCAATCCACGATCGGCGAACCGTTTCAATGTCCGGCTAAGTTGGCCGCGGTCGAGTTCAAGGCCACGCATGATGTCGGCCGCGGTGGGCTCGCTCCGCCGGGCCAGCTCGTAAAGGATGCGCGCTTCCGTAAGCGTGAACGGACTCTTGTCGAGATGGGCGTTCAGCAGGCCTAGCCGGTGGGTGTAAATCCGGTTGAAGGCGCGGAGCGTTGCAACATCGGGATGGTCTTCGGTCAGTGACATAATGCACAGCATATTCCATGTTGACTGCGTCAACAAGGGACGATGTTGTCGGTGTCAACAAACTTCCTGTTTCGTTTGAAGCACTCCTGCCTGCCGCGAGGCTTCTGGCCCGGACGGAGACGGACGAAATGAGTCGCCAGGAAATTTCAGCCGAGGAGACATCCTTCGGCGCACCCTTCACGGGCCTCTCTTCTCGAGCGGTGCGCGGTCCGCAAATCGATGCCGTACAGGATCAATCCCGGGTTGCACGAACGGAATGAGCCAGCCTCGTTCTGCTTAGGAACGGCGGTTCGCGGCCGTTCCCACGGGGTAAGACGCCCGCAGGTCTCATTGGCTCTGGGAAGGAACCGGTTCCAGGGACGGAGAAGGTACGGCTGTCTCGACCAGGATCCCGGACGCAGACGCGGCGGCGACCAGCGCCTTCCGGACTTCGGACGGCTTTCGTCTTCCATGCAACGCCTCGATGACCATTTTGGCGGCCCTGTTGCATTCGGGATTCCGGCCTTGCGGCCATTCGTAGAGCAACACCCTGCCCGCTTCCGCGACCGAGCGTACCTGACGCGGGTGGCCCCACCTCGGCGAAATGACAACCGGCTTACGAAATTGACGGTCTCCCATCGGCGCAGGAGATGAGATACCGGAATACGAGTCAATCCGCTCCTTGTCGGACATGGTGGACAACCGCTCGTTATGCCGACGGCGAATGCGACCGGGCTGTGACTTTTCCCCTTCCCGAATGAAAGGGTGAAGTTACCTCGGCCTGTTCGGGTTGACTTGTGGCCCTGCTTTTCGCAGTGTCCGCGCCGGCGCGGGGCGGCGCTCCTCATATTCCGGCAGCCGGGTTGACCGGGCTGCCAACCGCAGCGGAATGCCGGTCCTTCCCGACGAAGGACTGGAACCCGTTGGACTCGAGGAGAGGACCCGGGCTTGTGGTCGGATGCGGCCAGGCACGACCAGCCATCGTATCAAAGCCGATGGTCCATCTTCCCGAACAAAGGAGATGGACATGACGAGACGGCAGAACTGGCGAGCGATCTTGCTGCCGATGGCAACGCGCGGTGCGCAATCTCTACGCTTTCATTCTCAACCACTGCATCTGGGGACCGTTCATCCAAGTCCAAGTGCGGCTCGACCTGATCCAACTCGCGCTCGACGCGAATGGGATGCGTTTGGCTCCCAACGCGAGAGAGCCCACGACTATCTCGCCTGGGTGGAATTCCAAAAGAGTAGGGGGAACCATGAACCAGCAATCACCGATCGACGGGGAAAGCTTCCGCCTTCGTTGGCATAAGCGTCGGTCGAGCACCGCGATATTCTCATGGCTGATCCTGGCGGTCCTGATTTGCTGTCTCCTGGCAACCGACCTTCCTTCGATCTATGCGCTGGCATGCCTGGGCCTTCTGGTGCTTTATAATTGGTTTGGGGTCAGGAGAACGGCTCTCGAGTCAGTGGATCGGCTTGAAACCAGATTTCTCGACGTGTCGAAGTGGACTGCCCAAACTGGTGTCGTTGCCGATTCCTCGACCCATATACATGCCGAAATATCAGGCGAATTCGCGGCAAGCACCGTCTCAGGCGTAATGGCCGGCGGAAACGGATATGTCACCGGCGGCGGCGGCGGTGGAAATGTCCGTTCCAAAAAAGTGACAACACAATATGTGCGAATGGTCTTTTTTAACGGAGGGGAGGTCCATATAAAATACCAACTCGATGAAAGTGCCTTCTTTCCTCAACAAGTCGCCACTGTTATTTATCGGAATAATAGTCCACTATATATTTACAATAACATCTCCGAAACAATCGTGGAGATCGCGAGTCCTTCTCGTTGGACCGACTGGTGTGCGTCCACGTTTTCGTTACTTCTTTTTTGTACAGGTATCCCAGCGATAATTGCACTGCTGATTTATGATCACAGTTATCAATATCAGCCCGGGTACTTCACTATTCTGTTTAGCAGGCTTTTCGTTTTGACGGCTGGACTGGCTTCCATCTTCTATCGACGTAAAAAACGGATTCGCGACGAGGCTCCGAAGGTCGTGCGCAAATTCGGAAGGACGGCAAGCGAAGTTTATGCCGCGCAGATCGAGAGGAAAAAGGCCCGTCTGCGACGGGAATACCTTGAGGATTGAGTGGCTACCGGTTGACCTGCCGCTGTCCCTAGCCTGCGGTTTCACCGACTAGATGAGGCGTGTTCGTGACGCTGCGTCTCAACGAGGACCGGGCAGCGGTGGCTCGGTCTCTTTGGGCCGCGGGCGGCATCCCTCGAGTCATTCGTTCAACAGCGTGACTGCATGGGAGAAGTCCGCTGACGGCCTGTTCGCGCTCAAGGGCTCGATGGCGTTATAATCCGCCACCAGATCTGCCGCCTATAGTCTCGCCGACAGCGCATTGCGCCTGATAGGCCCGATCTCCATCAGCGGCGGATCGTCGAGAACCGCAGGGTTTGCCGTTGCCGCAGTGACGAGGAGAGATCCCGTCAGTGTACTTTCCGGCCCTGTCACGCAGCTTCTGCGCCAGGATCTACCTAGCCGGCATGGTCCTGAGGATACCATGCCTTTCGATTTCGGCCTGTTAGTGGTGGGCGTATGGTTAAAGTGCCGTCATTCCCATCCATTGTTTAGGCGGCAATCATGACTGCTAGCAATCCGACCGGTGACGATGGGACGGACTGCCAACTACGTTAATATTTCGTTAACGACCTCGATCGGCGATGGCCTGGTCGTCACACTCCCAGCCATCAAGCGTGGCGTCGGATTTTGGTGGGGACCGTCGTTTGCGTTTTTCGCAGCCTCTTTTTCGCATTTTAACTCTTGAGCCTTGTTGGGCTGTTGCCCGATTGGTTTGCAGGTGCAAACCAATCGGGCATCAAAAATCGCATTTTGCCCTGCCTTTTTTAGCAATCACCATCGTATTCTTTAGATTTCTGCATTTATTCTCTGAATGTAGTCGCGCCGATTGCGGCCCTCTCCGCCTGCTCGACCGCGTTGGCCCTTGGCTCGCGGAATGGCCCTGGGATCCCAGAGGTTTGCAGGTGCAAACTATACCAGATTCACACGGGCCTCGCGCTCCGGGCGTCTACTTCCGAAGGGACTAAAATCCGATCGGATTGGGTTCCGATCTGACCCGGCGGGCCCAGGACTCTCTGCGGCGACACACCTACTCGGCTGGCACGCTGAAGGTGCTGTGGCTGACGCTCTCCTATACCGACTGGCGCACTGTCCTTCTCTTCACCGCTCTGTGCCTTAAACCGCCGGGACAAGGCGCAGTGAAATAAATTGGTTTGCATCTCCAAACTTCTTGGCGGAAAGGACTTAGCTTGGTGCCGAAATTTTCCACGTAGCCGCCGGCGTACTCTTGAACCAGACGCAAACCGTGCCGCGAGTAGCACGCCGCCGGTACGGGCTGGATAGTAATGGGTGAAATGGCAGAGGCAGCATGATCCAATCTGTCGTACCCTAAACCGCGAACCATCAATCGCGCTTGTTCTGATCACCATTTTTGGTGCGACACATCAGCGCCACGCCATCCGGCAGCAACCCATACAAGCCGGACTCGAAAGGGGCGCTGGCAAGCGCCGCGGAATGTAGCTATCCGGAACCGGTGCGGTGAGACTATCGGTCACAAGACGGTTTATCCGTAATTTTCCCGCGCGCGGTTAAGTCAGACGTGCACCACGCATCTGCTGATCCGGTGGGGCAGTTTGCAGGTGCAAACTGCTTTGCAGCGTCTCACGCGAGGACCCTGCGATCAGGGCACACGTTACCCCAAACCCGCTTGCCACGATCGACAAGTTGCCTGCAATGATTGAGCGCGTTCCGCGACATCCGGGAACGATCAATGTTGCATGTTACGGAAGGTTTGCACGTGCAAACTTCTTCTGACGCCCGTCTGGAACCGAATTCCTGCATCCTTCAGCCTGCGATCACCAACGCTCCACCAAACCCCACAGGTTCCCGTGACCGGCGCCGTTCCGCAGGCTACCCAGAGGACACCAGAAGCCAACGCACCCGCGCGTCCCATTCTCCATGACCCGGTGTCGAGAGGGGAGGGGCATACTCGCTTGAAATGAACGTCAGGACCCGTGACAATACTAGCAGGCTGGAGTGATTCTCTTCTTCCCGAACCCCATCCGATGAACTCCAAGTAGACACGTGCGCGTTAACCCTTTGTTAACCCTTTTCTTCTTGACGCAAAGTCCCGACTCGTAAAGGCTAACGCTAATTGCCGTTTAATCGGGGGATTATCGCTAATGCGGCCGTTGCAGAGTGGTGTTGAAGCAAATCAACTTCAACGCCCGCTGGAAGACCTGATCGGAGACAACGCGGAGCTCCTTACATCGCAGCTCACCACCCTGCGAAACCGGCTGTTCGCGCCTTCCGCCAGGAAGGAGCTTCGCACGTTCAGCTCTTCCGAGGCAGCTCGCCTTATCGGTGTCACAGACGGTCGCCTTCGCCAGGTCGCCGGCGCCGATGACGGTCCTATTCCGGAAAAAGGACCTGGCGGCCGCCATCTCTATACGCTCAGACAGATCGACGAAGTTCGCCGGTATCTCAGCAGGTCCCGGAACAGCTACATCCCGCATAGGAGGGAAGGCGAGCGGCTCCAGGTCATCGCGGTTACGAATTTCAAGGGTGGTAGCGGCAAGACGACGACCGCCGCCCATCTCGCCCAATACCTGGCACTGCGGGGGTACCGGGTGCTCGCAATGGATCTCGACCCCCAGGCCAGCATGACCAGCCTTTTCGGTTACCAGCCGGAGGTCGACCTGCGTGAGGGGGGTACGCTTTACGGCGCCATCCGCTACCAAAACCAGCTGTCCGTCGCCCGTGTTATCCGCCGTACCTATTTCCCGAACCTCCGGCTTATTCCAGGCAACATCGAGCTTCAGGAGTACGAATACGACACGCCTAGACACCTGGCACGCTATGGCACGGCCAACGGGCCCGTTTTCAGCCGTGTAGCGGACGCAATAAATTCCGTTGCCCACCATTTCGACGTCGTCGTTATCGATTGCCCGCCGCAACTTGGTTTCCTGACGCTGTCGGCACTCGCCGCGTCGACCGGCATCGTCCTTACGATCCACCCACAGATGCTGGACGTCGCTTCGATGTCCCAGTTCCTCAATATGCTGTCCGGGCTGCTGTCCGCGGTGCGGGAGGCCGGCGCGGAACTGCGATACGACTTTCTGCGCTATCTCGTCACCCGATACGAACCGCACGACGGTCCACAGCAGCAGATCGTCGGGTTCCTGCGATCGAACTTTGGAAACCTCGTCCTGGAGAACCCAATGGTGAAGTCCACCGCAATCTCTGAAGCGGGATTGCGCAAGCAGACCCTCTACGAGATCGGACGCGACCAGCTTCATCGCCAGACATATGACCGCGCCATGGACGCGCTTCACAAGGTCCACACCGAAATCGAGCAGACGATCCATCAGGCGTGGGGGAGGGCGGCGACATGAGCAAACGTCCCAAATTCAGCCTCGCAGACACGCTGAACAATCCCGGTCCCGATGCGGAGCCCGAACCAAAATCCGCGAAAGCGACCCGCCCGGCATATTCCCGCCCCGAGGCGATGCTCAGCCGCGTCGGCCTCGACATATCGGGATTTCGCCAACGCCTGGAGGCCGAAGCCGGCGAAGTCGAGCTCGATCCCGAAATCGTCACTCCCTCACCGTTTCCGGATCGCATGACCGGGGACGACCATTCCGGCTTCAAGGCGTATGTCCGTCGCATAGAAGAACACGGTCAACAGGTGCCCGCGCTCGTTCGGCCTCATCCCGACAGACAAGGACACTATCAGCTCGCATATGGCCACCGGCGATGGCGTGCCGCGCGCATACTGAACCGGAAGCTTCGTGCGATCGTAAAGCCGCTGACCGATGACGAACTGATCCTCGCACAAGGTATCGAGAACAACGACCGGGAAGACCTGACCTTCATCGAACGTGCCCGCTTCGCCGTTCGCCTGGAAGATGCGGGCCGGGATAGACACCTCATCCTTGCCGCCCTGCGCCTCGGCAGTAAAGGGGATCTCTCACGGATGATCACGATCGTCAGGGAGGTCGGGGACGAATTCCTCGACGCCATCGGCGAGGCTCCCGCAGCTGGCCGGCCCCGATGGACCCTTCTCATGAAGGCGTTGCAGGACCCGAGCGGACGCGCCGCCGCCAAGGAGACGATCAGCTCCCCGCGATTTCCGATGTTTGAAAGCGACAGCCGCTTTTCACGCGTGCTCAGCGCAGCCCAGGCGGCAGTCGATACGCCTTCGGAGCAATCGGCCGCGCGTATTGTCGAAGACGGCATCACGCTTGGAACGGTTCAGCATTCGTTGCATCGCTGCACGATCAGCCTGGACACCCGCACGGTCCCCGATTTCGGCGCATTCGTCACGTCGAGGATTTCAGTTCTCTACCGTGAGTTCGTGGCGTCCCGCAAAGGCTCCCAGGCCGAAGCGGACGCAAAGAACAACTGATTTTTCACCGGCGGTTTTGCCGCCAGATCGCAACCAAGGAGAAACCGGCAAAAGAAAAGGCTCCCGAAACGTCTCCGCCGCGGAAGCCCTCTCATCTAGTGTAGCGACTAAGAGAGAATCATATCCGCGAATCACAGTCAAGAGTCGGCGTCGTTTTCGACGAGCGGATTTCTGTTGCCTCAACGCAGGCACGATCAGAATGACCGAGATTCTTTCAACGACGCCTTACAGGCGGCGAACGGAGAGACGTGCGCCCGTGAACGCCGCTCTCCCCCCTCACGCGCGCGGTGACGGCGCCTGCGCCACTAACCGCCGATCCGGCGCTTCCCCCGATAAATGGAAGCTTTTCCGCGTCATCAGCGAGATCCGCCGCGAACTCGGCTTATCCGACAGGACGCTTACCGTCCTGCGCGCCCTGCTGAGTTGCCATCGAGATCTGCTGCTTCCGCACGGGCCGATCATCGTCTTTCCGTCCAACCGCGAGCTTTCCACGCGCGCCAGCGGAATGGCCGATGCGACACTGCGCCGCCATCTATCCTCGCTCGCCGATGCGGGCTTGCTTCGGCGCCACGACAGCCCGAACGGCAAGCGTTACGCCCGCCGATCAGCCTCGGGGACGGTTCTGCGCGCTTTCGGCTTCGATCTCGCCCCGCTGGTTGAAAGGGCAGGGGAGTTCGAACGCATCCACCGCAAGCTCCTGATAGAGCGCGCGGACAGCGCCGCCCGCCGCGAGGAGATCACCATCATCCGCCGCGACATCCGCAACCTCGCCCAGGATGCGATAGACTCCGCCCGTCCCGGACAGTGGCAACGCTTCCTTGATGCTGTTTCACAACTCGCTTCTCAGCGCCTGCATCGCCTCGATCTCGATGAACTTACCAGCCAGGCCCGGAACCTGGCCGCCTTGCGCCGGGAATTAATCAAGGCTTTGAATTCTCAATCTTTTGATCGAAATATGAGCGCCAATGACGCCCGAAATGAGCGGCATAATAAGACTCGAAAACCAGATTCACATCTTCCTGACTCAGAGGTCCCGTCCAGTCAACGCGGAATACCTGCAAGAACTACACCGGCAGCCGACCCTGCTCCTGCGATAGCACAACTCAAGCGAGTTCGCCGCGGACCAACCCGATCGAACCAGGAAATGGTTTTTGACGAATTCATGACTCTTTGTCCCGATATTCGCGACTATATCGCTACACCCCTACGGGGCTGGAAAGACCTGTTTGCCGCCGCAAATCTCATTCGAGCGTGCCTTGGCATCAACGTCACGCTCTGGAACGACGCAACCCGTATTCTCGGAGAAGGCGGCGCGACGATCCTGACCTGCGCTCTGATCCAGGCAAGTGAACGCGTGGCCAACCCTGCCGGTTACCTGCGTTCGCTGCTCAAAAGCGCCGGTCGCGGGCGCTTTCAGCTCTTCGATACGGTAAGATACCTTACATCTCCGGAACGTCCGGCGTCCGGCGACCGCTATCTCAAGGGAACCCAACGAGAGACGTCGGCAAGACATCTGCAACCACATATTTAGAGATATGAAGCGCACCATGCCGTCACACCAACATGCCCACGCCGAGTAGCTGGAGGTTCTATCGATCAGCTCTCACAAGAGTGCGCGGAACCTGCCAGGCAATCGTGTCCGAACCGATGCTGAGCAGCTTTGAATATCCATCTTGCCTCCGGATTCCGTTTCGGTCATGATTCGTTCTCGTTATTCGCGGGGCGGGTAATTTCTCATGAGTCAAGTATTTTCTCGTACCGGCAATGGCGGGGAGTCCGTCGAGGGATCTTTGCTGCCGCTGGCGATCGAGCGCGGGATCGACCTCATCCGCATCGATCCAGCGCGCAACATGTATCGCTACTACATGCTCCGCTACGAGCAGGACCTTTTCGGGCAATGGGTGCTGGTCAGGCAATGGGGTCGGGTAGGGCGGTCCCAGCAGGTCTGGAAGAGTGCGGCAGACGGACGGAACGAGGCTGTTCTCGAGGGACTTCGACATGCGCTCTCAAAACTCCGCGCGGGATACCGTCTCCGCTGTGACAAAAAATTTGGCGGGCGCCCGCACAAGGGCACGGAATCCTGGCCAGGGAGGCCGCCTTGAAGCCGGGTCCGATCACGCTTACGCGGAAGGAGATAGACGCATTGCTGACAGTTGCCGGCAATGCGGACGCAACCGCCACGTTCGAGGATTGCCGGGAGCCGGATGAAAGCCCGGCACGGATGTTGATGGCGTTCGATCGTGCTGTCGCTAAATTGCGCAAAGCGTATGCGACGGCGTAAGAGCTACTGCCCGGTTGGCGACGGTGAGCCCGCGGGGAGGTTTGAGTGACGGGATCCGCGGCACAGCAGGAGCGTCTGACCTTGCTCCTGGATCCGGCCAATCGCTGGTTCATCTGGGACGCGTACATCGACGAGCCCCTGACGGCAAAGGGCGACATCATCAGCAGCGCCGACCGTGCTGAAATGGCATTCGTTCTTGAGATATTCCGGGAATTCCATGCCCGCCTGCCTCCACGCTATCAGGACACCGGCATATAACCAGACAGTGCCGGAGACTGGACGTTCTGCTTATCCCCGGGCGATACGATCCTGCAGCGACTGCGTCTCTTCCGCATAAGAGCGAAGCAATGCCTTGCTTCTGGCCGTCACGGCCTCAGCCTGCCTGGCTGCCTCATCGATCTGCCTGAATATGGCCTCGAACGCTGCCTCTGCTTCCTCGCGCGCGTTGGGACGGGATGGAGAGGGGGAGCCACCTGTTTCTTCGCTTTCTCGTCCACCAGTAGCTGCTGCGACAGCCTTGTCGATTGCCTCGGAACCAGGCAATCGCTCGTCCCGGGAGAGCGTGCCGAAAAGGCCTCCCGTTCCGGATCCCAGCTTACGCCGGACAGGCGTCACTGCGGCGGGCTTGCGCATGCGCGCCAGGAAAGGCGTGGCGTAGACGCGAAAGCTCGACCTCCCGCTTATCTCGGCGAGCAGGCCGAGTTCTTCGGCCTCGTTGAGCAGGTCCCTGGCCGCGGTGCCGCTGATGGACAGCGTCTTTGCAACGTCTTCGGACGTCAGGATCGGCCGTTCGCCAGCGAGGCGCACAAGATCACGCCTGCGGCTCGACGACCGCTGTCCGGTGAAGCGGGTTTGGGCGTCCGTGCGCCATTTGGCGATTTTGTCGATCTCGATCGACTGCGCGGCCGACCACAGAGCGAGTTGCGTGAGCGCGCGGCCGGCGAAGCCGGGCAGGGCAGGGGACCAGCTCGCAGCCCCCATACTGGCGCTCGCCGCCGCCGGCGCCCAGATCCAGCCGCCATTCTGCAGTGCGGCCCCCTTGAGCAGCGGATCCTGTCGCGCCCACCGGTGTTCGGCGGCAATCATCATGAGACGCTGCGCCGACCCTGGTAAGGAACCGCGCTGCAGGATCGCCCAGCACTGCGCCGAGATGACGATCTTCATCAGGACCGGGAGCGGCGCGCGATCGAGCCGCTCGACCAGGCGTATATATGCCTGCCTCCGATCGGCGATCTCATTCGGGTCTTCTCCGGCGAGCTCGATACCGTATGTCGGCTCTCGGCTGTTATGTCCGATCAGTGAGGCGCTGATGTCCGATCGGCCGTGATCGTCGCGCGCAGGCGTGTCCAGGCGCGTGACGAAAACATCCCGGCTGCCGCGGGTCTCAAGCGTTCGCAGACCGTCCATATCGATGTCCGGAGGCCGCGTCAGCGTGCGGTGGGTCTTCAGCGCGACCTGCAGGCCGGCGGGATCCACGTCGATAGGGCGGGCGTCGTGGAGCGAGCCAACGACGTGCTCCTCGCTTACGGCGTGGCCGTCCAGCCAGGCCGAACGCGCGGACTCGATGACGGCGACCTGTGAGCGCCATAGCGCGGCAAGCCCGGCATCGGCCTGTAGTCGCGCGGCCAGCCAGCCATGTCCGGCCGAGGCCCTTGCCAGCGCCTCCAGCTCCGGGAGCGGTTCGTATCGGGAAGTCTGCATTTGTCAGGCCTTTCCGGATGAAACATCGATCTGCGACGCAAAAAATGAATTCACCTAAACGATTGCACAAACAAAGCAAAATCCGCAAGACACAACTTAACTGGCGCTTAGCTTGCGGCACTTCCGATGCTTCTGGCGAGTGATATTGAGTTGCGATAAGTATCCCTTATCGGTAGTCAAACCAAGCACAGGGCAGGGCCTTGAAAACCGCTCCTGCGCCGGCGTATGCAGGCGGACTCACGACGCGGCGAACCCGCCGCGTCGCGACGGAGGGCGGCGGACGACAGGCGGAGGAATCGATATGGCAACCTATTTCACCGCTGACCTTCATCTCGGCCATGCCCGCATCATCGATTATTGCGACAGGCCGTTCCGGTCCGTCGAGCAGATGGACGCTCAGCTGATCTCCAACTGGAACGCGACTGTGGGATCCGGCGACGACGTCTGGGTCGTCGGCGATTTCTGCTGGGGCGCCGGAGCGGAGGTCTATCTGGCCAGGCTGAACGGCCGCAAGCATCTGATCTGGGGAAACCACGATCCCGAAACGACGACCGCCGCGTCCGGTTGGACCAGTTCGCAACCCTATGCGGAGATCACGCTCGACAAGCAGAAAATCGTGCTGTTCCACTACGGTCTGCGCGTGTGGAACCGGTCGGCGCGCGGCGTGCTCCACTTTTACGGCCACAGCCACGGCAATCTGGTCGGCGACAGCCAGAGCTGCGATGTCGGGGTGGATTGTTTCGACTATCGTCCTGTGGATCTGCCGGCCATTCGCCGGCGGCTGCGGCAGATGCCTGACCGCGGGGGCGAGCCGGACCATCACCGCCCCGCGCCGCTGCTCAAAAGTGAGCGCGATATCGTGCCGTTAGCACCGTAACTGCCATTCTGGAAACGCTCCCTCGGGAGCGCCAGCCTATCCGTCTTAGGCGATCAGGGGCGTAACCTGTTGAAATCCGACGACGATAAAATGCGCTGAGAGGTCGGGTCATTCACTGTCGGATCCAACGCGCTGCGGAAATGCGATGATGCGGCACCCGTTCGTTTCATCGGCTGCCGTTGCACTACCGTCAGGTTTGCGGGGAATCCGTCCGCGCTCCTTGTAACGTGCCTCGCAGACCTCCTCGACGATGAAATCCGCGATGCGCTCCCCGTCCTGCTTGTCGATGGCCGGAAGGAGGCGCCTTGCCTCGCTTGCGGCGGCGTCCAGTATCTGTGCCGCCGGAAAGTCGTGATCCAGCAGATTGTCGACGTAGTCACGCAATTTCTGGAGAAAGGAATCGGCGCGCGAGGGCGCGCCATGCAATGTCAGCATGGATAGAGCTCCCAGGGTCTGGTTTCGTCTTGGCTGCCTCCGCCCCGGTGAGCCTGTCGGGAAGTAACCGTCACGCGGTTTCGAAGTGGTGGATTATGGGTGGACAATTTTAACGATCCGGCGGTTTCGCTCCTGTCCGTCCGGGCTGCCGCTGAATGGATGCGAAAAGCCATTTGCGATCTTATTTCGGATTGCTTTTTGTTGTGCAACGGCTTTACGTTTGGCGGAACGCAAATGAAGAGAACTGAAATGGCAGCACTACCCTCGGCCCGGCAGGGCCATGAATCCATCGACCGCCCTTTGACACCGCCACGGGTGCGCCCCTTGGCCGTCAACCTGCAGGGGGCGGGGCTGACCTTCCGCATCCTGGAAACCATGGTCGATCATGGCGCGCCGCTGGGTGTCACCCGGCTCGCCAACCTGCTCGGCCTGTCGAAGCCCCGCGCGCACCGCTACCTCACGGCGATGCTGGAAGCCGGCTATGTCGAGCGAACGGCGGGGAGCGGTTACGCGCTCGGGGTGAAGCTTTACCTGCTCGGCCACAAGGCGTCCAAGAACGACGACCTGATTTATGCCAGCGAGATGCCCATCAAGGACCTTCGCGACCGGTTCAACCAGACCGTCACCGTGGCGCGGCCGGTTGGGGAGGATGTCGTCGTGGTGGCGACCGCGGTCGGCCGCGGGCCGCTGGAGATCATATCGCGCGTCGGCGCCCGTTACGACCACCATGTCGCGGCGCATGGGAAAATGGCCCTGGCCTTTGATGACGCTGGGCTGGATCGCGTCGTCGCGGGAGAAATGCGGCGCTGGACAAGCCGTTCGATCATCGACGGGCCCGTCTTTCATGACGCGGTCAAGATTGCCAGGGAGCGCGGCTGGGCGGCGTCGCCGGAAGAAGCGGTGCTGGGCATCAACGCGCTCGCGGTCCCGATATTCGATCGCGACGGCAAATCCCCCGGTTCAGTCGCGCTGGTCGGATCGATCCAGTATGTACCCGATCCGCCCCGGCCTGAACATCTTTCCGCGCTATGGATGACAGCCGCTATGATTTCGGCGAAACTCGGGTGCGAAACATATCCGTATGATAACAATTCGCACACCGTTTCTGAAGGAGCGAGCATATGAGCGAACCCGACCTGTCGGCCATCCTTGCGGGCGCCGTCGACCAGCATGTTCATTCCGGCCCTTCGGCGATACGCCGCGGCATCGATCATCTCGGCGAACTCGAGGAGGCGGCCGGCGCCGGCTTCCGGGCGGTTCTTCTCAAGGATCATTATTACGCCACCGGCCCGTTCGCCGCATTCCTCAACGAACGCGGCTTCTTCCCCGGGACGAAGGTCCTTTCGGGGATCGCGCTCAACAACACGGCCGGCGGATTCAGCCCCTTCGCGGTGGCCCATGAAGCGCTGATGGGCGGCAGGATCGCCTGGCTGCCGACGGTTTCGGCGGCCAATCACATCGCTTATGCCGCGGAGCAGGCGAAAGCGTTCGACCACCCCTCCAGGGAAGTCGCGCTGCCCGCCGAGACGCCTCTCGAACTCATGGAGGCCGGCGCGATCCGCGACGATGTCAGGCAGGTGCTGGATACGGTCGCGGAGCACGATATGGTGCTGGCCGGAGGCCATCTTCATATCGACGAGATCCATCTCGTCTTCGACGAGGCGAGAAAGCGCGGCGTCGGGCGCTTTCTCCTCAATCATCCCGAGTCGATCATCAAGGCGAGCTTCGAGGACGTGCGCCAGCTGGCGGCCGCGAACGTCTTCATCGAGCACTCCATGACCCGCTTCGTGCCGGGCTCCAGGTTCCGGAAGTACGAGCCGGACCTCCTGCGCCGGCACATCGAGGCCGCCGGCGTCGGCCGCACGATCCTGGCGTCCGACATGGGTCAGGCGCGCAGCGCCTCGCCGGTGCAGGGCATGAGGGAAGCCGTCAGGCTTTGCCTTGACCTCGGCTATTCTTCCGAAGAGGTCAGGACGATGATCTCGATCAATCCATCATCCCTTCTCGGCCTGTGAAAAATATCCGAAAAACGTACGGAGAACCGATATGCGAAAGTCGATCAAGTCGATCATAACGGCCGCGTTCGCCATGTTGTCGATCAGCCTTCCGGCGATGGCACAAACTGCCGACGACGCCGTTCACCTTATCGTGCCCTATGCCGCCGGCGGCAATGTCGACGTGACCGCGCGTTTTCTGGCCAATACCCTTACCGAGATCCTTGATCGCCCCGTGATTGTCGAAAACAAGCCCGGCGCGGGCGGCATGATCGGCGGTCGCTATGTCGCCGACGCGGCGCCGGACGGCGACACGCTTTTCGTTTCATCCAACGCGCCGCTGGTCACCAGCCCGCTCATCTTTTCCAACCCCCTTTATACATGGGACGAAGCTTTCGAGCCGGTGGCCAACCTGACGATCGCGCCGACCGTCCTGCTTGCCAGGCCGGATCTGGAGGCGGACGATCTTGCCGGTTTCCTTGCGCTCGCCCAAGCCAAAAGGCTGACGCTCAGCACCGGCGGCGCCGGCAGCGTCAATCACCTGGCCAGCGAATTGCTGCAGATCGACGGCAAGGTGAAATGGCGTCAGATCCACTATGGAGGCAGCGTCGAGGGGCTCGCCGACGTGATGGGCGGTCATGTCGATGCGGCGATCACCCAGATCACCGATGCCGAACCTTATTTCAGAGACGGCAAATTGAAGCCTCTGGCCGTCCTGGGCGCGCGCAGGCTCGGTGTCATCGAAGGTGTCGCGACGGCGCGCGAGGCGGGATATTCCCGGGTCGACGCGCCCGCCTTCGTCGGCGTCGCCGCTCCGAAAGGCACGCCGGACGAAATCGTCGGCAAGCTTTCCGACGCGATCGGGAAGGCGATGGCGGACGAAAGCGTTGTCGAAAGCCTCCGCTCGCGCGGCAGCATTCCCGAATTCATGGATAGCGCCGCCTTTCGCAGCTTCCTCGAAGAACAGCAGGCGACATGGCAGGATGTGGTCGACGCGGCCGGCGTGAGAGCGCCGTGAGCCGGCAGCGGTCTTTACGGCTCGCCCCGAGCCGGGTCTTGAAATGGCTGACTGCCAACGAGCCAAGGCTGTTTGCCGGCGCCCTGGCGGGAACGGGACTGGCAATGGCCGTTCGCGCGCGAGCCTATTCGGTCGGAACCCTGGACGAAGTCGGTCCGGGATTCTTTCCCTTCTGCATCGGGATATGCATGGCCATATGCGGTACGGTTCTTCTTGCTTTCGCGCGACGGACGCCCGAGCCGCCGGCCGGATTTCCCGCCGGCGGGGAGACGGAGCAGGCACGGATATCGAAAACCCCTTCGGGAGCCTTTGGCGGCAAGCGGCGTATCTGCGGGTGCGCCGCGATCGTCGCGGCGACGCTGGTCTTCGGCTATCTGGCGGAGCGCGCCGGCATCGCAATCGCGGCCGGCTCGATGGTCTCGGCTGTCTCGGTGGCTGATGGAACCTTCGGTGACGGGAGGTCCTTCCTGGCGATCGGCGTCGCGCCGGTGCTGGCATACGGCCTCTTCGCCATGCTGCTCGGGCTGCCGGTTTCCTTTTTCTGATCCGGGAACATTTCAATGGACATGCTTGCTGATCTTGGCGCCGGCTTCGGAGCCATCCTGTCGCCGACGACCCTGTTTTTCTGCTTCGCCGGCGTAACGCTCGGCACACTCGTCGGAGCTCTTCCCGGTCTCGGGGCGCTGGTGGCGATCTCTCTCAGCCTGCCCTTCACGTTCAGGCTCGACCCGACCGACGCGCTGGTGATGCTCGCCGGCATTTTCTACGGAGCTCAATATGGAGGCTCGACGGCGTCCATCCTGCTCAACGTGCCGGGAACGCCGTCATCGGCGATCACCTGCCTTGAAGGTTATCCGCTGGCAAGGCAGGGAAAGGCCGGCACGGCGCTCGTTGTCGCGGCGCTTGCCTCCTTCATCGGCGGCTCGATCGCCATTGTGCTGCTGATGTTCTTCGCGCCGGCGCTGGGCGCCTTCGCTCTTCGCTTTTCTCCCTTCGAATATTTCTCCGTCATGTTCCTGGCGCTTGCCTGTTCGTTCAGCGTGTCGTCAGGCTCCCCGCTCAAGGGGCTGCTGATGACGATCGCCGGCCTGGCGCTGGGGACGGTGGGCACGGACAGCCAGACGGCGACACTGCGCTATACGTTCGGGCAGTACGGCCTGGCCGACGGGGTGAGCCTCGTCGCCATGGCGATGGGCGTGTTCGGCGTGGCCGAGATCCTGGAGGCTCTCAACCGCCCGGCGGCTACCGTGCGCCAGCAGGTCAGCCTTCGTTCGATGATTCCGACACGCGCGCAGATGAAGGAGAGTTTTCTGCCCTCGCTGCGCGGCTCGCTTATCGGATTCTTCACCGGCATTCTCCCCGGCGCCGGTCCGAGTATTGCCACGATGATGTCCTATTCGGCCGAGAAGCGGCTGGCCCGGGAGCCCGGCAGATTCGAGAACGGCGCGCTGGCCGGACTGGCTTCGCCGGAGGCGGCCAACAACGCCTCGGTCCAGGCCGCCTTCATTCCCACGCTCAGCCTCGGCATTCCCGGCGACGTCGTGATGGCGGTGCTGATCGGCGCG